>Ga0307967_1001910_pt1 | contig 12309 bp, 10 predicted proteins | sample OrgLakmetagen648_FD_201828 | JGI IMG/M metagenome (GOLD analysis project Ga0307967, IMG submission 201828) | Saline water microbial communities from Organic Lake, Antarctica - #648 | ecosystem: Environmental > Aquatic > Non-marine Saline and Alkaline > Saline | place: Antarctica: Organic Lake... | reverse complement strand
GTGTATATATATCACTTTTGGCAGGGAAATCACCAAATATACGGTCACATATGGTGTAATTGTACGGTCCTGGCCAACCCTATTTATGCACCGTATAAACGTTCTCATGTATGGTTCTGGCCAACTCTTCTCATGCGGAAACCCTGCCGTTTGCTCACAGGCCACTATGCGCAGCTCCAGGCAGTTGATCTGTGTGAAGATGATGCTGGCGACAGCAGCAGCCCTAGCAGTAGCAGCAGCAGCAGCAGCAGCAGCAGCAGCGGCAGCAGTAGCAGCAGTAGCGACCGTTGCAGTAACAGTAACAGCAGCAGCAGCAGCAACAGCAGCGTTTCAGACAGCAGGAACAGCAATGACAGTGCTAGCAGGCGTAGTAGGAACAGCAGAAGCATGGTGCAGCTGCTGCAAGGTGCCGACCCACTGAAGGACCAGTCCTACTTCCTGGCTGCTGTGAGGCCTGAGGCCTTGGAGCACTTTTTGTTCCCATTAGGTGAGTTGGCTGTGGATCAGGTACACCCTTTCCCTGTTGTGATTCACGACCACGATCAGCCACGAGCGTGCTTACCCACCTTGTATGACTAGGGTTGGCCAGCACCGTATATACACACCGTATATGACTGTATGTTTGATGATTTTTCTGCCAAAAATACCGTGTATACGATGTATATATTTATGATCCTGACTAACCCTATGTATGACTGTGTATGTGTGGAGCTTTCCCTGCTGATGCTTGTGTGTTTACACCATATGTAGGGTTGGCCAGAACCATATACATACGGTGTACATACAGTGTTTTTGGCAGGAAAATCACCAGATATACGGTCAAATACGGTGTATGTATATACGTATATACGGTTCTGGCCAACCCTAACCATATGTATACATGAATCTGGCAAACCTCTCTACATATTGATAGCGTCTCGTCATTCCTGGGGCACTTTCCAGTTTAAACAAGACGTAAAGCAAACACACAGGCCACCCCAATCTACCACTCGTCTGCAGATTCGCCACGTTTGTGTCAGAAGATATTGTCTTGCACACATTTGACCAAACAAACCATTGTGGCTGTATATTTCCTCTTAATTTGAGTAACAAGTTATAGGGTCGTCTCACACATTATTTGTAGGGTTGGCCTGAACCATACATATGTCCGTACGTGTGTACGGTGTACTTATATGGCATTTTCAGTAGGGAAACTGCCATGCATACGGTCATATATGGTGTGCATATACGGCCCTAATAGTCAACCATGTATACCTACGGCCAGTGCCCAAAACAAGAGGAAAACTGCGCAGGCAGCAAAATTTATTCTCCATACTAATCATGGTAAAAGGGAACAGGGCCACTTTTTTGGTAGCAGCACCAAATCAAACCTGGCCTGTCATTTTCGGATCCTTACCGACCTCATTTCTTCACACCAACGATGGAGGAATTCAACGTTGCTTGATACCAAAGTGGCTTCGTTTCTTCCGAATTTTCTTAATTGGTGTGGGGAGTGCTTGTCGCTTGCTTTTCTTGCCCCCTTTGCTATCCCACATGACAGGGAGAGGAGCTGCCTCACACACACTCGACCATAAAATGTATTCCTCCCGCCAGTGTCCAAAGCAAGACAATCCTAAATTATTCCCGGACTTGTGTTATCTCCAGGATCCGGCTGTGCCTTCTCAAAGAGTCAGCTGAAAGTAGACCGCATGCAGTCTGTGATGGGGCGTACCCACTTTGTGTGTGCGTGTGAACTATAACAGGCCACCTTCCAAAGTCGGTTGTGCGTGAGCTGGCCGCCCAAGCAGGGCTACAGCCTCTGATGGAGGGTCGGCGTAGCAGCAGGGGCATCTGTTTCGTAGGGGAGCGTCGCAGCTTTGGGGCCTTCATGGCTCAATATGTGGACCCGGTATGTGTGGGGGGGCATGTGTGTATGTGTGCGTTGATATATAATATATAAATATCCGATTTTCCTATTGATGTCATTCTTGTTTTGCAGTGGTGCAGATTGGCATCACAGCGAGCGGCACCATGTTGACTGGAAATGTCAACTAGCCCGATTTGCCTGACACCCACTTTCCACCCAAACAGGATTTTTCAAAACTACATATGATTAACCGTACCGGTATGTTTGTACACAAAGTTACCAGGAGAGTCGTCTCAAAACATGCTGTCGTTTACAGTGCACACGATTCTGGCCATGTTGGTTCCTTTGTTACGCCGAGAATAGGCTGTGAGGCGGCTGGATACCAAGGCAGCAAATGAGATACATGGTACTATGCTGTATGACTGTATGACTATATTGTTATTGTATGGTACAACGCCACGCTGCTCACAAGGTGCCAATAATGTCGGCCAAAAGGGCAATCATTCAGAGCAATGAGCTAATTGAACTGGCATACACGGATACTTGACGTATTGTTGAAACACATATAACATAAAACATGAATAAACTCAGGTGTAAGAAAAACCTTTGACTCCTGCTTCCGGAAGGACCTGCAGCAACTGTGACTCCTTAAAATTGGCAGGTACCTGGCCGACTACTTGACGTCACTAACGGTCAAACACTAGGCCTATGCCCTGACATCCTAGCATTCACGCCTGGGCAGCGCGCTCGCATTCCGGGCAGCAGCAAGGGAGCGTGGTGGGTGCAAGCTTTCATTCCATTACTGCCAAGGAAGCGTGGTGGGTGCAAGCCCTCTCTCCAATGTGGATGGCATGTTACATATTAGGCTGCCATGTACTGCCGCTTGCGGGGAGCAAGCGTTGTCATAATTTGTTGCAAAGCTTGCAGAGTGTGCTTGTGTGTTTGTAAATATGTACGTGGGTTATCGTGTGCAATTGCTCTTGCAGAGCAAAAGAAATACAAGGTATGATGTACTACCTTTTCAGCATATGCTCATAAGCTTAAAGAAGTAAGGGTATAATCCAAAAACTCCTTACTTCACATGGAGCAAGAAGTGTTGGTTTTTCTCGTCATTCCCCTAGCTATTACTGATTCTGAGGGGCTGATGCATGCACGGGTCTTGCTCGTATCCCCATCTCTCTCTTGCTTCGCTGTGGCTATCAGCTATGAGCACAAAGCAACGACGCCATGCTAAAATGTGCCTAGGTAAGTAAGTAGAGCGTTTGCACGTCATCCATGTACCTACACACAACACACAGGCACGCACGCACACACACACACACACACACACACACAAACACACACACACACACACAAACACACACACAAACACATACACACCGTCTCAGGTACGTGGCTGGCAAGGACATGGTGTCCAAGGCTCTTCTTTTGGCACAGGGCCACGACCATCCAGCCCTGCTCGCCCATACAGCACTGCTAGGACCTCCAGAATGGCTCTCAGGTGAAAGGCGAAGAGAATACCGAACGACGTAATGTGTTGAATCATAATTATGTAATGTAAGTGTGTTCGTTGTGAAGCAAGCATGGGCATGACAGCTGCTGCCACTCTTAAAACCGGCATGCGCAGCATTGCGAAGAGTTCCTGCATGGCTGAGAAGTGGAAAAGCAATGAGGAAGTACTGACGCAATGGTAAAACGCAAGGAAGTTGCAGTGTTGTTACAAGTCCATTGACCATCATGATGTGAATGTGATGAACAAATGGGTGTAACTGGAAGCGAGTATGGGTGCAGTTAGGTTTTTAAACCCTAAACCCTGAACAAATGGGTGTAACTGGAAGCGAGTATGGGTGCAGTAAATAGCCTGCTACCTGTGTGTGTGATACAATTGAAGCAAGTATGGGTGCAATTGGAAGCATGTCGTTCGTGTGCAGTTTGATTTTATGCTCTTCGAAAGTTCAAATTGGCATTTCAGACACGGGCGTCTGCTTTTAAATGGCGCCAGATGCCGGGTCTGAATTGGTGCATTGACATAGTAGGCTCGACACGTCTGTGGTACTGACCTGGACAGTTGGGAGGCATGTAAAGAAACAGAAACAATGTTTTTTCACGTCTCTGTCTCTTGCAGTTTGCCTCAGACTTACTCAGCACACCAGCCTATGCAGACAGCTAATATTGGTTGAGGCATTTTACCAGGAAAGTGTGTGGGAGCTGTGTAGGTACCCTCCTACTTTACACAGCAGGCTTGCCTTACCCGGACAACATATTGGAATGCGACTCATCAAGAGGCAGCTCATTTAAAGGCCCTGCCAGTGTTTTGTAAAACAGCAGGCTCACCTTAGCCAGATAACAAATTGGAATGCAACCCATCAAGAGGCAGCTCATTAAAAGGCCCTGCCAGTGTTTTGTAAAACAGCAGGCTCATTTTACCCAGATATCAAATTGGAATGCAACCCATCAAGAGGCAGCTCAATAAAAGGCCATGCCAGTGTTTTGTAAGGTATTAACTTTTTATGAGAAGTGCGGTATCCTCAGATCTGTGAGCTGTTACCGGAAAGTATGAAGCGTGGTGGTAAAAATAGGAAAGCTGCAGCAGAATTGAATGGGCTCCTGCGCATAGTGCAAGTGACGTAATACGTGAGCTGCGTGAATGACTTGATTTTGAGAAACGTGTGCTCTGAATGTGCAGGCAAGGCGCCTCGGCAGCTGCAGACTGGAGGTGCTCGTGCTGAGCAGCCCCCTGTAGCCTATGAACAATCGCGCAGCATTGAAGATGGTTCCCTGGAAAATCAAGTAAGTAGAAATGCACCCACGGCAAAATTTTGGATTTTTGGTGCAGAGGGAGGGGTGGGGCGATGAACAGCTGAAGCTAGTGAGGGCACATGAACCCACACCCACACCTTCACTCACACACACACACACACACACACACACACACACACACACACACACACACGCATGCAATATGCAACACACACAACATACAACATACAACATACACCTTAATCGTGACACGTGCTTTTCATGCACAGACAGCGGCAGCAGCAGTGGAAGTTGCACACAAGGTTTGCTCTACAAAGGGCTGGGTGCTGCACCTGCAGTGGGAGCGTGCTCTACGATGTCAAGCCAAGGTGGGCAATCATCCTTTCTCACTTTGCAGTTGTCAACATTACAGCCACTTGTACACACACATCATACATACTATGCACTCAATGAAACATACTCACGCACGCAAACAGACATGCACACGCGTGAGCACGTGCACAAGGTGTACAATCATGCACACACACACACACACACACACACACACACACACACACACACACACACACAAGTACACACACACACACAAGTACGCACAAGTACACACACAAGTGTACACAAGTACACACACACAGGTGTGTTACCGGCAGCCTGAGCTGATGCCCTGCTGGATCGTGGTAGGGCTGTGGGTAAAAGGGGCCACCACTATTAGCAACAGGAGTACGAGCCACACAACCCAGGGCTTGAGCGAATGCAGCAGCAGCGGTGGCAGTCAAACTAAGCGAACTCCTCAGTTCTATGTTCCCAGCTGCATGCATACGTTGCTGAGCCAACCTCGTATGCCCTGTCCCTTGGACCAAAATGACAGTGCAGTGGCGAAAGAGGTTCCGCCTGACAACCCCCATTGTGAGCAGCTCGTTGCAGTGTTTGATTCGCCAATCAGGGGCCTCGCGCCCCAGCAAGCGATTGTACTTTATGGCAAAGATTCTCAATATTGCAGCAGCCGTTTGACTTATGAGGGCGGTGGAGGGGGCGTGAATGGGAATGGGGGTTGGGAAAGAAACGCCGACACAAGTGATGGAAGCATGGCAAGCACTATTGGTGTCAGCTCGTGCTTAGGGTCTGCAGTGCTGCTTCTGCCTGGGAGTACGGTGTTTGAGCAGCAACAGTAGGCTGCACATGAGAGGGCTGCGCTTAAGCCGTTATTCAGTACTGCTGTGTCTATGACTCTCTTCCTTTTTTTGGACCTTGTTGTCTGATGGGCGAGCACTTTAATTTTCACTGCCTGCATAGTTGGTTTTTAAAAACAATGACAAACAGTGAACATTCCCCACATTAAGGAAAAGGAGCCACCACCTTGGTAGTACCGGGTACTGTAAAACTCCTCCACCAATAGGAAGGAAAAAAGATCAATGGGGATCAGGAGGGTTGCAGGCTTGACCTGAAACCGTCTCCTGATGAGAGTTGATAATAGTTCTGGAAAGGGCATGGCTGTCTGGTATGGACAAGTTTGGCAGCGGAATTGACAGAATGAACATGAAGCTTGGAGGCAAGATTGTTAACTCTTGGAGAATCAAGACCCAGCTCCTTAAAAGGCTCCAGCGTGTGATTGTTGTAGATGCTGCCACCCACTCCCAAAATGATGGTGTGGAGAGGAACGGAGGCTCCTTGAAGGGTGGAGCAGAGGCCTTTATGCTGTCCCTGCGCGGCGCTCAGCTGGTTTTGCGGTCAAGTGTCTTCACAGTACTTGACCTCAATGAGGTGAATGCGTGTTGAAGAACGCTGAGATCTTGGGATTGATGCTGTCTGGGGAAGGTGGATCTGCTAATGGCTGGCGGTGCTGTTGAGGTGCTCCTGGTCTCCCTTAGTTGCCCCCTGCCAAAGTAGTGCACTCCTAAGAACCCACCCCCCTTCATTGCTAGTCTGTTGCTTTTTTGTTTTTGCAGAGATGAGAGCAAAAGTACAGCATCCGGACGGCTGGAGGTAAGCCCTATTTTTGTCTGAGAAGTGGGGTGGAAAGAGTCACTTTGGTAAAATCCTAGTTTCAGCTGTATCGGGAATCTGAACATTTTGCATAGCCAGCCGTTTGCTGCTACCTATATCCATACAGACAAAGCAGGACCCTAGGGAGCCTGTCTTGCTGAGGGCTCTAGATATCATGCTGCATGCTAAGTTATTTGCGTGTGTTGGCATCCAGAAAGGATATGCAGGGCACTGTCTAGTTGAGGGCAGAGGGAACAAGTTTGTCTTATTGAGTGCTTAAACCATACGGCTTAAACCATGCCACATGCTTTTGGTTGTACGGGTCCCCTTCTGTACTTCATAATGATGCACTCGGTTTAAACAAGGACATAGGATGCTGTTAGGTAAGCGTTGCTAGCGGCTCCATTACAATGCCACTTTTAGAAGGGTCTGGTAATATTCATGGTAATTTGTTATGGTATTGGCATTTCCTAGTTTGTGCAGGGGGTGCATGTGTGCTTGCAAGGCGTCATGGTAATTGGATAGGTACCAGAGCCATAAGGTAGGTGACTGGCTGTGTTTGGTGATATTGTATGATTTGATGTTCTTCATATTCTTTTGCAAGCCAGTATAAATCTGATCGAAATTAAGTATATTGTAGACACTTCCTTTACTCAACAAGCAGAAAAGGCACGAGAACAACATGAGCTTCTAATGCCTCGCTTACTCGGACACCGCAAAAACCTCCACACCATCCTGCTAGGAGCAATAGACACCATTTAAAGCAGCCACAAATGGAACCCACTCCTCAGCCTCGGAGTCACTGGCCTACACTCATGAAAAAATCAAGCCTACATGCAATCAGATCTACGACAAAAATCATACAGATGAGACGAGACATTAAACACAACCCCCACAAATACCTGAGCAATACTCCATGCTATTACTCCATGCTAATACTTATTAGCCGTAGCGCTGTCTGTTGCGATATGGGTGTGTTCATTTATCAAGACAGCAGCAATTCCTGCTAGGTCGGCCCTGTTTATGGAATGATGATGCTTGTCCCTCCAGGATTTACTGTGGTAATTTTGTTGGATTGAGGGTGATAGATTCCAACTCCAATTGACTGAGATCCATTTTCTTTGTTTGTAATACAGCTCCCAAATCTGTAAAGGCCCATTCTTTCCATTTAGGGGCCTGAGTTCTAGCAAGCGCTTTTGTTGTACATGATGAGAGGGAACCTGGCTGTGTAATGTATTGCTCGTGTGACGAGTCGTGTCGCCAATATTTGCATTGATAAATGTGTTTCTTAAGCCTTTGGAGAGCCTACATATTTTTGCCATTTTTGGCAGTATCCTTTCAGTTGGTGATTCAAGAAAAAGTATGGTGCCTGCGTTTTTGAAATTCCAGATTGCCACTGGATAGGTTTTGCTTTATTTTGCTAACCAAGATGGGTTGTTTATAAATTTTTATATACACACCGTACCTAGCGGCGGTCTCGGCTGACCGATTGCTCTAGGTGCCGACTAAGATATCCTGGGTTAGAGCAAAAGTTTCAGCCTCGCAGAGCCTTTCTTCCACTACAGGCACAGGGCGCATTGGTGCTGCTTTCCATCCAGTTTTGGAGCAGTAGGAAGGTAGCGATTGCCTCTTAATAATTCAAGGCAGATACAAAAATAAACTTGGCAATCCTGCAAGGACATGTACATATACACGTGCAGATTGAAAAAAAACAGGTTTTAATATGAGGGTCTGATTTTGGATGTCTGTTGAAGTCTGTTAGTAAGTGATCTGGTGATTCAGAAATTCTGTTACACAGACACGCATCCACAAAACTCCAAAAAGGCAAGCGAGAAAGCAAATGCCACTTGACAGCAGGGATATTATAAGTTATAAGTTCACATTTGCAGTGCAGATCCAGTACTCTGCCCTATCCTAGACAAACCCTTTCAGGAATACGCTTTGTAGTTCTTAAAGCAACTAGGAAAATTGAAATACCTGTAAAAGCAATCACAAAAAGGCGAGCATTTTGGGGACCAAGTATTAAACATTTTAATTAGAAATAGGTATAAGTATTTTAGGTAGGTAAATCAGCGATGGCAACGCAGCAAGCCCCCTCGGAGAATCTGGTGGCAGGGCCGCAGCAGGGCAAGCAGCAGGCGCCGTCCACCAGGCAACAGAGTGGGGCCAGCAGGCGCAGGTATGTGTGGGTGTGTGCCTGAAGCACTCATCAGACCTGCAGTAACAGCAGGGTCTGTCTCCCTATGTCAGAGCCTCTCAACACATTTCCCACCCTCCTGCCCCCCTAGGGCGCCCCTCGGTGACGTGAGCAACATCCAGCAGCGTGCTGGGCAGCAGCCGGGAGCCAAACAGGACCAGAAGGCAAGTCGAAAGCACCCAGAAACACGGAGGGTTTGACGGTGTAACTTCGCTTTTTCCGGCCATAGCCGCTTTGCTCCAACAGCCTGTGGCTGTAGCATAGCCTCTTGCACGTCCTGTGATGTGCGCACATTGCTCTGCCGTCCGGTAATCAGCGTGGAATTCAAGGGAGCAGGAGAGGCCTCATTTGTTCACTTGTTTCCCTACTTCTCTCTCCCTCCGCTTCCCTCCTCTCCCCACCCCTTCTTCTGACAGTCTCAGTGCTTGCTCACATGCCCAGGGGCCCAATGCTGGAGTCAAGCAGCAGCAGCAGCAGCAGAAGGAGCAAGCAGCAGCTGCAGCAACAGCGGGCTTGCAGGTTGCGCCCCGCACCCGCTCCCAGACGGCTCGGGCAATGCAGCAGGGCGGCACAGGGATGAGCATGAGCTCTCTGCTGGAGTCGCGGAGCGAGCAGGCGTGCTCGGTGAACAAGCCCAAGTCTCGGCGCAGCTCCTGCCGATCTGTCGCCCCTCCCTCCCCGCTGCCCGACATCGACAGCGGAGACAGGTATAATGGTGTATCTTGCGTGTGTTGGGGATGCAGACCTGCACTGACGGTGTTGTCAAGCCGCGCAGTTATGCCAGGAGACCGAACACACAAAAAGCAGCTACCTGTCTTATTCCTCGTTATTTCCCAAACTTGCTTCTTACAGCACTCATTGGATTTCCTTGTGAGGTTATGAGGATTTATTGTGGTGATGAGCAATCAACTATGTTGCTAAAGGGACCCACCCATGTTTTCAACCAGCACGCATGGTGGGGCCGTCCAACTTCTGCCTCGAACATTTTCAAATTCCAGATTTGAAATAGCTCTGTGGTCGCCCCACATGTAATGCGCAGTCAGCCACCAAAATTTGTAAAGCATCATTAATGCAATCTAAAGCACACGTTGGTGCCTGTGCAAGTTCAAGCTCTGAGAAAAGAAGCCCTCTCTCTCTCTCTCTCTCTCTCTCTCTCTTATCGCCACTCCACCCCCTGATGCCCTCCGCAGGATGAACCCTTTGGCTGCCACCGAGTACGTCAATGACATTTATAGCTACTACAAGCGTGTTGAGCACAAGTTCTCAGTCCCTGCAGACTACATGAGGCAGCAGGTGAGGTGTGGGGAATTCAACACATGTTAGCTCTCTATCAAACGCGTTCAGAATTTCTGGCCTTTATCTGAATGCCTGCATGCTGTTTAAATACTCACCTTACCGTTCATTCATGCAGGCTGACATCAATGAAAAGATGCGGGCAATTTTGATTGACTGGCTTGTTGAAGTCCACCTGAAGTTCAAGGTGAGCCCAATAACTTTGGTTTGGATTTTTTCTGTCATGACCTGCTAATTGCTGTGAGCCAGTCTAAAGCTCAATCTGCCGCAAGACCTAGTTCGACTCTTCATTGTGTTTTGCTGCGCCTGCAGCTCATGCCAGAGACCTTGTTTTTGACTGTAAACCTAATCGACCGCTTCCTGGCGCTCAAGCCCGTGACCCGGCGCAACCTGCAGCTGGTAGGTTTTGAGTAGTCCTACACACAGCTTTGAGCACTGCCCCCTACTATAAGTTGTCGGGTGCAGACTGGAAAAGCCACTTTCAAATGTATATATATTGCAATTCAGATGTGATTGCCAGGTAAGCCTTGTAATTTGCCTTCATGCACACTAACTAAGCTCTGAGCAACACTTTTATTTGCCCTGTTCCCACAAGCCTGCATCGCTAACTTACGCCTGTGCCCGCGCTTCTTCAGGTGGGCGTCACTGCTATGCTGATCGCCTCCAAGTACGAGGAGATCTGGGCACCCGAGGTCAAGGATTTTGTGTACATCTCAGACAGGGCCTACACGCGCGAGCAAATTATTGCGATGGAGAAGCTGATGCTTAACACACTTGGCTTCAACCTCACACTGCCTACGCCCTACAACTTTTTGGCCCGCTTTTTGAAGGCAGCAGGGGCACACTTGGATAAGAATGTGCGTTTGGGGGTGTGCATGAGGACATGTGTGCTTCTGGGAAATTGGCGATGGAAATGTGCATTTTTGAGAACTTTCGCTGGAATGTGTGCGTTTGGAGTGTAGGCGCTGGGAGTGTGTTGCTTGTGTATGTGCAAGTGGGGAACCTCCTACACTTCTCTGTTTGAAGGATAGCACCCTTGCATGCACTTTTTTACTTTAAAAACGGGTGATTATCTGGGGTTGCTCTGCTGTGGGATGTCAACGCCTCAGTGTATACTTCCCTCTTGCTCTAGTGGGCGCACCATTTAGGGCCTGCTGCACCTCAGTCACAAAGCAACATGTCCCTGCTCACATGTGCGTGCACGTTCACAGGCGGCACACACACACACACATACACACACACAAACACACACACACACTCAGGTGACTATGCTCTCAAGCTACCTGATTGAGCTGGCACAAGTGGATGCAAACATGCTCAAGAGCTCCTACTCTCTTCACTCTGTTGCAGCTCTGTACGGGGCTCTGCGGACGTTTGGTGAGTACAATTGATGTATTTTGAAGTCCTTCCTGGTGATGGTGTGAATTTGAACTTGCCCAGAGTAACAACAGTTGCCCTACTTAAATCGTTACCGTTTCTACGTGCAACAGTTCATGCTTCTGGCCTTGAATCTTAAGCATGTGGGGTTGCAATCATACTCCTACATGCCCATTTTCTGACTCACCTCACATTGTATGTAAGGTACCAGAGCACAGTTGCCAGGGCAATCGAAATGTATCTTCCACTCTTCCTTCCTAACTTGATGGCAGCTAGCTTTTTTGCATAGGATTGAACACAGAGGAAACACAAAAAATCCGACAGAACATTGCCTCATTACAAAAAGACGCATAACTTTTCATCTATGTGTGTGTGCAGACAAGGATGCCTTCCCCCGAGCCCTAGCCAAGCACTCAGGCTACAGCGAAGCCGAAGTGCATGCTTGCGCTCAGGACCTGTTGGTGCTCATGAAAAAAGCCCCCACGGCTTCCCTCAATGCCGTGTTCAAAAAGTACAGTCACGCAAAGTGAGTGTCTGTACTTTGTTTGGCCTGTTCGGAAAGTGCAGTGTCCCCTGACCTATGTAACCTAGGCTACGTAGTATGTAGATGCCTTGTGGCGAGTGAAGTGAGGTATTGAGATTTGTTTGGAGGAATATAGAATTGCTCTCTAACTCCTCCCCCCCCCTCTCTCTCTCTCTCTCTCTCTCTCTCTCTCGCTCTCTCTCTCTCTCTCTCGCTCTCTCTCTCGCTCTCGCACTCTCTCTCGCTCTCGCACTCTCTCTCGCTCTCGCTCTCTCTCTCTCGCTCTCTCTCTCTCCCTCTCCCTCTCTCTCCCTCTCTCTCTCTCTCTCC
>Ga0307967_1001909_pt1 | contig 12315 bp, 10 predicted proteins | sample OrgLakmetagen648_FD_201828 | JGI IMG/M metagenome (GOLD analysis project Ga0307967, IMG submission 201828) | Saline water microbial communities from Organic Lake, Antarctica - #648 | ecosystem: Environmental > Aquatic > Non-marine Saline and Alkaline > Saline | place: Antarctica: Organic Lake... | reverse complement strand
CGCTCTGCCCAGCATGATGCAAAGCTTATGTCTGATTCAAAAGCAGCATGGGACAAGGCACAAGCAAAAGAGCAGCTTGTCCGTGAGATAGAAAAAAAGAAATGGGCTGAAGCAGCACTTCGGCAAGTTGACGAGGACTTTCGCTCTGCACAGGTAGGGCAAAATGAAGGTGTTTACAAGCCCTATGATGCAAGCGTCTGTAATGACTGTTGCCAAGCTCGGCAGCCCTGATCTGGATGATACTCTATCCATTATCGTAGACAGGATGCTGTCCTGCGGTCATCTTGTACCTCTTCATTGTTACATGTAAAAAGTGTTTGCAAGAGCTCCATCGCCGAATCATGCTGTTACTTTTTTTTGCAGGCACGCTGCGTTCGTCTTGAGTCTGACCTCTCTCGCAAGGAGCTCAGAATGATAAACCGGCAGAATTACCTAAAGCAGAAGTTGCAGCATCTTGTCGCTTGTACATAATGATCTGTGTTAAGGTGGAAACAAGAGAGTTTTGCGACTTTACCAGTGCACTGCAGCAAGCAAAGGCCTTAAATTTTAATTGCACAGATTTGCACTATAGCAAAACAAATTCCCTCAGAAGGTAAACTTACAGGTGTACTAACTCACGGTGATGTGTTTATAGAACGAAGATTTGTCTACCAATATTCTGGTCGGCATATATATTTCAATCATCCCTATTCTGTGCACTTCATTGCCTTTTGCAAAAATGCTTTCTTGACCGTGACATTTGATGCTGCTGCAAATGCAAGTCTGTTACCTGAGTAAGTTTTTACATCCATGTGATGAGCACAACTAGAGCAATGGCCGACGCTCAGTTGTTTTAAAGCAGAAGAACTCTGGTTCTTGCAGGCGAGTGTGCGTGATTGCCGCTTTGTGTAACATGTTTAAATAGAATAAATCTACTTATTGCTCCTTATCTTTAAGTAAACCGTTTTGGCCACTACGCTACATTTGGTATCAAAGCCTGAGGTTCTCAGTTTGAATCCATCGGCACGAGTTACAAATTCGCCACTCGAGCTACCTTCAGCTTCTGTCGAAAGGACTATCAGGTAGAAACCATACAGGTTTAGGGGGTTGTGATATGCTTACGAAACTGTAAGCACTTGAGGGTGGGGCGAATGTAACATGCATAAGTAGAGTAAAATGATTAGTAATCGCTCATTCTGCGAATTGACCATTTTGGCCGCTGTGCTACACTGCACTGCGCTCCAGACCTTGAAATAGTTGTCGAAGCAATATAACACGCTTCAAACTCACCTAGCAACATCAAAAGCGCCGCTTTTGCAGATAACCTCCCATTGGCGACCCGCAAAATCTAAAACTATAAGCCAGCAAGCTCACACTCTAATCAAACTGGGCCGGACTAATTATTTCTGGCAGCAAAACCAAGGTCTTGAATGCGTCTCCTCCCAAAGATAGCAACAATTTATTTAGCAGCAACTGAAGCCCTCCAACATCAACTCAACAACAACATACTGGTCCAAACCTAGGCAACAAAATGTATTTTACCTAGCACTTTTCCCTACCTAGGGGGAATCTGACCGTGGACCATAACTGGAAACTCCAACACAGGTACATGGACAAAAACCTAAAACAAAAGCTTCATGCCCTCAAAGGATCATATGCCTCACCACGGCAAACACTCAACATAGTATGCACAGCTATCCTATGCCTTTGCCGTTACACCATGCTCCTACCCAGACCTAGACAATTGGGATGCAATGATTGGAAATAATTCAAAGCAAGCACAACCTCTGGCGCGGTACTCTAACAGCAATGTTTCGTGAAGATGTACATAACGTAACTTTGGGTTAGGGACCAAGTCTGCTTAATTAGAATACCACAGGCGCTCAGCAGTGGCATTTTATATAAAAACCAATCCCTACGCATCGCTCTACCGCAGATTCCCGCATCTATGTAATTTCTTGGGCTCTATACCATCAGACCAACTCCAATTTGCAGGAAACCCTTCTGGAACACAAAATATAGACGCCTCTTCCCAAATATACTTGGGATACGCGTATCATTGCCATATACTGAAGGCAGAAACTGCCTCAATGCTTGCAACAACAATTACTAAAAAAGCTGGCTAGAGAAATTTCTGAGGCAAAGTGGGAATTCAATTACATTCATCACGCCTACCCCTTTGCACTAAGCACTGAAAAGACTCCTGGCCTTAATTAAGTAAGGAAACTACCCAGCGACCACCTTCATCAAACCCCACAAGACCCTCAAGATAATAATAGTAGTACCCTGGACCCACCTCAGAGCTCTGACGAAGCGACCCAACAGAGCTCCAGCAACAGCAACCTGATACGTAAAGTACAAGATTGGCGGGACTGGACCTAACACTGATGGCAGTCTTAAACACGAAGAAGGGCAAGACACAGGATCAGGTGTATAGCATTCTAGCTTAAACATATCCCATTACGTGAATCCAAGAGGCGTAGGTATAACCAATACCATCTCACTTGCACAGCTAGCAGCTTTAGTAGCCGCAATCATTCGCGGATACTCCCATATAACCACAGAAAGCCTAACCTCAATGCACCTAAGTAAAAATAGCTCTCACACCCAAATCTCCACCGCCACCACATCCAGGGAGATGTCCTCCAATCCATTGCCAAAGCAATCCACCAGTCACCATCGCCCATTCATTTCCGCAAAAGTCAAATCCCACGCATTATAGGCAATGAATGTGCCGACGCTCTTTCTAGAAAATCAATCACAACCTACTTTGACGTTGCGGATACCTCCACCAAAACAGCTGTCCCCGAGGGGAATCTTTTTTACAACATCTACTGGCTTACAAAAGAATATGAAGACCTTCGGATTATACAAAACCACCCAAAACAGTCCAGTCACCTACCTCGAGCGAGGCTCTGGTTGGTACCTATCCAATTCCCATGACGCCTTGCAAGCATGCATGCACCCCCTCCATAAATAAGAAGCAAAATGCCAATACCGTAGCAAACTACCATGAATACTATTAGACCCTTATCAAAAATGTCACTGCAAATGGAGCCGCTAGCAGTGCTAAACTAACAGCGTCCTATGTCCCTGTTAAAACCAATTGCATCATTATGAAGTACAGAACAGGAACCAGGTACAACCAAAAGCATGCGGTATGGTTTAAGCACTCAACAAGCCCAACTTGCCCCCTCTGCCCTTGCCTAGACAGTGCCCTGCATATCCTGGATGCCAACACCAAATAAGAAATATGATCACTGAGACTGAGAGACACAACTTAGCATGCAGCATGATTTCCAAAGCCATCAACAAGACAGGCTCCCTAGGATCCTGCTTCGTCTTCATGGATATAGGTAGCAGTTAACGGCTGGCTAAGCAAAATCTTCAAATTCCCAATACAGCGGAAACTAGGATAATACCAAAGTGGCTTTCCACCCCGCTTCTCAGGCAAAAATAGGTTTTACCTCCAGCAGCCCAGATGCTGTACTGGTTGCTTCCATCTTTGTGAAACAAAAAGCAACAGACTAGCAATGAAAGGGGGCGGGTTCTCTGGCTTGGAAAAGAATACTGTTCTTTTATGAAGAATACTGAATCATACAAAATCACCAAAACACAGCCCGGTCACCTAACTTTTTTCCTTTGTGCTTTATGACTGGCGAGGGCAATTCACAGGCCGACCAGCCAAACAGTCTGGCTGAAGGTCCTGCCGTGCAACTCATTAATCATTATCGTTCAGATTTGATAGTTTTGGTAATCAACTGACAACATGTGAGCGGTCTGAGAGGTACCTCAAGAGACCCTGTACTGCGTGAGTTCTCTGACTCTATTTGTCCGTTTAGTCATAGTACATATTAGTGTGTAACCACTTGGAGCCCGATGAGTCTGTCTGAGCTGACGTCCCATCCCCAGGCAGGAGCAGTGGTGTGGGGGAGCCAATCACAGATGAGTGGCACTAGTAGACACACAAATGTGTGCGTGTGCAGGGAGCGCACAGATATGAGACAGAGATTCCCTGGTAAAAGCATAAGGGACCACAGCGATGCAAACCCACTCCTCTGCTGCATGCTTTGTCCACCTTGAAGGCCTTTCTTGGTCCAAAGGCACAACAGTTATTAGTTAATTCGCGAGTCCTATGCTTGGCAGTGACGGTCAATTGATCTGAGACATGCCTGGAATCCACGTTCAAGCCGGTACCATGATTTGTTGTGCCACCTTGGATGAGATATAGAAAAAGTGCGGGGTTGACGCCAATTGGAAAAGTAAGCAGCAAGACAAGAGCCAGGAACTAGTGTCATCAGCACCAGACACGCACTGCTCACACACACTTGAACAACTGTATATGCGTATCTGCAATGGCAGAATGCGCTTATCTGTTGCAAATACACAGCACCATCCCACATCCTTTGCGATCCAAAATGGACTGCACAACAACCATCGACCAAAGAGCCAAAGGCGCTTTCTATGTAGCTGTGCCTTGATGACAGCGCACACCTTGCTTGAGCTATTGGTGTCTGTGTACAGTGCTGACGCTCATGCTTCATACTATGAATTCCCAGCTATGCAACGAGAAGGCCCAGAGTTTCCGCATTCCAACGGCGCACACACCAGAACCCAGCGCACGCTGTACTGGTGGACATCTCTTTCAGAGGTAATCCACACGTACATCGAGGTCACACAAATTCACACGTTATACACAGTGCTACACATGATGATCACTCTCGCTGCTTGTGGCTGCTCGATCTGTGGTGGTGGCCAGGCACGTGGCTGCGCCCGCTGCTATTTGTCGTGGTGCCCTGGCCGTCAGCGTGTGCGCGTCGCCCAGAGTCCGCCCTGCTGGCCTGCATTTCATAACATGGGCACGTGTGTGTGTGTGTGTGTGTGTGTGTGTGGTGTGTCCTGCACAGCACTACACACAATTATACTAAAAGCTATAAAGGTTAGATGCAGCACTAGTATGGATGCTGTGTACAGTCAAGATTTGTAGTTGGTTTCTTGTGTTTGAATTTCACGTGTGCTCTCCATTTTTGTTGGTGACTTCATCCAAGATTGAACATGCTAGCCGGAAAAAAGCTGTGGTTTATTCGTGGTCTTTGATGAATGGTCTTTGATGAATGGTTGAAACAGGTTATGTTCCAACACAACTCACTTACATGTACACAAACGCATGTACAAGTGTACAGAAGTGTGCAAGCACAGTTACCTGTCACGAGTAGAAATACACATATGTGATGGAGCAAAGGGGCATCATCTCCCTGTGCTTGGAACCTTTTCTGAAGAATCCCTCGACCCGCGCTTTGAGCAGGGTTCTTCGATACCCAAGATGGCAGCTCTTGCTCCACGCTCCAGCCGCCGTTCAGAAAGGTTGCGCTTTGACACCACAGCGGCACAACCACATCACCCCAAACGGCCCTTGCCAGAACATTCATATCTTGATCAAACAAATGATTAAACACGTGAGTGATGTAAGGGGGTCCTGTTACCCCCTCGTGGCTTACCTGGCGTGCGTAGGCAGCCTCTTTCTCCTTGATCATGCGATGCATCTCTCGCTTCTTCTTCAAAATCTCTGCATACAGCCGATCCCTGCGTGTGCAAAGGGGTGTTACATTTTCAGTTGATACGTGCCTGTGCGCTCCTCACAGGAAAAGTAACAGCCGATCCTTGCGTGTGCACGCAAAGGGGTGCTAACGCTTAGGGAGTCTACAGTGTTTTTGACACTTTGACACCAGAGGGGTGCTGATGTTTAAGGAGTCCGCAGAGTCTTTGATACTTTGACACCAATACCACAGCTCGCATTCTCAAGGACATTATTCCCAGATATAAAAATACACGCGTGCCTGACCAGACCTGTACATCTGCTCTATTGTCTTTAGTATGGAAAGGTTCAATCCATCGTAATTCACCGCTGCCGCACCATTGTGTATGTGCCCAGATGAATTAGGCATCACCACAAACTTTCCTGCCCACCATCAGCTTATTCAGTTACCCCTGCTTCACGTAGCTCCATAGGATGCGCATGTTGCAGAAGAAAAAAATAATCCGCTAAAAATCATAGCCTAAACTACACGTGTACCTGCACGCACACAAACACAGATCCTTGACACAGGAACACACATATTGGCACCTTCGCACGCACAGGTCCTTGACACAGGGACGCACATACAGGTGCTCTCACACACACTGGTCCTTGACACAGGGACACACATACAGGTGCTCTCGCACACACGGGTCCTTGACACAGGGACACACGTACCGGTACTCTTGCATACACAGGACATGATACAGGAACACACATGTGGGCACTCTTGCACACACGGGTCCTTGACACATGGACACACGTACCGGTACTCCTGCACTGTGTATTTGGTGTTGTCACTGATGGGCAGCACGATGACCTTATTGCTGACGGGCTCGTCCTCTGGTTGGTGAAAGTTGCCCATGTAGGGGTGAGCTAGCGCCTGCTCCACGGACAGTCGATGGTTGGGGTTGAACACAAGCAGCTTCCTGTGTGTCGTGTGTGAATGTGTGCGTGTGCGTGTGCATGTGCATGTGTGTACGGGTGTGTGTTTGTGTGATGGTTGGGGTTGAACACAAGCAGCTTCCTCTATGTCTTGTGTGTATGAGTGTGCGCATGTGCATGTGTATGCGAGTGTGTGCGTGTGTGGTAAGTATATGGACAGATGGACAGGGCACAATTGAACGCGCTGGGAGACATGTCAGCTCATAACAAGAAGAGGAGTAACTCTCTTAGAGGCTAGCAGTTGCACTTCTTGACTGAGGGCCTTTTCCGTAAATCATGTAGCGCTCTTGGGCAGCATGCGTATCAGCTACATGAGAACTAATACCTTTGAAATGCAATAGAGGGGTGGTGCCAAAAATACCAAAAATACACAATATATGGGCCAACCCTACCCTATTACCACTTGCAGGCTGCTCATCTTCTATTTATTGTACTCTGCCTCCTTGTGCTACGATTGCTTTAGTCAATCCCGACAGCACGTATGCATTGAAGTTACCGTTCTCAAACTTGCACTGTCTTCCCGGTTTTTGAGTGAACACACTCAAGGCAATAGGGAGCACACATGCTGGAGTGAAGGCTTGCTGTGGTTTTTTTAGTGCGCGAGGAATTTGGCTAGTGTGCAGAACATTCGTTGGTAATACATTGCACCAAGTTTAAAATGGAATACAAGCCATTTGCAGTAGTGCCTATGTCTTCCTTGGCAACCACGAGGTGAGAGGGCCAAAACAATGAGAGATGAGAGCATGCAATGGGTGGCAGGATAAACGCAGGTCAGTACGCAGGCAGTGCTTAAGGGTGCATATGTACGCAGGCAGAGCTTAAGGGTGCATATGTACGCAGGCAGAGCTTAAGGGTGCCATATGTTGAGGTTTATATCGAAGGTCTTACACACCATTAGCAAGCAAACGCGTTGGCTTGCCAATGCCAACCTCTGATAGATACCTCAACACCGTACACATTGTAATTTTATATGCGTGAACTTTGCGTTGTAACAGGTGCTAGGGTGTATCATCAGAGCCTTGAGATAGTGAGAGGGTGCAGGTTAGCAATATGAGTAGGGTTTACCAGAACCGTATATTACGGTGTATAAACGGTGTATGTATACGGTTCTGGCCAACCCTGAATATGAACAAGCACACATGCATGCAAAAACCTGAGTGTACACACAGGCGGCACTCATGTTGTAACAAAAAAAACAAGAAACAATAAGGAAGGCGAGTGGAATGGTGCTAGGAGATGCGGTTTAAATAAAACAGGCAGTATGAGGGTGCAGGTTTGTAATTGCACACTGGTGCATGCAGGTGCCCAAATGTACATGAAGTAAGCTAATGTCCAAGGCCAGTATGCATTAGTGCAGGGGTGTAGAGTAGCGGCCAAAATGGTTAATTTGGAGATGTGCGATAATTAACTGGCTATTGTACTTATGCATGCTACAAGGGGAGCACTGCCGTTTGAAGTATCCAAACATTAAGGAGTGCAGTGTGCTTTGCATGCAGAGAGCCACGTGCATACATGTGTGTGTTGTGTTGTGTGTGTGTGTGTGTAGGGTTGGCCAGAACCGTATATACACACCGTATATGACCGTATGTATGGTGATTTCCCTGCCAAAATTACCGTATATACACCGTATATACCTATAAATATATAATTCTGGCCAACCCTATGTGTGTGTGTGTGCATATAAAGCATGTCGAGGGGGGTCCAGTGGGTTGGTGCTGGAAAGTGTTAACATTCAAGCATTACGGTAGTGTGCGGTGCTGGTGTGGGAATTCAAGCATTAAGGTAGTATGCGGTGCAGGTGTAGAATTGAAGCGTTACAGCAGTGTGCGGTGCAGGTGTGGGAATTTACATGCACTCTTGTTCAGGTCAACCATGCCTGTGAGATTTCTTGCCCCAAAGCTCCCACCCAGTTCTGAGTGTGCAGGACCTCAAGCTGAACCTAACTGTTCAACTTTTCATACTCAGCTTGTGCCGGGGGGCGCCCAGGGTGCGGGGCCCGGATTTCCCTGCCAAAATGGGGTCCTCAGAAAGTGGCCTTGCGGATTGCCTCACCCACAACGATGGTTGGACATAATATATAAAGCATTGTGAGGGGGATCTGGACGGTGGGGGCGGGGGTCCAGGAATTCGCTCATTTTTGGCAGGGAAAAGCTTGATTCTATGCGAGGAGAACAGGGTGCATGGTTTGGGAAGCCGATTTGTGCGACTAGTTTTAGAAATTATAGCTTGTAAAAGTTGTTAGTGGCACAGAGGTGACACTGAGAACATTTGAAGTTTGACAAGTAAAGAGCAGTTTAGCATTCTCGGCTGGTATGGGCAGGCAGTGAAATTTGAATCCATAGCCTTTGAAAATCTCAGCTGTCGCTGCCCACCATGGCCCAACCCCAGCATTCCAGACCATAAAACTTGACAGGGCATGCTTTGGAGCATACTGAAGGGCTCCCGACACTCAGGTGATGGCCAGAAAGCTTGTGTTTGGACCAAGCCCGCATTTCTACACCCACACCACCTTTCTGGCAAGGAAATGGCACAAATCCAGCCCCCCGCTCTCACCCTTGACCCCAAACTCATTAAATTTTATGCAAAGGTGTTACATTTATGTACAGAACCATTTGGTCACCTCAGATGTGCAATTCAGGAAAGGGGCATCAATCCCCCCTATTGGGTGGGGCTTGGTTGACCTGACTCTTGTTCACAAAATCACGCACCTCAGCATGTCCAAGGCCAGGGGATTGGTGTTGGGGAACATGTCTTCTAGGCGTTTGGGCAGTGTGAGGGTACAGCTCTCCATCATGGTGGGGGCGAACGGTGAGTCAACGGCAGCAATGTCATCGGCAGACGGCCGGCCAGTGACCTGTGTTTATGTGTGTGTGTGTGCGTGTGTGTGTGTGTGTGTGTGTGCGTGTGTGTGTGTGTGCATGTATTTTTTTGTGCGTGTTGTGTGTGCATGCGTGTGCTGACGCAGCGTTCTAGCTGTGTAAGCACTTTGCACGGCCAAGGTAATTGATGCGAGTACCACAGCGGTGTACTCAACAGGTATTTGAACCTTTAGCTACGACAGAACAGTTTTCTTTGCGCTGTGTTTCGGCACACCTAGCTTGTGCAAGCGTACAGATCAATGCTTTAAGAAAGCACATACACCATTGTCTTGCAGATGCAGGCCAAGCATGTGCACGGCAGTCTGTGGCCTGTGCCTAGGAACCTAAGCAGGTAAGTTGAACCAATAACTTGAGAAAACTTGAGAAAACATTGAAGCTCCTCATCCTCTGTACGTTCCTGTGTGGGTTGGGAACGCTTCCTGCTTAAGTTAGGCCTTGAAATTTTAGCACTTAAGCAGCAGGTAGTTTGAGTCAACAACTTGAAACTCCTCATCCTCTGTAAGTTCCTGTGTGGGTTAGGATTGCCTTCTGCTTCGATTGGACATGCTCAATTCCTTTGAAGAAAGGACCGGCGACTCACCTCTACTGTCCGATCCAGTTGGTTCATGATTCTGTTGGGCCTTAAAATAAAACCAATGGCTCACCTCTACTATCCGGTCCAGCTGGTTCATGGTACTGTTGCCTGGAAAGATGGGCTTTCCCAACAGCAGCTCTCCCAGGATGCACCCTGTGAAGGGGGGATACAAGTGCAATAGCAGTGTGCTTGATGTGTGCACGTGTCTGGCATGATGAAAACACACAAGCAGCACCAGAGCACCCCAGCAGCAGCCCTCCCAGAATGCACCAAGCGGAGGGGGAAAACATCAGTGCAAGAGCACTATACTTGTTCTGCTGAACCCCAATTTTCCACCCTCACGCCCCCCCTGCCCAACTTAAAAGCACGCCACACACAACACACTCACACTCATCCACTCACACCCACCCACACTCACCCACCCACACTTTCACACACACCACATAAAACACCCACGAATGGTCGTGCAAAAGCATCCACACCCACCACTAGACCACATGTCTACACCGTATGTGTACTTGGTGCTGCCGAGCAGGATTTCTGGTGCACGGTACCATCTGGTGGCCACATAGTCTGTAAGGATGGGGTTGTTGCCCTGCAGTGTGTGTGTGTGTGTGTGTGTGTGTGTGTGTGTGTGGATTAGTGTGTGTATTGTTTGTGTGTGCGTCTTTTGTGTGTGTGTGTGGGTGTATGTGTATATGAGAGTGTGTGTATGTGTGTGTGTGTGTGGCGTACGCGCCTTGCACAGTATGTTTGAAGCAATTAGCATAATGAATCGTTATCGTACTGGAAGATAAGGCAATCAGTGAAGCAGTGTGCTGCAAACACAGGTATCCAACTCTATAAAAAGCCTCCCTTAACGTGTGTGAAGCCTGCTTTTACCTGATACACATCAGTTTACCCACCTATCTCATCTACATCAACTTCTGGTGTCCTCTTTGCTCATGGACGGGACATTTGCTAGAGCAAGCATTGGTTTGGAGCCGTTTTGATGCACACATCCTCTTCCGCATAACATCTACACTTCGATTCACCACATCACTTCTAAAATAACGAGCTGGGGCGGGCCCCCTCAAGCACAAACATACAGGCATACACTCACTGCTGAGAAATACGCGAAAGCGGTTTTGTTGACACCTCAACCCCTCCCTTACCTCTGAGGCAATGAGCTGGGACTAGTACACCACGGGCATGCATGCATTCACTGCAGAGAAGCTTACACTTGCAGCAGTAGGAATGTCCTTGACCCCCTCTCTCCCTTACCTCAGAGGCATTGAGCTGGGACACGGAGCGGGCTAGGCCATAATCCGCTAGCTTTATCTGGCAATCGCTGTTGAGCAGCAGGTTGCTGGGCTGCGTGTGTATGTGTGTGTATGTGTGCGTGTGCATTTGTATGCTGTGTATGTTGTGTGTATGTGTGTGTGCACGTATTTGATTCTGACTGTGTCATTGGGAAGGTGAGTGTAACGTCCAACGTCAATTTGTTGACATTTATCTAGCAGTCATTTGTAATCCGAAATCTGGTCTGGGGTAAGTACAAGGAGTGATGGGCACGTGCGTGAAGACATTGACTGCAATGAAAGTTGACCATCTGCTCCAATGTGCCTGTTATTGACCACTTGACCACTGAACCAAACTTTACTTGACTGGGGTGGGGGGTCAAATTGCATACTTGCTTGTACGACAACAATCACAGGACTAAGCCATGATGGGTGGTCACTATTTGGTACGAAGAGCAGCACACGAGCAGAAATGGCACTTTTCCTGTTCGCAATTAGCTTGCACATTTTTTTGCATATACGAGCAGGGCAATGCACACAAGGTAAGCACTTATACATGCGCAGGGGGTTGTGGAGATACTCAGACTGCACCAGCTTACCCGATCCTGACGTGCTGAGCAGTGCTGGCATTAAAGTATGTCACGAATAGGCTCTAGCCACTGAACAGCCCATTGGTCACACAAGCAGAGCCACAATCCAGGCCTCCTATCAAACTCAAGCAGCTCTTTTACCTTGATGTCTCGGTGCAACAGCTCCCCCGAGTGCATGTACTTGAGGGCTTTGAACATCTGGTACATGATGAACTGCTTGTGCACCTCCTCTAAAATGTTGGCTCGAATCACAGCATGCAAGTCTGTCTCCATATACTCAAATATGAGGTACAGGTCCCTGTCGTTTTCTGCTTTCAACACATTCAATAACCTGCAAGAACAAAGTTTTGACAAGGTACTTAGCACCGCGCTTGCACGCAACTCCTGCCAGACAACCCAGGCAAAGGGCATGTACCAAGGCTCTTACTTGATGATGTTTTCATGCTGGTTGAGATCCTGCAAGAACATGACCTCCCGGAACGTCCGCTGCGGG
>Ga0307967_1001908_pt1 | contig 12315 bp, 13 predicted proteins | sample OrgLakmetagen648_FD_201828 | JGI IMG/M metagenome (GOLD analysis project Ga0307967, IMG submission 201828) | Saline water microbial communities from Organic Lake, Antarctica - #648 | ecosystem: Environmental > Aquatic > Non-marine Saline and Alkaline > Saline | place: Antarctica: Organic Lake... | reverse complement strand
CCGGGTGGGGAGGACAAACATTCATGGAGGACGTGCTCCCGAAAGTGCATGTTCTTAGGACTGCTGTAAACGAGAGCCAGTACCCTGGGATAGACGTCCAGGTACGAACTTTTGGCAGCAGTTGCTACTTCTGAGCATAAAAATAACGCACTTGCCACATCAACTAAGGAAATGGAGCCACTTTGATATCAAGTTACAAAGAATTGTAATACTAAAAGAGAGTGAACTTGAACTTAGGGGAATGATGAATCTGCATCTGCTGCCACTTTTTTGGATACTCGTTTTTCCTTACGACTGTCTTGTATGTGTAGGTGGATGGCGGCATCTCAAAACACACAGCTGCTGCAGCTGCAGCAGCTGGGGCGAACGTTTTGGTGGCTGGAAGTGCTGTGTTTGGTTGTTGCAAAGCGGCAGACGGTCACACCAGGGCCACTGCTTACACACGGGCCATGTCTGATATCGCAGCACCACTCAGAGAATCGGGCTATAGCATGCATCCACCTGCTTAAGCAGAGTTTTCCTATGTTACATTGGAAGCAGATTAGTACTTTTGTCTCTCGCTTCTCTCCCATCCGATATCGCATCTTTGTCACTGCCAGGTGTTGTGCACACCTTGCTAATTAAGCACGCATAATCCCAAAGGGCATTGAGTTGGCAGTGCTAATATCAGCTGCAAGCGCGAGGCTTGTTATTAACTCTAATGAAGCCTGCATGTTCTCAGTGTTGCCTGGGACACTGCTGGTTTTGCACATGATTAAGACGCTCTTTATAGAGAAAAAAACAGCTTTTCAATTTGACGTTGCAAACGATGATAAACTAGAGATCTATGTGCTTGCTTCGAGGCAGGGTTCCTTCTCTTTTTAGGGGGGCATACTGTTAAAGAGGGGTTGTGTGTAGGGTCTATGATGTTAGGAGTCCAATTGGGAGCTTGTTATGGCGCGCCAGTCGTTGCTGTCAGGCTTGCTCCTGTCATCATCTTGCTTCTTCTCTGCATGTATTGAGCCTGGTGGTGTGCTGGCCTCCGCCTCCCGACCACCTGATCCTTATTGGAAGCCCCCCTTTTTGATTTTCATGGTGGGATGTCGTGTGGCTCTGCATCCATGGGTGGTGCGGGACATAAAACATGCTTTTCTGATCCATGCTGGTAGTTTTTAGGTACCTGCATGCTTTTTCCATCCTTTTCTATTGAGCAGTACAGGCAGCCTCTAGTCTTTGACGCTCCTTTTGTTTGCCACTCCTTTTTAATTTTCTTCCAATTTCTCCTTTTAATGACCTACAGATCCCAGTTCTCTCTTTCTAAAATCTGAGTAAAACATTCTCCAGATGCCCTTCTTTTAAAATCTACCTCCTTTGAGCTAGGAGCCTCTCATGCTCTCTTCCTATTTTCTTTCTTTTCCAATCCACATTGTAGGGGATTTGCCATACTGTGGTGTATGTACCACTCTCGAATCGAAAAAGCACTCTGCCGCCATCATTTTTCTTTAGTAGCCTGAGGTTTGAAATGCAAAAGCCTAGAGCCTGGCATGAATCCTTGATCTATAAGGACGGGGAGGGTTAAGCGGTTCCTAACAAAATATAATCAGAGTTATAATAAAGACACCCTGCAATTGAAAAATCACTTTGCTGTCATCTCTTGCATTTTGCCTGTTTACTGAAACTAACACACTAACAAGTACCCCTTCATTGTCGCTCATAATTTTGTCAGGCTTCTAATCACGCAAGCTTTGGATATTCAACTAATACATTTTGAGGATGGAGCTCAATGCTCAGTCTTAGTCTTAGGAAATTGCTAGCAGAAACTTCCCGAACAGGCGCAGGGGTGATATGGCGGCATGACGTCCTAGCATGAATGGTTTAATGCAATTGTCGTCAAATGCGCTGTGGCCTCCTCAATGTCTCATCCTGCAAGTTCACGTCACGTACATTACGAACCTGCATTGGTCGGCAGGTTAAGAAGCATAACAGTAGATATAGCCATGGAGCACAACTTGTTTACAATTGCTCACCAGTCTCGCACCCTCCGGCATTTGTGTCGTGGTGAAAGGTTGGGGCTCCTTTTCTGACACAGAGAGAGCCTGCGCTTTCTGTAATAAGTATGAAATATGGAAACGAAATTACGACGTGTATCTATACCGATGAACAGTTAAATATCTTAAGGATCGTGGGGTGTCATGACAGTGGAGCTGACACGTAATTAATCTAAAATGCCTAACTAGTTTGCACTTTTTTGATCATGTAACTTAAATCAGTATCTGGAAATTTTGCAAATGGCACTGAGGTGCAGGAAAAACAAGTCCGTTTTCCTCCAACACCACACAGGTTGACCAGCCATCATTTTGTGACGTTTACATCGTGAGGTGGCGGTGGATTGTTACGAGGATTACTCACTTCTGCTCAAACTGCTCAAACTAGGATTCTCGCAATTGTCTAACGCTTGATTCAGCAGCTTGTTTTGTATGGAATGTAAAAAACTGAGGTTTTCATTAAGTCATATTTGTTTTGCTCAGTGCACTGCAACTTGTCTATCAGTGACGACTTACCTGCTCTTCTGCTCTCGAATATACCACTTCTTTTTTCCTTTTAAGACCCTCAAGAAGTTTATTTGGCTTAGCTGTGAGGTGCGGGAGTTGTAGTGCACTATTGGCTTGTTGCTGCACTCCTTGGAAAAGGTTGTCAAACGGCATGGTCTTCAGTTCTGCAAACGATTTCCTGGACACGGAGTTGTCCCAATTGGGATTCATGGCTTGTCCTCCTGCACGGTTCAAGAGGCGAGTAGCGTAAGTAACTTCTCTTTGTGCGTTATGACAGGTTGTACACAATTGGTGGCAAAAAACATTTGGCTAAAACGTCTTTTCGTTTTGCGTGCATTGGAAGGTATATGACATTTTCTTCTTTGGCACCAGACCTTGGTGGGTTTACGGTGTTGGGGTGCTACAATGGCATACTTGTCAGCAACGACAGTAAATGGGCGTGGCACGAAACGTATGGCACTGGTAAAAAGAGAGCCAGCGAGCCACCTGATATTGCAGCGTGTCACACATGCAATTTTGCCAGGGTCTCCCTGCCTGAGAAAGTTAACAACATGCCGGAACTTTCCGTGCAAGCCTATGCAAGCCCGCAGATGTGAACAGGATGGCTGTTATGTAGTCATTCTCATGTTGATATGGCTGCGACCCCAGCAGGGGCTTATAGGATAGACTTACTTGTGAAGCAGCGCCACTGGGCGAACGGACTTCCCCTCGATTAGGTAAAGAAATTCATTGCACGATTACTAATTTTACATAATTACCTTTATAATGTATTTTGCGTACAAGCAGCAAACGTAACGGCATTTTTCCCACACTGTGACATACGCCTTACAATATATACTTTGACTAACCCTAAAGTGAAATGTTGTAGCGCCTAGGTTTATACGAGGAAAGGAAAACTTGTGTGTCCATGGGCTGCTTCTCCGGTGGGACAAGCAAGAAGAAGGACAAGAATGCTGAAGTACGTGGAAGAGCACAAACAAGAGGAACAGCTGCTGAATGCAGTGTCAGAGTAGCTTAGAAGTTACACTAACAAAGCATAGGTTTGACTCAGTCAACTGCCCAACTCTCCTTTCTGCAGTCACCCCTGGAAGCGGCACGCTTGAGGCAGCAGCAACAGGAGGTGCTTGAGCATCAGCAGCAGCAGGCAGCTGAGGCTGCTGCGGAGCGCAAGCGTCAAACCGAGGCTGACAATGAGCAGCGTAGAGAACAGCAGCGGCAAGCAGAGAAGAAGCTCCAGGCCCAGCGTGCTGGAACTCAGCTGTTCAAGGTATGGGTAGCTGTTGCATTTGCGCCATGGGCAAATGGAGGAAAGAAGCAGTAGGACAAAAGCACTATGATCTTTGTCTCATGATAACACGCAGGGCTCCGATTACGAGCAGCTGTGTCGTAGGCTGAACGAAGCAATTGATGCAATTCGGAGTACGGGTGCCCAACACACCCTAGACCTGCCACAGGTGAGCCACATACAGCATGCATGTGCACGTGTTATGGGCTCCAGCTGCCAAGTACTTCTCATTTCACTCTTCCTTCGTTTGCACGTTTACCTGGCTAAAACGCACAAAAGGGTGCGATAAAGAGAACAGCAGCATTACTTACACACCCTTTGCTTCAGCTATGTAGTCATTTAGAGTTCAAATGAACATTTAATTCAGTGAGTGCAGATTATAGGCTATAGGGATTAGAAAGAGCAGCATACTGGTATGCCTGAATCAAGTCACTTTCCCCTTGCTTTCTTTCAGGTTGTGGTTTGCGGAAATCAGAGCGCTGGGAAGAGCAGCGTGCTAGGTAGGCTTGGCTAAGCCTGTTTAAGTATGATGAAGGTGGAGCTGCGGTTTTTGTGCTGCTCTTCAGCACCTCCAGCAACCGCGCTTGCACAGTCAAACAAAGCAGATGATTAGGGTTGGCCAGGACCGTATATATGCACCGTATATGACCGTACATTTTGTGATTTCCCTGCCAGAAATACCACATATACACCGTATATATAAATGGTTCTGGCCAACCCTACAGATGATCCTTAAAATTCTGAAGCGTTGTGCTATCTTGCTCCTTAATGCCAGCTGTATAAGGTGTGTCAGCCTTTTCTTAACTCTTCATCACTCCTACTCCGTGCAGAGGCGCTCTGTGATGTACGGTTGCCACGCAGCGACGGCACTTGTACACGCTGTCCCATGGAGGTGCGCATGGCAAGCGCAGTTAGCTCGCATGGAGGGGACAGCGCACCAGAGCCGTGGAGTGCTTGTGTGCGCGTGCGTCGCTCACATGACCGCATGGGCAACTTGCTTGCGGGGATCCCAGTGGAGACGGTAGTGCGGGTGAGCAAGGTTGGGAAGAAAGCTAAAGCGCATAATTTCTGTGACAAAGGAAAGGACTTTGTACTTAGCATGTCCTGTCATTTACAAAGGCTACGGTCATCTTGACTCATACTTTGCCCCATTTTGGCCAATCACAGGAAGGCATCAACAACAAGGCAGACGTGGAAGGTGTGGTCCGTGCAGCGCAGGACCTCATCCTAGACAGCAACGACGCCAGTGCCTGCCTGTTTAGCCGCAATACCGTGATCTTGGAGATCAGGGGTGCGCCAGTCAGCCTGTCGTTGGTAAGTGTGTGAGATGTATGGTAATATGTGTGAGATCCTGATTTGACCCATTAAGCGCCTACACCAGATCCATGGGCTTGAAACAGCTACAGAGAAGGGTCGATGGCTAAGACTGCTGTGTGTACATCCCAAACAAGACGTACATCTTACGCCTTTCACATCACTTCTCAACACTTACAGGTCGACCTGCCTGGTATCATCCATGCCATGGAGTCCGGAGCTGACCAGGCTGACTACCCTGCCCTGGTCAAAGGCATGGCACGTGACTACATCAGTCGCCCTGCCTCCATCATCGTGGCTGTTGTCACCTGCAAGGAGGACTTAGATACGCAGGTGCAATAGCTTGGGTGTGTTGCTGCCCACCTGTGTCATGGCACATGTGAACATATAAGCTTGCAAAGCTGCCGTCAAGCTGCTGATGAGCCAGCACAGCGCAGCACACTCAGATCCTTACTCACAGGTGCCGTAACCCTCAATGTTGTACATCACTGTGCATGTATGCATATTTGTGTGTGAGTGCTTGTGCAGTAAGGGATTGCAGGTGTGTGGAACGCCATGGTATATGTGCCTGTATGGCCTTGAGGAATAACCAGCTCAGGCTATAGCAGACCGCTGGTGTGAGGTGGATTTGGAGCTCGGCGGGTTGGGTAATGCACACAAATGGTGCAAGCGCCGAGGCAATGCAGGTGACATCAAGATTAGAGATAATCTAGCTGCTCAAACTAAAAACCTTAGCACGCACCTGATTGTCCAAGTGTCATGATGCCCGTTCTTCAATCAATAGGGCACCACGCTGCTGCTCCTTGTGTGCAACCTGCAGTGTGTGCTCTCCATGGCGCGTGAGGTTGACCCCCAGGGCAAGCGTACCATCGGCGTTGTCACCAAGCCAGACTGTATCGAGCCTGGCTGCCACACTGCTTGGGTGGATGTGGTCACCGGCAAGAGGTGCGGCTGGGCGTGGCTGTATGCTTACAGAATATGAATAAGCAATTTGGGGGTGGAAAAGCTGATGAGGTGTCTGATCTGGGACGGATAAGGCTTCGAACCAGTACAAAATGCGTGCCAAGGGGGGATCATCCAATATTCCCTACACGTGCGACGATTAAGTGTTGGCGTTAACTAAACTAAACGTCCCTTTCTTACTCAACAGGTGGCCACTGCGCCTTGGCTACTACATCCTCAAGAACCCTTCCCAGAGCCAGCTGGGCATGGAGTTTGATGCGGCACGTGCAGCAGAGGCCATCTACTTTGCCACCTCACATCCTTGGTCCGGCCTTGCTAGTGGCTATGCCTCTCGTTTTGGTAGGTCCAGATGTAGAGCGAAAATTTACGCGTACTGGACACAATTGGCATGTTGCATCAAGGAAAAGCCAGTAGTCCTGATAAAAAGGAGCCTGGCCCAACTAAGCGGACTAGGGTTGGAACGAGAAAAACAAGATCCAGTAGCAGCAGAAAAGCAAACACGGAGGACAGTTTGCTTCTTGAAATTGACTGGCCTCTTCATTGCCATCAATGACTGCTCTCACATCATCTATCTTCTTTGCTGTAGTAGCCCTGTACCTTGCGCTTATCACATGCCACTCAAACAGCATATTTTCAGATGTTTTGTCACATGCAGTCCATGTTAAATTCAAAAGTCACATTACGTCATTTTCCAGGTTAATCTAGGTGTCTTTTGCATGGCCACTATTTGCAACAAACATGCCAATGAAGGCTCCAGCCAAAATAACTCTTGCAGAGGTTTAGGACGAGAACCTATGATCTAAAGGCTACGCGGGTAGTGTGAACACATCCAGCGTGAAGAAGGGGAAGGAGCGTTAAGATGAAAGCTACTATTAGTACCTATAGACTCCTCACCGCCAATATCTAGTCAGGCAGCTCAATGAGGATCAGGAAGCATTCAGAACCTCACCTTGGCTATAACATTTGTGTTGTATAAAGCGTGTCTGTCCTGGATAAGTCAAGAGGCGTATCGTTTGAATGTTCGCTAAGCTTGTTCCTCAATGTTTTCGTTGTGTAAAAGCCCTGTCCTAGATCTGAGAGAGGTTTGTCTGTGTGCTCCTTGTAGATGCTGCTCGTCACTCTGATCAACACCAAAAGGAGTTTCACTCTGTTTGTTACCGTTTGAGCCATCCAGGCAGCAAGTGATTGTCTGCAGCAGGAATATGTGTTATTGCTGAGCGTCATTATCCAAAAAGTGCTTTGAAGCAGAGTCCTGCTGCTTTGTGCCAACTGTCACACTTACAAGCCCATTGAGTCACCAATGAATTTCAGGAGTTCCTGGGCAAAAGCACAGACTGCGTCCCTCATACTTATTATTTATGCAATTGCAATACCTGTAGCTGGTTACAGCCAAACTCTTCTGCCAATGAATGCAGGTGCTGGTGCTTTGAGGAGCAGTCTGTCCAAGCTCATGGCACAGCTCATCAGCCGCAGCTTGCCTGATTTGACTGCATCCGCGCAACACCAGCTGAGGTGAGTGAGTGCTAGCCTGCACAATGTCGGGGCTGTGACCCCGCTGCTGCTTTCTCCTGTGCGGAAAGTATGACTTGGCCATCTGCGACTGTGAAATTGATGGTGCCCTTTATCACAAGGATGCATCTGCTAGCCAAGCAGAGGAGTAAAGGCACGCCACCTCCCACCCATCTTTCCTGTGCAGTGAGGTCCAAGCACAGCTAGCTAAGCTTCCCCCGGCACTCCTGCCTCAGTCCACCCAGGCACCCACCAATGACGGTGGGGGGCGGCACATGGATGCCCTGCGGCTTATGGCAGTACTACTGGACCAGGTTTGTCAGCAAGCTCAACATGAAATTATCAATCAGGCTAGACTAAGGACAGAATGGTTTGCACTAACGTTGTGCCCCCCAAAACTTTCCCCCGTTCCACACCCACATGCACTATTGAGCAAAGTAAACCACCAACAAATTCATCTAACGCGCACGTCCCTGCATTGGAACCGGCGTACAGTTATAAGGCACTTGCTTTAGTCCTTGCTTGTATTAAGTTCTGCATTACCCTATCTGAACGTGTGGAGCTCCATGTTTTGTGCCTCCCACACACACCTCTCTGATCTTTTGCTTCTCCTCTCAGGTCAGTGCTCAACTGAACAGCCAGCTATCTGCCACTGGTGGCATGTCAGGTGCTGCTGCCTTCTCCTTCCCCAGCAGCACCGATGCTCTGGCACCCTCCACGGACGCCGATGGCGACCCTTGCTTGCCCCCTCCACCGATGCGGAATCTGTGGATTGACTTACTGCAGCTGTTTGGTGGTTTCAAGGGGCGCGTATACGGCACCAAGCCTCACTTCCTAGTGGCAGGCGTGCAGTTCAGCTGCATCACAGATGATGACGAAGGCTTTGAGCAGGTAGCCATGTCGACATGAGTTTGATCAATTCACCTGTGCATCGTTTATGATTGTTCCCAACCAAGTTATTGCCCTCTTTGTTTGCAGGGCGGTACTAACTTTGGGGTGTCTGCCATCACCATTGAAGATGTGCCCAATGTAAACGGAGGGGGGGTTGCGCACTCGCACCCCCTTGCACGCAATGGCAGCATCAGCGTGGCTTCGACAGCATCCCTGTTTGGAGGCAGCCATCGGCACCGGGGCCAGCAGCAGTCCAACGATCAAGGACAGGTGGTTTCCTTTTTCTTTGCTTGTTTGTTCATCTGTTTGAATATGTCAAAATGGTAAGAATGATCGATGTCTGTTTGCCTTCCAAGCCCATTAAAGCTGACCCCTATGTGACCCTTGAAGTTATGTCCGGCCAAGCCTGCAAGAAGCATGCCACAGTCATTATTCGCTCAAACACACAACGCAATGCATTCTCCTCATCAGGAGCGTGACCAAGATCAGTACGAGGGAGCGCAGGATATGCCAATGCTGGCAAGCTCTGCCTTTTCCTCCTCTGTCATGACCTTTAAAGATGTCAAGAACCTGGCAGACTCCCAGAAAGGCTTGGAGCTGCCCGGATTCAGTCCGTACTCAGCAGTGCAGTCTCTCATCAGCCAGAGCAGCAGAGGATGGGCAGGTATAACTGGAGCACAGACACATCTAGGCCCATGCATTGTCCTGCGTGACAAAAATAATTCCTGGGACAAAACATTCTGTCGCTAGTCCGAGTATGCTTGAAGTAAAAAACAACCTCCTGACAGGCACTTGTCTTGCAGAAAGAACTGCTCATGGAATTAATTTGCCCGACCTTCATCTCAATATTCCTGTTCGCTTGCGAAATAACAGCGCCAACCAAGGCTGAGACAGGTTTTACCTTCCTGTGTATAGTTTGCTTGAACTCTGACTTGCGTGGACTGCAATTGAGCAAATCACACCATCACAACGCACAGGTGCCACATCCGATCTCCTCCATGCCACGACAGCCTCGCTTTCAGCTCTTACGCACCGTGTGCTGGCCTCTGCACTCTCACGCTTCCCTGCTGCACACAACGTGGCTGTGGGTATCTCAGAAGCACTGGTGCTGGAGCTGAATGCTGCTACAGCCACGCGGCTTAAGGTGTGCAAACGATCTGCTCTGCTTGTTCAAATGCATCTAGGACCCTAGGTTCCGACCCAATGGCACTATGGAATGAGTACTCAATTACTTGTACCGTCGGCACAAGACAACAAGGCAATTGCGTTGAACTTATTATCCATGGTGGCAACATAAGGCCGTGCTTGATGCCTCACCATTCTCACCTCTGGCGACTTACACCACAGACGCAGAAATGAGGCACGTTTCAATCGTTTCTGGTCAAATTACTCAGCTGCTTTACGTTACTCCTCATTTTCAGGACACATAAATGTTTGCTACCATCAACACGCATTCCACAACAACCACAGGAGCTACTCGTCAGCGAGACCGCTTGCGCTTTTACAATGAACCGCCATGAGTTTGAGGTCCTGAGTTCAGCCACATTGCGGCAGCTGAAGGAGGCATGTGCGCAGGTAAAACCTGGTTTACCTGGAATGTCATCTACTTACTTGCAAATGAACCACAACTTTGTTTGATTGGCGGTGTTCAGGAAAACATGCATGGCCTAACTCAGAAACGTGCTAACCATTTCCTTCCAAGGAACATATTTGTTACCCTGCTCCTCCTTCTACCCTTTCCTCTCCAGAGTGAGGCAGCCCTTGCCAGTGCAACCGACACACAAAATAACGGTCGAGGAGGCCAGAATAAAGGCTCTTACGTCACTGCAAACTTCAAGTCGCAGACTGCTGGCAAGGCTGAGATGGGTGATGCGTCTGGAATGTTCAACGACCTCGGGCGTGACCACGTGCTCACCATGATTGCTGTGTCTTTGACGTACTTCAAGATGTCCTCACGGCGTGTAGTGGATGGTGTGCCAATGCTCATTATGCACCACTTGCTGGGGAGGTAAGTCCCTACCCTCGTGTGCCGATGTCATTCGCAAAAGCATGCACTGTCTGAAGATCTGGACCCTGATAGGTAGCTGCAGATCGGCATTGCTCAGTTAATAAACTGTTTATGACGCCATTATCTTTTTGATGAACAGTCTTTGCTTTCTTGCAAATCAAACGAGCCCAAAGCATCCTTCAATCAGCAACTCACCTTTTGATACACATCAGTAGGGTTGGCCAGAACCGTGTATATACACAGTATATGACCGTATATTTGGTGATATCTCTGCCAAAAACATTAACTTCACAGCGTATATATATTTTTCTGGCCAACCCTACATATAAGCTTAAGCATTAGTTGCACCATATTGTATTCTCATTCACAGCCTGCACTTCCATGATTTGTGTGCAGATTTGGTCCTTTGCTGCGAGAGCGTCTCATGAGCCGCATGCTTACGGGGAACAGCGACGCTGACTTGCATGCTCTTCTTGCAGAAGACGAGGCCACACGCAATTACCGCGCAGGTGATCCAAGTTGCATAGAAATTTGGAAGTCTTATGCTTGCAGCACAACCTATGTATTCCCTTGATCTAAGCCCATTTAATAATTGCTAACCCTGCATGTGACCAGGTTACAATGCAATCTATGTGAGCTTGAAATTATTCTTTTACCCATTGTGCAGGTTTGTTATCCAAGAATACAATGCTGGAGACAGCAGTGGCAGAGCTAAAGAAAGCCAGCTTGCCGCTTCCTGGCGGGCAGCGCTTGTACTAAAACGACCATTATAATCAATGTATCCTTCTGTGTTCCAGCACTGCTGGCATTTGCTTTGTGCACTTGTACAAAGTAAAGAGCGTGATTGGTAAATGTCAACTGCCTTTGTAACTTATTGTGTGACTAGTGACTAGTAATTGTTGAAGCCAGAAATTTCTCCAGCAAACATTGCCAAGAGAGAGTCCGAATATCACTGACTGCTGTGGTCTTACCTGCTGCACAATAGCTTGACAAAGCGTCATGCAGCAGCTAGTACTGGAGAGTTTCCTGTGGCAACAGTCAAATAAGAAGCAATGAAGCAAGCTCAATTCCTGATTCCTCGCCAATCATGGCATATGCCCAATCATATGCCCAAGCATGTCATATGCCCAATCAGTGGCAGCGACAAACCGTGTGACAAGCAGTTAGCTGTTTTACATTTTTGGTTGGAACCCTCATTCTTTGCATGCACGACAGTGGGCACACGCACAGTTCATGCATTTGCACACGCAAGGCTAGCTGGGGTGAACAGGGAACCAGTTCCGGGAGATTGCACACAACTCTGCTTTAAAGCAAAATTGCCAGGCAGTTGGCACAGGCATAGGAGACTATACCATTTGGATTTTATTGAAGAGCAAAAAAAACCTTGCTCATCACAGAGCTTTGGCTGTCACGACGAATTATGGTACCAGCTTAGAAACGACAAGTGAGGCAGCGTCGCTAGCGACGCTGAAAAATTGGCAAAGCCCATCACGCACGCAACGTGTGCATGCATATGCACATGTGCGTGTGTGTGTGTGTGCGCGCGTCTGTGCCTGTGTGTTTGGGCGTTTGTATGTGTGCGCACACGTGTATTTGTGCGTGTGTATGTGTGTGTGTGTTTGTGTACAACTTTTTTCAGATTCTGCTACAAGCGTTTATCAACGAATAGACAAATTTGCACTGCAGTGACCAGTTTTTGATCAAATTTTCTTGCGGCTTTGCACTGGCTGTGACCAGTATCCTAGCTTTCTTACTATGATATATATTTACTATGCATGTTGCTGACTGAGACCAACAAAAAAACCAATCCTACA
>Ga0307967_1001904_pt1 | contig 12325 bp, 17 predicted proteins | sample OrgLakmetagen648_FD_201828 | JGI IMG/M metagenome (GOLD analysis project Ga0307967, IMG submission 201828) | Saline water microbial communities from Organic Lake, Antarctica - #648 | ecosystem: Environmental > Aquatic > Non-marine Saline and Alkaline > Saline | place: Antarctica: Organic Lake... | reverse complement strand
CTTATATCGCTTATACTCACCATTGTGGTCTAATATATCCCACTTATAACGCACAGTAATATACAGGCGATCAAGAAGTTCTGCAGCCCTCTTATAAAAATACTCTTTAAACTCATACTTTTTTAAGTATTCATCATAAGATAAATTATGCTTTTTAAGATGACTTGCAGTTATTTTTTTATATTCTTTACCACAAACCTTGCATTTTACCATAGCCACACCTCTTTAATATCATTCTATTTAGTTAATTCAAGGGGTATTGTTCTTCTCTAAAGGTATTTATACTCCAATGATAATATACCCCCTAAAATTAACCTATATCAGTTAGTTCATAGACTTCAATTAACCTATATCAGTTAAATTAATTGATTATTCTTGAGGGTTCGTTATTATCCCAACCTTTATTTTTTAATCTCAAATGGCTTAAACTTAAATTACCTTCTAGGTGAACTAAATTTCCTTCTTCGTCTGTGTAATATCTAATAGGATCTAATTCATCACAGCCTAACATATATTTAATATATGGTTTCTCATTACTAGTCATAACAAAACTTTTTCCCTCTATATGCACATAAGTTTCTTTTTCTACATCAAGCAAGTTTTTATCTTCTTCTACTGTTAAATTTCTTAATTCTTCTAATTCCATAAATAATCAGTCCTTTTTTTGTTGCAGGAAGTAGATTTTTATTGTACAATTACATATAGGATATAAGAAAAATACAATAAATTAATAGCTGTTCGAGCAGCTATACTATTCCTGACCACCATTGCTGGTGGTTTTTTTGTTTATTGTTCCAAAAGTGCAAGTTTAACTGTCTTATTATCAGGATCAAAACTAATTTCTACTTCTTCACCTGCTTTAAATCCCATTTCTTTAATAACTTTAGGTAAATAAACTCTATTATTTTCAGTTATTTTTTGTTTGCTATAGTCAGAAACAGCTTTTTTAAAACTCATTTAATCACCTCCTTCTAGTAATATCGCCTAAATAAACGCAGAAATCCCCTGCCAAAGTCCTAGATAAAGACTCAAAGCAAGGGATTTATATACTAATACATATAGATTTTAGTTATTAAACATTCCTAAAACCACGCTGTCAAAATGTCTTTGATTATTTAATCAAATAACTTGACAGGCTGTCAATAAAGAATGTATAATATTATATGTACAAATTAGTTATACTTTTCGCCAAAAAAGTATATAAATATTACTTTGATAGACCACTTACTTCGCCAAAAGTATAAGTGGTCATTTTTCTTTTTTATGTAGTTTTTATGTTATCTTATATCAATTCAATGGTAAAAAAATATTCTTTTTCTCACCTTCTATACTTATTATATCATTACTCGATAGATAATCAGGGGACAAATACAGGACAAATACAGGACAACTTTTCAACTACAAATTAATTATATCAACTAAATATTCTCAACTTCCCCTCATTTTCCCCTCAACTTCACCTTCTATACTTATTATATCATTACTTGATAGATAAATTAAGTAAAAAAAAACAGAAATATCCTTCTATTATTATTATACAAACCCAATAGTTCCTTTTTCAACTAACTTTATTAATTGTTTTCAATAATAACTAACTCATCATCAATTATAGCTGTAATATCCTCTACATTATCAGGTAGTTCTGCTTTAATTTCTTGCATTTTACCACCTCCCTTATAGGACTTTTTAAAACTTACATAGGGTTTTATATTGACAATAGCTCAAACCCTCTGCAGCAGCCTTATATAGCCTTGTACAGCCTATTAAATAGGGTTATGATTGCTCATTCTATCCAATAATTTATTATATTCTTTTCTCAATTCTTCAACTTGTGGGTCTTTATCATTCTTTAAACTTTCAAAGTAATTATCTACTAAATTCATACCATTGGCGACAGCCTGAACCTTAAATTCCTCGACTTCCTCAAATTCATTGTCAGCTAAAGACTGAAATCTTTCATTTAGAGTTTTTAAAGCAGTTTCTATCTGCTTAATTCTAGTCTTTTTAAAATCCATTTTGCTGCCCTCCTTGTAATTTACCCCTCTACATATTCCTTTATCTGCTTAATTAGCCAGTCTTTATAAGTCAGATCGTCTTTTAACAGCTGTATTCTTAATTTAGTATGCAGTTCTTTATCTATTTTTGCATTTACAGATACCTTTTTTTTAGACATTTTAAAACCTCCTACATTTTTCACTGTTTTAATTATATCACTACATAATTATTTAGTCAAATAGTTATATATTCGTATAATTGCTCTTTTACGAAGATTTAGCTTAGATTTTTTATGTTTAATTATGTCGAATTATGTCGAATTTATTATTTATATCAATAAAAAGGTATTAATTAATTAATATTGAATTAGTTAATATAAGATAAAAAATAAAAAGGAGGAATTTTTCATGAAAAAGATTACTGTTTTAGTTTTGATGTTTTTATTTTTAATTAGTAGTGGGGTAATGGCTCAAAATCAAGGATATTTTCAAGCACAGATAGGTGCAGATTTATTTGGAGAAATTGATGTTGAAAATTATGGCGACCAAGATACAGACGCAGGAATATCATTAATAGGAGAATATAAAGTTCCAATGAATAATAGCCCCTGGACCTTTGGTGGAGGTATTACATATCAATTAGAAAGAGAAGAAGATGCTGATTATCTAGCTTCAGAATTTGATTTCACTTCTTTCTATGGATTAGCTCAATATGATATAGTTGATAACCCTTTATATTTTATAGGTAAATTAGGATATAGTACATTCAATTTAGATATGCCAATAGGTGCAGTTAATAATTATTTTGGAACTAATGTAAGTTATGATGAAAGTGGTGGAATGTTTTATGGAATAGGTGCAGGATATACTTTTGGTGAAAAAGAAAATTATGTTTTTGAATTTCTTTATTCAGTAAATAAAGGAGAAGTTGAACTGAGTGATCAGACTAATAAAACAACTATGGATTTTGATTATTCCAAATTTACTGCAAGTATTGGAATGAAATTTTAAATAGAATAATTTAATATCTAAAACTCCAGCAATAAAAGCTGGAGTTTTTTATTTGTTAAACAAAATCAGATCTATAAATTTCATAAAATAGAGATTTTAAATAAATAGATTCTTGATTTATACTAATTAATTTTTGTTTTTTCAGAAAATTATTTTACTAATAATTTCTTTTTTTATATAATATAACATTAAAGGAGATGAATAACTTTGAGAAAAAAATATTTTACATCAAATCAACTTTATAACTTTCTAATAGAAAATGAAATTATTGATGCTCATGGAATAATAAATTTCAAATTAAAAGGAACTTCCATAAATATAGGGACTACTGACAGCGTTGGAATAACATTACAATCATGGTTAGGTAAATTCATGTATGAAAATAATATATATTTTAGAGAAGCTAAAAATACACAAGTTTTTCCTGATTATAAACTTAGTCCGAAAGATGATAAACATTTGTTAGAAGTTAAGGCCTTTAACTACAACAGCTCTCCAAATTTTGATATAGCCAATTTTAATTCTTACTGTGATTCTCTTATAGAAAAACCATATAACCTAGATGCTGATTATTTAATATTTGGATATACTATGAATAATTCAAAGGTTACAATTAAAAATATATGGTTAAAAAAAATTTGGCAAATTTCAGGAAAGTCTCAAAAATGGCCATTAAGAGTACAAGTAAAAAGGGGAATGATTTATAATATTAGACCCGTTAAATGGTATAGCACCCATCCTAATAGTACTGACCCTTTTAACAACAAAAGAGAATTCATAGATGCTATATACCAAACTTTATTAAAGTACAGCCAAACTAAAGAAACTTATAAACATTGGAAAGAAAAATTTATAAAAAACTATACATCTTAAACTGCTTTCAAAGAATCAATATCATCTTCTACATTATAATTTTTGTTTTTTTTCATTTTTTTTAGAATTCTCAAAGCGACACTTTCAACAACAGGGATTGCTATTGTATTCCCCAATAAATCAAATCCCTGTTTTTTATCTACATCAAATTTAAATTCATCATCAAAACCAAATAACCTAAGCCCTTCCAATAATGTTAGTTCTCTTAATCCATCATTATCAGGAACAGCTAATTTTGAAACATCAGTAGCAACAATAGTAGGGGTTATATCTTCAGGATCTAAAATTTTTGAAAAAGAAAAGCTCAATTTTCCTGTAACAATATTATATCCTTTTTCTAAATTAGTATCATAAACTCTTCTCTTTATTTCTCTACCATTTTTAGATTTTTTTATGACTTGTTTTTTAGGATGCTCAAATTTTAAATATCCTTTTTCTAATAAATCATCTAACATTTTTTTTAAATCCACTTTTTTGTTTATTAATAAATTTGGAAAAAAAGTACTTATTTCTTCGACAGTTAAAGGCATTCCATCCATCCATTTAATTCCCTTTTTCTCAGCCCATTTCTTTCTTCTTCTTTGTTTTAATAATTCTCCAAGCAAAATCTTTTGTTCATGGCTTACTTCTCCTTTAATTTCAATATCCCAACTATGTATATTGTTTTTCCCACCTCTCTTATCCTTTATTGCTTTACCATAAAGTTCTTCAATTTTATAATGATCTAATAATTTTTCAGTTAACTCATTTTTTACAGTAGGCTGTCCTTTTTGCAATATATCTTTCAATTTTGATTTTTTCTTTTCAAAATTATCTAATGATATTTTTTCATCTAAAGTCCCAGTAATAAATATTCTTTCCCTAGATTGAGCTAACCCAAAACTTTTAGAGTTTAACACTTTATAATTAGTTTTATAACCTAATTTCTTCAATTTTTTTAATATTATTTTCAATGTCCTACCACCATCGTGTCTTTCTAAATTACTTACATTTTCTAAAATAAATCCATAAGGTTTTTTCTTTTTTAAAATTCTTTCTATCTCAAAAAATAATGTTCCTCTTGTATCAGCAAAACCATCTTGATTACCAGCCGAACTAAATGACTGACAAGGAAACCCCGCTAACAAAAAATCAAATTCAGGAATATCTATTGCATTTATTTTAGTTATATCACCAACTAAATTTTCATGAGTAAAATTATCTTTTAAAACTTTTAAAGCATGGTCTTTTATTTCAGATGTTAAAACACATCTTGATTTCAAACCTATCCCTTCACATGCTCTTTCAAATCCTTTTCTAAATCCGCCAATACCAGCAAAAAGATCAATATACTTAACTTCCTTCATCCTATCACCTTTCTATAAAAGATCTTTTAATTTTATTTTTTCTTGATTAAATTTTTTTATAAATAATCTTAATAACTTACTTGCATCTTGCTCATTTTTTTTTGATTTCATTTTAAAATTCTCCCACTCTTCTTTACTAATTCTAAAACTTGCTCTGATTTCTTCCATTTAGAACCCCTCACTTATTTATATGTTAATATTTTTTATGTACAATGTCAAGACAAATTTTCATTTTATAAATTAATTTAAATCTTTTGTTTTATAATCATCTATAAATTTATTTATTTTTTCTTCCCCATACTTCTTTACTGGTTCAACCTCATATCTCATAGTTTCATCTCTAAAAGGATTCCATATGGAGTGCCCTTGGTAATTTAGAACTACAGCTTCATCAACAGCATTATTTAATGAACCATTATTTTTATTGATAATTTGTTTGTTATGATCAACAATTTCTTTTAACAAATCTAATCTTTCCCTACTCATCTTGAAACCTCCTTTAATAAAAAAAATATTTAAAAATTTTTTTAATAAACCTCTCTATTCTCAAAATAGAGCTACTTTCAATAATTTTTTGCTGTTCCCAATTTTTATCCAGCATTTCTTTATAATCTTTATCTATCATGTAATCTATCCTTTTAAAATCAATTTCTAAGCGATGATTTATTTCTTTCCTTATAAGTTGAACAGCGCTATCTACCAGAGGAAACCTATCTTTTGAAACTAATTCTCTTATGTCTTCATAATCTGTCTTTCCTTTTATGATATGTTCTTGAAGGTTAAAATTCATTTTCAAAAATGAATTTTTTAATTTTGATTCTACCTTTCTGTTCTTTGGTGATTCAAAAATTTCATCAAATATAGACAAAAAATTTAAATGATTATATTTGGAAGGGTAAAATAATAACCCACAACCATATTCGTAACATTTTGCTATTTCACGAAATTTTATTTTTGGGCTATAAGGAAGTACTATATAAGCTTGATCTACAAATCTTAAATAATCTCTAATTTGTTTTTCTCCTTTACTTAACCATTTATCATTTTCCGCTCTTTTAAATTCTAGAGCTATTAAATCTCCTGTTAATTTATCATATATTATAAATTCTGGTTTGCAATAATTTTGATTTCTCCCTTTATCTGCATAATGATAATGAAGCTCTGCTTGGTTTAAGACCAAAAATTGATTTTTATCTCTTAATTTCCTTTCTACCTCATCAATATCAATATGTAAATATTTGTCTTGTATTTTAAAATGCCTTTGATTTCTCATAGTATTTAAACAGTGTTCCTCAATATCTTTTTCTAAAACTCCTTCAAATATATCATTTTTATTCAATTTACTTAAGTCAAATTCTACATAATGATCATCATTTAAGGCAGTTAACATTCTATCCAGATTATCATTTTCAATTGTTATTGGAGTTAAATCTGAGGGTCCATAATAAAAATCTTTGTAAAGTTTAACAGTGATTTCTTCTTCGTTATCATTGTTAAACAATTCTCTTAACGATATATATAATTTAATACTCATTTTACCCTCCCTCAAATTCCAAATACTTTTTTTATTTTATCCAACAAACTTTCACTTTTTTCTTTCTGCAACTGCTGAATCATTTTTGACTGTTGCTCAATAATTTCTTGCTGCTTATCTAATTTATTTATAATTTCCTTTTTATCTTCCCTATTTTGTTTGCCTATTTCATCAGATTTAGTTCTCAACCCTTTAATTTCTTCTTTATAGTCCTCAATAACCTCGTTTTGTTCATCAATTTTTTTAGTTATTCTTTCAGCTACTCTTTCAAACAAAGCCCTGTATTTGTCCTCTGTGGCCTCTATAAGAGCGTTGACAAATTCATCTTTATCTACAGGTTTATTTATCTGACTGATATTAACACTCTCGTTTTCCATAACTGCCTGATCTATTTCCTTTGCCGGTATAAAATACTGTTCTCCATAAGGGCTATTTTTCTTTTCTGCAACATATTCACCTGATTTGATTCTTCTTCTGATAGTGCTGGTACTAACCTCCAATATTTCTGAAGCTTGTTTTATTGTATATTCCTTCAACTTCACCCTCCTTCACTCTATTATTCTATTTTTTTCACTTCTAATGTTTTAAATTAAAGATGAAGGACTAAAATCCTTTATAATTCAATCAATATATTGATTTTGAACACACCAGAAGAACAGAGTGGTTATTCAAGGTTTACTCATTTTGAAAGAGTACCTGAAGGACTTAATTATTTTTTTGAGATAATTACTGTTATTTAAAGGTTAATACTCCTTCACCACCCCTTCATATCATCAAAAGTTTTAGTTTAGCTGGGTCTTAGGGTAGGTTTTTGATTTAAACATCATTATATTAATGATCAGTAGAATTTCTCCCCATATAAAGCAATAATTCATTATGCTTTTTTCTTAATTTTTCTATTTCAGGTTCTTCATTATTTTTTAAGCTCTCAAAATAACTATCAATTAAATTAAGACCTTCGGCAACGGCCTGAACCTTTAAATCTTCTATTGCCTCCACATCGTTTTCTAGCAACCTCTGATATCTTTCTCTAGTGGTTTTTAAAGCAGTTTCAATCTGCTTAATTCTAGTTTCTTTAAAATCCATGATATTCTCCCCTTATATTAGAAAAATATTTATAATAACTGTTATTTTAGTAAGCCAAAGGCTCTACCAATAAAAAGTTTTTACTCAACTGTACTTCTGATCAGCTTTTTAATTTAAACATCCCATAAAGAATCGATATCATTATTTTTCATCATTTCCCCATATCTTTTTATTAATGTTTCAGTTGGTAAACCTGCTATAATATCTAACTCTTTTTTTAATTTTCTAGTCATTCTTCCTTTTATATGCCTTTTTTCTGTTTCATATTTAGATATTATTTTTTGTTCAAATTCTTTTTCTTTTTTATTCAATCTTTCTTTTTTTTCTTGAATATATTTTTCTCTTTTTTTTACTTCCTTCATTAATTTTTCAGCTTTAATTCCCTTTCTTTTCTGCCCTAAAAAATGCAAAATGGACATTAAAACAAAAACTAATAAAATTCCAAGAGTAATCAAAAAAACCTTAAAGGTTTTTGGGTGATAAATCATTACATTATTAAATAAATCCATTTTTTTCTCCTAACTATTAATAGTGATTTTTATTTGATCTTTTACCATAATTTCTTCTTCATAATCTCTTTTAAGATAATTCATAGCAATAAATTCATTCGCATTTAAGACTTTATTATAATCTACAACTAAAAATCTAGTCTTATTTTCTTCATATCCATTATCATACTCATATAAAGGAAAATTATTAATATTTTTATTAACAGCTTCTAAAATACTTTTGCTAGTACAAATATATAAAACTATATCTACTCGATCATTTTTTGCATAACCAGGAAAGATTTTATCTTGGTATCTATAATCTTCTTTCTTACTGTTTTCCAATTCTATTGCAAAAGTACCTAATTTATTTCTCATTAAAGCATCAGGAGTAGGCCTGGTATATTTCTTTTTTAATTTTTCTTTTTTATTTTTTCCTTTTACATTTCGATTATAAACCATTAACATTCTATAACTCATATACTCATTTGCTACTTTTTCAAGTTTAAATCTTACATTTGTTAAATATTCATCGTGATTGTATCTCGAAAAACTCAACTTTTCTCTTTCTGTGTATGCTCTAATAAATTTTTCTTTATTAATAAAACTACTTTTCAAATTCATCATTCTTTCAATAATATCATCATTATTCAAAAGTCCAACAGCACCACTACCTGCCATTAAAACACTACCCATACCAGCTGACAAATCTGGATGCTTTTTTATATAACCTTCTCTAGTCAATCTTGCCAATCTATTATTAATATGTCCATTACTTAAATCTTTCCAAACAAAATTCTTTATCTGATCTCTAGTTAAAAAATCCTGCTCAAATAAATATCTATACAAAATCAAATCATTATCAGTAACTCTCAAAAAACCCATTCTACCCCTCCTATTATTTTCAAACTTCTAAACTTAACCAGCCGAACTTGATCTATCTCTTTTCTACTTCTTATTCTAAATCTCTATTTTTAACTTCTTAAAACCTATCATTTTACAGGGGCAACCCTGCCAAATTACCTCTGGGGTGGTTCGCTATACCTCATTCACACAACTGCTACTTGTTGAGTGTGTGAGGTGTAGCGATAACTTCGTTTTGACAAAAACAAGTTAAACCCCGAAATGAAGGCAGGGTTGCCCCTGTAAAAGCTAAATATGAACATTAAAGTTATATAATGCGCTATTTAATGTCCTATCTAATGTTTTAAGTGTATCATATGTTATTTTTTTTGCAAATAGAATGATATACTTTTATATTTTTTGTGGCTTTGCCACAGGCCAGAAGATAAAACCTAACAGACAAGCTGTTAGAACTTTCTTCTGGATTAATTTCAAAATTATTATTTATGATTCATGCTATTTTTTATTTTTATTTGTAGAATTTTGTCGAACAATCTGCCCTTGATGGTGAGGTTGGAAATGAGCAAAATTCCCCCTATGTACCAAAAAAGGTACTAAATAGGAGGAATTAAGGAATTTCTGCCCCCGAAGTATATCGGCAGTTATTCACAAAACAAGTTCCATAGCTTGAATCGGCTATTACTTGCTGACTGAAAGTGCTCGATTCCAACTTAACCACTATATCCAGCCTATTCCCCTTACTAACTTTAAATGCCTTTAATAAGCTATTTAAAGCGTTCATTGGGAAGGGTTTATCTCTTTTATCCAAGGTTCGATAACCTCATCTGAATAGCTTTTAAAAGCCCCAAATGAGATTTAATACTGAACAGCAAGGGTATTAATCCTTACTGGCTATAAGTCTAGCAGACTGCCCGCTATATCCCCGACAGGTCAATGGGTAGATGATTTTAGTTTTGTTTATTAGCTGAAACGTCGGTCCCTACCCGACGGCAGTTTTTTTGAGAGTTATTCCTCTAACCTCTAACCTTTTTCTATATAAAATAATAAAAGGATCCTGCAACTTTTCCGCAGAATCCTAGATTTCTCTTGACCTTATCTAAGCTATTTAGTATAATTAACTTAGCTTAAATAAAGCTAAAAATCTGTTACTTCTTTGTCAAGTAGCAGTCAAAGCTCACTGGTGCGTCAACACCGAGTGGGCATTACTTTTTTCTATATGTAGTTTTTATTTTTTTGTTTGAAAATTATGTAAAACACATTAATTACTATAATATCCTTATTTTTTTTAGATTGCAAACCCCTTTGTTGTAATACTATTATAACATAATATGCTATTTAGAACGATTACAGACGATTTAGAACCAAATTAAGCCTTCAGCTTAAATTGTTACTTTTTTAAATTTCTAAAAAAAAATTTTTTTTTAGATAAAAAAACTCAAAAATACGCTGTTTTTCTCCAAAATACTAAAGTCCAGGTGGTGATCCTGGACTTTTTTATTCGCTTATTTGTGATTTTACGAAGTTTTTAGTCAACTAAAGTATTTACTTATAAAGCCTATTATATCAGGGATTATAAGGGTTAGTGATTTTAAACATTCAAAGTCTTGCTGTAAATAATTAACTTTAACTGTTAAAAATAGACTTCTTTATACTATTTATACCAATTTTGGACAAATAATTAGGGGGATTAATTCAAAATAGACTTTTAAAATTAACAAAAAACAATTAAAAGTAGTTTTTTCACTCACTCTTTTATGCTATTTGAATAGTTTTTTTATTTTATCTATAAAAGATTTGTCTGCTTTTTCTTTATTCTGCTTTTTAATATCCTCTAATTGCTCTGATAATTGGTTAATTAATTCTTTTTGATCGTCTAATTTGCTGTTTTGTTCCTCCAATTGCTCTTTATAATCCTTTAAAAGTTCGTTCTGTTTATCTATTTTGTCGCTTAAGTTATCAGCTATACCCTCAAATAAAGCCTTATATTTGCCCTCTGTAGCCTCTACCATAGCATTAATAAATTCTTCTTTATCTACAGGTTTGTTAACCTGGCTAATATTAACGCTTTCATTCTCCATAACTGCCTGATCTATTTCTTTAGCAGGTATAAAATACTGCTCACCATAAGGACTATTTTTCTTTTCTGCTGCATATTCCCCTGATTTTATCCTTCTTCTAATGGTACTGGTGCTAACTTCTAGTATTTCAGATGCCTGTTTAATAGTATATTCTTTCATTTTCAGCCCTCCTATACTCTTTAATTCTAATATTCTATAGTTTTTTAACTCTAATATACTATTTTATTTATGAAGGACCAAAATCCTTTTTATTTCAAGGTTTAAAATACTATTGACTATACCTGAAGGACAGACTATTTATTCATAGACTACTCATTCTGAAAGACTACCTGAAGGACTGATTAACCTTAAACAGCTAATTATTGCTATTTCAGGGATAATAAGCCCTTCATAGCCCTTCATATCATCAAAAGTTTTTGTTCAAGTGGGGATTAGGACAGCTTTTTAATTCTAGAGCCTACTTTTAGATAATTAAACAATATTTTATGGTTTTATATATTTATAACCTTCGTAAGTACATACACCAATTTTATCATTTGATTTATTTTTAACCCACAATGCACCAGAATTATTTTTAGCTATTCCAAATGTGCCTACACTCTCTTCAAATTTGTTGAAAACATTAATACTACCACCAATTCCATTTATAGTTGAACTAATAATTGCTACCTTTTTTTCATCTTCATCATAAACACTTATTATACCCCCATCACTACTATTATTACCCAACTGAATTATACTTTCATAATCATCATTAATAACAGTAATTCTTTTAGCAATAATATGTTCTTCTGCACCTTGTTGAGCTGTCGTCTGCTGCAGATCACCACCTGCAAAGCTAAAGAATAAAGCAATAAATAGCATTGGATAAATAACAAATCTCTCAAATTTCTTCATAAACTCATCTCCTTTACTGACTGAATTCAGTAAAAGAAAATATTATCCTGTATTTCCTTTAATAAACTGAAATAATATTTAACTGCTTGTCTGTTAAAATTATTGAAGTCCTACGAATGAAATGAGTAAATGTTTTACCCTTAATGGAGGGGGG
>Ga0307967_1001901_pt1 | contig 12327 bp, 9 predicted proteins | sample OrgLakmetagen648_FD_201828 | JGI IMG/M metagenome (GOLD analysis project Ga0307967, IMG submission 201828) | Saline water microbial communities from Organic Lake, Antarctica - #648 | ecosystem: Environmental > Aquatic > Non-marine Saline and Alkaline > Saline | place: Antarctica: Organic Lake... | reverse complement strand
ACCCCGCCAATGGTGGTATAAAAACTTTAACTTCTTAGTTTCTTCGCCCACTAGTGCCCGTAGGTATAAAATGAAATTGAAATCGAAGCGCGGTACTGAGCATGCCGAAGTGTTGAAAATTGTATATTGTAGTGCTGTATAATGTAGTCGTGTAAAAAAGAAATTTTCCTGCGGGGTTTCTGTTCACTGTCAAAATAACCCCGTAGGTATGAAATTGAAATCGAAGCGCCGCACTGAGCACGCCGAAGTGTTGAAAATTGTATATTGTAGTGCTGTATAATGTAGTCGTGTAAAAAAGAAATTTTCCTGCGGGGTTTTTGTTCACTGTCAAAATAACCCCGTAGGTATAAATTGAAATTGAAATTGAAATTGAAGCGCCGTACTGAGCATGCCGAAGTGTTGAAAACTGTATATTGTAGTGCTGTATAATGTAGTCGTGTAAAAAAGAAATTTTCCTGCGGGGTTTTTGTTCACTGTCAAAATAACCCCGTAGGTATAAAATGAAATTGAAACGCTGCACTGAGCACGCCGAAGTGTTGAAATCAAAGTAAGGATTGAAATCGAAATTCAAATTTTCCTATTAACTTTTAACCATTATCTGATAACCTTATCACTAAATTGTCAAAACTTTTTTAAGATAAAACGGAAAATTATTTAACTTTGACTCTTTCAATTAAGAAATTATGGCTCTAACAAATATTCCCAGTGTCGATCTCGCCGATTTTATTTCTGGCGATGAATCGCGCAAGCAGAAATTTGTCGATAAAATTGGCAAAGCTTATGAAGAAATCGGTTTTGTTTCCTTAAAAAATCATTTTTTAGATGAAGGATTGATGGATAAGCTTTACGAAGAGGTCAAGTCTTTTTTCGGCCTTTCCGAAGAAACCAAAAAAAACTATGAAATTAAAGACCTCAACGGTCAGCGCGGTTATATTCCCTTTGGAACAGAAACGGCGAAAGGAAAAAAGAAAGCCGATTTAAAGGAGTTTTGGCATTTTGGTCAGGAACCCGCCGCTGATGCTAATTTACCCGAAACATACCCTGAAAATGTTCAGGTGAAAGAACTCGATGATTTTAATACAACCGGGATGAAGGCCTATAAAGACCTTGAAAAAACCGGGATTTATGTGCTTCGTGCTTTGGCAATTTACATCGGTCTCAAAGAAAATTACTTTGATTATTGGGCTGAAAATGGAAACAGTATTTTGCGTCCCATTCACTATCCACCCATTGAAGGCGAGCCCAAAGGTGCTGTTCGTGCAGGTGCCCACGGCGATATTAATTTAATCACACTTTTGATGGGCGCTTCTTCAGGTGGTTTGCAGGTTTTGAGAAAAGACGGCGAGTGGATCGACGCAATCCCTGAAAAGGGTGAGTTGGTCATCAACGTCGGCGATATGTTGGAACGACACACCAATAATAAATTGCGCTCAACTGTTCACCGCGTGAAAAACCCACCGCGTGAAAAGTGGGCTGAGCCGCGTTATTCCATTCCATTTTTCCTGCACCCGCGCAGCGATATGCGTTTGGATTGTTTGGAAGAATGCATTGATGAACAGCACCCAAAACAATTTGAAGACATCACGGCGGGGGAATTTCTGCATCAGCGTTTAAAAGAAATCGGTTTAGTGAAAAACGAAGATTGATATGGATTTAAAAGACCAACTGAAGGACGCATTTCCCGAGCACGAACCACCGAAGGAGGATAAAAATAAACAGGATCCCAAAAGCGATTTTTGGGTTCAGGAAGATGAACTGCTCTGTAAATATGAAAAGCGAAAAGGGAAACCGGTCATTATAATAGACAATTACACTGGAGCTGAAAAAGACTTTAAAAAGCTCACAAAACTGCTTAAAAAGAAATTGAGCACCGGTGGAAGTCATAAAAATGAACAAATTATCATTCAAGGGGATTTCAGAAAGAAAATAATGGAAATCTTAAGCAAAAAGGGGTTTTCTGTAAAACGCGTGGGCGGTTAAAACTAAAGTAAATGGAATCTTCAATACTGCACATTATCCACGGCGATGGACTCAAAGAACAAGTTGATGAACTCAATTTGAAAGGCAAAAAAGTCATTTGGCGCGAGTTGCTCTGTGAAGGGCAAACTGACTGCGAAGTGGGGTCTAGAGCTTTCATTACTAAACGCCAGGATTTTCTGGAAAACTATTATTCCATTAGTAATGAAGTTTATGCCGACCGCTTTTTAGCTGAACTCGATAAACTCAAAATTTCAAAAGAAGTCGGGGAAATCAATCTGTGGTTTGAATTTGATCTGTACAACCATATCAATATGATCGCGGTCATTGATTTTTTGATCAAACAAAATAGTGAGGCCCCCGTCTTTTTAGTCTGCAGCAGGCGTCTGAAAGGAGATGGAAAAGACCGAAAAGGTTTAGCGCGATTGAATAAAAAACAATTGATGAACCATTTTGAAAAGCGCTTCAATTTGACGCCTGAAGATTTAGAATATGCCAGCTTGATCTGGAGCCGTTACTGTGCTTTTGACCACAAAAAACTCAAACCTGAAATTCGAAAACCCACAAATTTTGAATATTTGTCGAGTTGTATGAAAGCTCATATTGAGCGTTTTCCCAACAGGAAAACCGGGCTCAATTCAGTTGAAACCAATGTTTTGAAGCTCATTGACAAACACACTATTTGCAATACAAATCAACTTTTGGGTTACGCGCTGGAATACCAAGGTTATTACGGTTATAGTTTTGACCAAATGCAGCGTTTGATCGGTAGTTTGCAACTTTTCTATACTTCTAAAAAACAGGGCTTTGCATTAAATGACAATGGAGAAGCGGTTTTAAATCAAAGCAAAAATTTTTACCGGCAAATGAAAAACGGCCTGTATTATGGCGGTGCCGATAAATTTGGATTTCTCTATGATCCCGATTCCCACAATTTAATGAAACTTTAATTATGGCTTTTCCAGCTTCTGAGCTCATCCTAAACCCTGATGGAAGCATTTATCATTTAAATATCAAACCTGAACAACTCGCCGAGACGGTAATTACCGTTGGCGATCCCGATCGTGTGGAAAAAGTAACTGCTCATTTTGATGAAATTGAATTTAGCCAAAGAAAAAGGGAGTTTCACATTCAAACCGGTTATTTTAAAGAGAAGCGCATTACCGTGGTTTCCACTGGAATCGGCACCGATAATATTGATATTGTGCTCAATGAACTCGATGCTTTGGCCAATATAGATTTTGAAACGCGTGAAGTTAAAAAAAAGCATACCTCGTTGAAAATTATCCGTTTGGGAACGACAGGCTCTTTGCAGGAAAATGTGCCGATCGGTTCGATTTTAATTTCAAAAGCCGCCATTGGCTTTGACGGGCTGGCTCATTTTTATAAGTTTCAGCAACAATCGGCTTCGGCTTTAGGTAAATTCATTCAAGATTTGGATTATGCTGAAGAAAAAAGCAGGCCTTATTTTTCAGAAGCCGATCAAGGATTATTGGATCAATTCAATGCTGATGAGGTGAATGTCGGGATCACAGCTACAAACCCCGGTTTTTATGCACCGCAGGGGCGGCAATTGCGGGGCAAGGTGAGCGACCCCGATTTTATCCAGCGTTTATCGACAGTGAATTTTAACGGAAATCAAATAAGCAATCTGGAAATGGAAACGGCAGGAATTTACTTTCTTTCCAATCTTCTCGGGCATCAAGCCCTTTCCATCAACGCTGTTCTTGCCAATCGCTTGACCGGCGGTTTTAGTAAAAAGCCGCAGGCAATTACTACAAAGATGATCAAGTGGACATTGGAAAAATTAGCGCAGCTTTAAGTATTCATAACTAATCGGTTTAGTGTTGAGGTCAAACAAACGCATTTCAAGACGTTACTGATGAGTCACAAGTATTCCAAAAAAAACATTGTTTTAGGCGTTTAAAGAATAAGTTTAATGTGCGGGTTTGTAGTTTTTTATAGTCAGCCTGCCTGCCGGCAAACAGGTTTTTTCCGCCCCGGCGGACACGGTGCCTTGTAGCTGAAAAAATTTCTATAAAAATCCAATACGTGATTTTAAGGTAGAAATGGTATAACTGGTTTTTATATTTAAAAAAAAGCTTTAAAAAAAAACCACCTCAATATCTTTATCGTTTATACTGTTTGAAAGTTAAATTAAGCATTTGAACAAATTCTTCTTTTAATTGTGTTATCGTGAGTTTAAAATTTTAATTAAGTTAATTCCTCAATGGATGCTCATAAAAATTTATAGTTTTTTTTAATATGAAGTGTTAAAATATATATTATTTTTTAAGTGTTTAATTTTTTAATGTATTTTTGTCAATTGTAAGGATTGTATTTAATTTTCAATCTAAAAATTACTAGTCTAAAAATTTTAATTATGAAAAAAAGAAATTGGTTTAAAGTAGCAGTATTTGCGGTTGTCTTCAGTGCAATGCCGTTGACTGCATTAGCATTTCAAGATCTTCCCCCGGATTTCCCCGGCAACGTCGATGATTAAGTGCCTTCAGCTCCCATCAGTGGCCTTGTGGCCCTTGGTTTAGTAGTTGGTGCTGGTTATGGCGTCAAAAAAGTAAGAGACAACAAATGAATTTAATTAAAAGAATGATATGATTATGAAAAAATTTTTAATTTACAGTGCCGTTTTTGCGTTACTATTTTGCAGCAATTTTGCAATGGCACAAACCAGTCCACCTAATAATGGACCAGGTGGGGTTAGTTCTCGAACACCGGGTTCTAACTTAGGTCTGTGGCTTAAAGGTAGTGAGATTGTAGCTGACCAGAATGGAAAGCTAACAATATGGAACGATGTTTCTGGAAAGGATAATAACGCTGAGCCTACTGGCACTGGTGACCAAATCACCTTAGACGTCAACAGCGATTTTGGAAATAAGAATGTCGCAGGCTTCACCGGCGGAAAGTTTTTACGAATAGAGGACGGGTCGAACTTGGATGGCGAAACTGGTTTGACCGTTTATACGGTGATCAGCTCTGAAGGTTTGGGAGATAGTTCTGGCGAGAGTTACTTTATTTCTAAACCGGATGGATCAACGGTGACTTCACCTTATAGAATGTATTTCGATAACCAGGGCCTTAAATTTGACCTCAATTCCGGTAATACATTAACGTCGCTAATAAGCATCAACAACCCTTTTAATTATCTTCTAAGTTTTGAATTTTAAGGGGGAACAGTAGGTGGCAATAACCTTTTCAGTTTTGTCGATGGTAACGATGCTGCTACTGCTGCAGAAGATATAGGTGACACCGAGTTAAATAATAACGATGCCCCGCTTTTTATCGGAGCGAAAAACGCCAATGGCGATAATAAGTTCAGTGGGCAAATGGCCGAGGTCATTGTGTTTAACCGTGAATTAAATGATGCCGAGCGCATTATCATTGATAATTATTTAGCGGCTAAATATGAAGTTAACATTCCATCTTCAAATGATTATTATGCTTATGACAACACAGTATATGACGAAAATTTATTTGGAATTGGAAGATCAGGTGATGACTATCACGTGCGCGCCCAAGGGGGGAATTTAACCTTAAGTGCGGATTCTACTGAATTAATAGATCAAGATTTTATTATTATTGGTTCAAATAACAAGAATGGACAAAATATAACCTGCGCTCAAACTGATGAGTTTTCAAAAACCACTGAGCGGATATGGCGTATTGACAACCGAAATGGAAATGTAACTACCCCGCCGACGACAGACGATGGCATTGAGCATTTTACACTTAAATTTCGTGTGGGGTCTTTCAATGGACAGAATTTAACTTATACCACAGCTGATATAAAGTTGCGGGTCTCTGATGATCCTAATTTTGCAGAAACAAATGTCACCTCAGTAGCACCAGATGAAATAGTGGGAACGGCTGGAGAACAACATGCGGTTTTTAACCTCTCGAGCTCACAAATCAACCGCGGTGATTATTTGAAATTTGAATTTGGTCAGCCCATTATTTATGAAAATAATTCCTTTGTCAATGGATCTGGTAATACTGGACAACCAACTTCTGCCGATTCAGGCCGAAAATTAATTGTCAAAAATGGAACCGCAATCTTAAACAATAATACTTCCTTGCTCTGTATTGAGGTTAAGGACGGGGCAAAATTAAACATCGGTGAGCCAAGTTCAGATGCTTTCCCAACGGCAACTATTAATGGCAGTATCCGGCTTTCTGAAACGGGCGAGCTCGATGCGACTTTCGGGAATCTCACATTTTCAGGTTCAAAACAACAATTGATACGTGATATTGATGCCACTAATGTGAATGACACTGTTCAACTCACCGTGAATAACTTGACCCTTGGTTCAGCAAAAAGTGATGGTTTGGAACTCAGGACTAAGGTAGATTTACTCGGTGTTCTGAGGATTAATGGTGGAAAATTGATAACCAATGGAAACCTTACCTTTAAAAGTTCTGAGGTAAAAACAGCCGTTTTAGCAAAAATTGATCTAAGTAATGTAGAAGATGCCGGCATCCTTGGTGATGTTACCGTTGAGCGTTTTATTCCCGCAAAAAGGGCTTTTCGATTTATTTCTTCTTCTGTGGATACCGATGGGACAATCAATGAAAACTGGCAAGAAGGTGTTCATAATATAGCAATATCCGGTAATGATTTTAATAAAAACCCGAACCCAGGATTTGGAACCCACATCACAGGTTCACAGGCAGGGAATAATGGATTTGATGCCACGCCTTCAGGAAACCCTTCGCTTTTTACCTTTGACAATTCAGCCAGTCAAGGTCAGCAATGGAACCCAGTCCCTAACACAGATCAACTGACGCTAGACGCGGGGAAACCATACCGTCTCTTTGTTCGCGGTAGCCGGGGTGTAGATGTCACAAATAATGAAACCACCCCGATTGACACGCGATTGCGAATGATGGGTGAATTGAAAATTGGTGAGATGACCTATACGAACCTGCAAAGCCAGGATAACGCTTTTAGCTTTTTAGGCAATCCTTATCAAGCGCAAGTGGATATGGGACAAGTTTTAAGTACAAACAATGCTAATAATGTAAATTCTAGTAATTACTATATTTATGATCCAACGCTAAATACACGTGGGGCTTATGTCAGCGTTGCTGTTGATGGCGGTGCGCCCACTGGAGATAGTGATGCAAATCAATTTCTACAGCCCAATCAAGGTTTCTTTGTGCAGACCACTACTGATGGTGATACACCCAGCGTAACATTTGAGGAAGGTTTTAAAGTTGATAGCATAAAGACAACTGATGTCTTCAGCTTGAACAATGCCCCTCGGATGAACGTCAAGCTTTATAAAGAAACCTTTGAGAAAGCCGTTGACGGTGTTATCTTGAAATTCAATGAGGCTTATAGCAACGAAGTAACGGACGGGGATTTTGGTAAATTGGCAAATCTCGATGAGAATATTGCGATCAAAAATGCAACTAAATTCTTGAGTGCCGAGCAACGTGAAATGCCTGAAGAAGGTGATGTCATTCAACTCTATAACGATCAATACCGCGCCGAAAATTATTCCTTGAATGTAACTATGGAAAATTTAGACGCTTCTTCAGCTGTTTTGGTCGATAATTATTTGACCACGGAAACAGATATTGAAAACGGGGAATTGAATTATTCCTTTATGGTTGATCAAAACGAGGAAGGCAGCATTGCCTCAGATCGTTTTTCAATTGTATTTGGAAATACATCCCTTGGGATCGGTGAAGAAAAAGCTGATGAGTTTGCGCTTTATCCAAACCCAACTAAAAATGGACAGTTCAATATTTCATTGAACAACAAAGTTCAGGGAAAAGATGCCACCGTTGAAGTTTACAACATTCAAGGTCAACGTGTTTTTCAAAACACTTACCAGAATGTCGGCAATTCAATTTCAGTTCAAACTGAAAACCTCGCTTCCGGCGTTTACTTGACAAAAGTAAAAGTTGGTGGGCAGGATTTTGAACGCAAGTTGATTGTGGAATAATTCATAGAATAGCTCAATTTTTAAAACCCATCCCCAAGTCCGCTTGGGGATGGGTTTTTTTATGGCACTCACTGAGTGCTTGGTTTGATCAATACCCATATTCCCAGAAAATGTTGTCTTAAAAATTTGAATTAATTTTAGTTCAGTTGTGGAAGTAAACTCACCTCTAAGCATCCGCCGCGTTGAAGAGTTCAATTTGTTTAAGGTATATAAATTGAAAGGAAACCAATTTTATGCGGCATTTGAATGTTTGATTACCCACTGTCCCGTTAAGTTTCTAAGTGATTAAAAGCTGTTTTATGCCCTAATGACTATAAGCTTCCTTTTTTGTATTTATGTTGTTTTGAGTGGGTAAACTATTTAAATGTTTTTCGAAGATCTCACTTCGAGCATCCCGTAAACTCGGGAAGATTTCATTAGGTTTTGACTGCGCCTGCCTTTGGCGGCGGTGTAAGCTCGACCAGATAGCTATTCAACAATTTTTTATTGACTCAAAACCACATTTGGTGTGAGTCGAAATCAACTGACCAGTCCCGAAATAGAAACCGCTGGGATTTCTTTCCCCTATCCTCTCCTTGGCTGCCAAGCCGCTTCCATTAATACTGTTTTTGTTAGTTATTTGACCGGTGAGTTTAATAAAAACCTAAAGACAGGGATTCCTGAAATGATTTAATTGTGGTTGAAAATTAATTAATATTTTTATGGTTTAACAATTAAAATTCAGCTTTTGAAAACAAAATACAACTGATATTTATGGTAAACGAAATAAAATGAATATTATTAATATAATAGTTAAAAAAATTAATGAAATAATATTTAAAAGAACAATAGATATGAATTTCCAGTATTATAAATATGTTAAAGTTTTAAATTATCATGTAGTAATGAAAAAATTATATAAATTTACATAAAATTAGGATATTGATTATGTGAGACTATATTAAATAAATAAAATTAAATTATTTACTATGAAAAATAAAAAATGGTTTATGACAGCGGTAATAACGATAGTTTTAAGTGTTATGCCGATTTGTGCATCGGCTTACCAGTCGTTGCCCCCGGGTTTCGACGACAATGTTGATGACGAGACCCCAGCAGCGCCCATCAGTGGCCTTGTTGCGCTTGGTCTTTTGGCCGGTGCGGGTTATGGAATTAAAAAGATTAAAAATGCTAATTCTAAAAAACAGAAATCATGAAAAAGTTTTATACTCTAAGTTTATCAATTTTGGCCCTGATGTTAGGGCAAACGGCTATTGCGCAAAATGGCCCTGGTGGTGTGGGTGCGCGTAATAGTACTTCTGATTTAGGGCTGTGGCTAAAAGGGAGTGAGATTATCACTAACACCAGCAATGAAGTGACATCCTGGAAAGATGTATCTGGTAAAAGTAATTCGGCAAATGTTGCCGGGAGTGGTGTTGCAATAACCTTTAGCACAAATAATGATTTTGACAATAAGCCCGTCGCTCAATTTAATGGTGGCAAATATTTGAAAATTCCAGACGATGACAAATTAGATGGGGGAAGCGGTTTGACAGTTTATACGGTTTTAAGCCCCGATAATTTGGCTCCTAACTCAGGAAAAAAATATTTTATCTCAAAACCGGGAAGTGGTTCACCTTATAAAATGTATTTTGATAATAATAATTTAAAGTTTGACTTAAACAGCAACAGTCCAGCTGTAACCTCGGGAGTGTTGATTAATAATCCATTCAACTATTTACTGAGTTTTGAATTCGAGGGCGGGACAACGTCCGGCGATAATGTCTTCAGTTTTGTGGACGGGAATGACCAGGCCACGGCCTCCAGTACGATACCCGATAATTCTTTAAATAATAATAACGAGCCATTTTTCATTGGATCGAAAAATAACAGTGGTACTGATAAATTCAATGGTCAAATTGCAGAAATTATCGTTTTTAACCGTGAATTGAATGATGCTGAACGCATCATCGTCGATAATTCCCTAGGTGCTAAATACTCCTTAAATATACCAACATCAAAGGACTATTATGCTTACGATTCTGTTGATTTTGATGAAAATGTGATTGGCGTTGGAAAAGCAGGGAATGATGAGCACCTGGAATCTCAAGTTGGAAATTTAAATATTGCTGTTGCCTCGGGTGACCTTGACGATCAGGATTTTATTTTCATTGGCTCCGACGATGTCCCGGGTCAAAATGTAATTTGTGCCAAAGATGATGAGCTCTCAAAACAAACACAGCGTGTTTGGCGCTTTGATAATAGGAATGGGAGTGGAAACAATCCAACCGATAACGGTATCCCTAATTTTACCTTAAAGTTTAAAGTGGGTGCCTTTGCCGGAGCAGGTCAGAGTGCAACTACTTTTGATGCCAGCTATGTTCAATTAGTAGCCAGTACAGGTGCTAATTTTGCCGACGGTAACACGACAAGTTTTACTGCAGATGCAATAACAGGTTCTGGTGGGGATCAACAAGCGGTTTTCAATTTAACCACATCAGATTTGAACCGTGGTGATTACTTGAAATTTGAATTTGGTAAAGCCATTATCTATGATGGCGGAAGCTATTCAAACGGATCAGGCATTAATGGTGAACCAACAACTGCCGATTCAGGAAAAAAATTAATTATTAAAAATGGAACGGCCATGTTAACTAACGATGCAGAATTACTTTGTATAGTTATAAAAGATGGTGCAGAATTATTGGTTGGTGATCCAAACACAACCCCGTTGCCAGAATTTACAGTCAAAGACGATATCCAGCTTGGGGAAACAGGTATGCTTGATGCTACCTTTGGAAACTTTACATTTAATGGAGCGACTCAACAGTTGATCAGGGATGTAGATTTAAATAATCCAAATGATACCCTTGTACAGTTGATGGTCAATAATTTAACATTAGGTGCCGGTAAATCTAAAACATTAAATTTGAATACTCCAGTTGATTTATTTGGTGTTTTAGAGATAAACAGTGGACAATTAGTGACTAATGGAAACCTGACATTCAAAAGCTCAGAGACAAAAACAGCTGTTTTTGCAGAAGTAAATCCCTTTAATGTTATAGGTAATGGCATAGATGGAAAAGTTGTGGTTGAACGTTTTATCCCGGCACGAAGAGCATTCCGTTTTATATCGTCTTCTGTTAAAACTGATGGGACAATCAATGACAACTGGCAAGAAGGGGTTCACAATGTGGCAGTATCCGGCAGTAATTTTAATATGAACCCAAATCCTGAATTTGGAATCCACATCACAGGTTCGCAAGCAGGTAATAATGGTTTTGACGCCACACCATCAGGGAACCCTTCTTTATTTGTGTTTAAAAACCTAAACCAAGGATGGATCGCTGTTGAAAATACAGATAGTATAAAATTAAGTGCAGGAAAGCCTTACCGTCTTTTCGTTAGGGTAAGCCGCTCGGTTGATGTAACTGATAACCAAACAGTCCCAAATGATACGCGATTACGGATGACTGGTGAACTTAAAATTGGTGCCAGATCTTTTAATAACTTGTCCCCGACCGATGGAGATTTTAATTTTATTGGGAACCCTTATCAAGCTCAAGTGGATATGGACCAGCTATTGAGTACCAATAATTCAAATAACCTCAATGATGGCGCATATATAATTTACGATCCCAATATCAATATACGGGGATCTTACGTCACTGTGCCAACAGATGGAGGAAAACCAACAGGAACTTCCGATGCAAATCAATATTTACAACCTAATCAGGCGTGTTTTGTTCAAACAGCATCTGATGGAACTACACCTCAGGTGGTTTTTGAAGAGGAATACAAAGAGAATTTCACTCAAACTACAGCAGTCTTTTCTAATAATTCTGCACCTATTCTTAGCGTGAACCTTTACAAAACAGAGTTCACCGAGGCTATTGATGGATTTATTGTGAATTTTAATGAAACCTATAGTAATGAAGTCAATAGTAATATGGACTTTGGCAAATTGGGTAACCTAGATGAGAATATCGCCATAAAACGAAATGACAAATTCTTGAGTATTGAAAAACACGCGATGCCCGAAGAAGGTGATATAATTCAGTTTTATAATGATCAATACCGTTCGGAGGATTATTCTTTAAACATAACTATGGAAAATTTAGACGGTGCTTCAGCTGTCTTGGTCGATAATTTTTTGGCCACTGAAACAGATATTGAAAACGGCGAATTGAATTATTCCTTTACCGTCGATCAAAACGAAGATGGAAGCACTGCCTCAGATCGTTTTTCAATTGTATTTGGAAATATATCCCTTGGGATCAGTGAAGAAAAAGCTAATGAGTTTGCACTTTATCCAAATCCAGTGGTTAATGGTAATTTCAATATTTCGTTGAACAATAAAGCTCAAGGAAAAGATGCTACAGTTGAGGTTTATAACATTCAA
>Ga0307967_1001900_pt1 | contig 12336 bp, 8 predicted proteins | sample OrgLakmetagen648_FD_201828 | JGI IMG/M metagenome (GOLD analysis project Ga0307967, IMG submission 201828) | Saline water microbial communities from Organic Lake, Antarctica - #648 | ecosystem: Environmental > Aquatic > Non-marine Saline and Alkaline > Saline | place: Antarctica: Organic Lake... | reverse complement strand
GCCACTTCAATTGCCAGGTGCCTGGCGCTGTCCAGGGTCAGGGGATTATCCTTGTCGCTGCGCCGCTCAAACAGGCCTTTGGTTTCATGAGCTTCAAGATGGTTCTCCCGCAGATAACGCGCCAGAATCAGGCAAACCTCCTTGCGCTCTTCATCATCCAGCTGTATCACTTTTTCACGGATTCTGACACCGCGACCGCGCGGCCCGACCTGCAGCTCCGTGGCGTCCAGGTAGGCGGCGTCCATAACGCGGCGCCAGTCAGCGGCAGTGACCAGAAATTCGGCATGCCGTTCGCCAACGCGCCGGTATGATTCGTAGGCGATGCGGTACAGACGCAAAGCACTGACCATAATCTCTGCCTGGCGACGCAGCGGTAATCGCAAGCTGACATCGCCTTTCCTGATGGCCTCGACGTCCTTTCGCATCTGCGACGCCAGCTTGTCCAGCGCAGCGCCTACGCGCTCAATCAGAAGTCCTGCCGATACACCTTCGGGAACATCGTCGTACGCCATGATGTCCACCTCTACCAGCCACGATGCCAGGCCCCGGATACGATTGCTGCCTGCTGCCTGCGCTATCTGATAACGACTGCGGCGACGCTCCATTCTGGTAAGTGCCGTCGCAAATCGCCAGCGGCCCCGATAGTAGAATGTCAGCATCGGTATTTCACGGCCATTGATCAGCTCAAAACACAATACCAGCATGGACTCCACATCCTGCATGGTAATAAGCAGCAGGTTGTCTTGCTCGATAGCCGCCAGCACACGGGAAATAAAATGTTCAGTGCGCGTGATGCCGTGCCGCAGGTTGGCGATTTCCCCCAGATAACGCTGCCTGAGCACATCCGCAGCCTGAGGTGCTATCGGGTAAAGCTCGGCGATGGTTTGGTCGAAACGCTCGCCATGCGCCTGATGTATGTCCGCAACACGCGAATACAGGCCCGCGCGCCTGAAACTGTCAATACTGGCCAGCCAATGACCCAGCTCGTCACTGCCCGTGAGTTGCTCGCAGGCCATTGCGACAGCGCCAGGCGACAGATCTACCCTTTGCAGGAGTTGAATGGCAGCTTCGCGCTGGCGCACATCGCCTTCAAGACCGCTGATCATAAGATTGCGCACAGAAAGAACCAGGTCACCCAGTTTGTCAGTCACCTCGACGACGTATAACTGGGCACGCTCGGTGGCATAACCCAGCGTGCTGTCATAGACAATCTTGGCCGCCAATGCAATCAGGCCGCTAAGGACGGTAAAACTTATAAAGTAGAGAAGCTGCTGATTCGAGGGGGGCTGCCCAAAGCCGATGTAATACCCGCCATACAAACCAATCCCGGTAACCGGCCCTGCGGTCCACGCCAGACCCAGCAGGCTGCGCGACATCCGCACGCGGCGCACGCTGCGGGTGAATTGATCCAGGCGCTCGCTATCCTCGCGGTCAAGCGATACCCCTTTTTTTTCCTGCGAACGATGCCTGAGCCAATCCGGCAAACTAAACATATATCTCCTTTTGTTGTGGACGGCAGTATAACGCAGACCCGCGCATTTGGCCTATCCTCCGCAGACCCCAGGCCCGCGCAGCCCCAGGCTCCCGGCAGCAGATACAGAAAGAACCCGACATGAGCGGTCTGCCGGTAGTAGTGGCCCGGGCGCCCTCATGATATTCTTGCCTTGGCAAGCCAAACCCGGGTGCATCACCAAGCTTTATCGGTCGCGCCGCCTCGTACCTGACAGGAGAATTCTAATTCATGAGCAGCAGCACTGTTTCCAGATCAGCTTCGTCCCGAATCGTGAAATTTATCGTTGTACTGACCTGCCTGGGCGTCGTTGGCCTGGTGTTGTGGCAACTGCTGCCCAAGACAACTTTTTCCAGCGATCTGAGTCAGGTCGGCCAGGGCAAACCCGCGCTGGTGATGCTGCGCGAGATTCATATCATGGGTGGCGAGCGCACCATGGAGTATATGCAAGCGATTTACCCGGAATTCCAGGGCCAGACCGTATTTCTGCTCGTTCACACCGGGCATCCTGATGGCGTGGCGCTTTCTGAAACGCATAATGTGAGAGATGGATCACTGGTGCTGTTTGACAGCAGCGGCGATGCCGTCGCAACCATGGGCCGACCAGACAGTATCAATGATCTGCGCCGGTTTATCGAGCAGAACCAGGCCGTCTTGTAAGTTGATGGCTATCGAAATCGAACGAAAATTCCTGGTCAGTCAGGATAAATGGGTAGCCAACGCCAGTGGTATTCGCTACCGGCAGGGTTATCTGTGCACTGCTACCGGCATCACGGTGCGCGTCAGGGTCGCCGGCGAGCAAGCGTTTATCACCGTAAAAGGTCCTGCCAAAGGCTACTCGCGTGCCGAATACGAATACTTGATTCCCGTGCAGGACGCTGAGGAAATGCTGAGCACATTATGCCAGCAGCCGTTGATCGAAAAAATACGCCACCGGGTCGAGTACGCCGGTCACATCTGGGAAGTCGATGTTTTCCACGGCGCCAACAACGGCCTGATACTCGCCGAGATAGAACTGCAGAGCGAAGACACATGCTTCGCCCTGCCCCCCTGGCTGGGACAGGAGGTATCCGGCGACCCAAGGTATTTCAATTCAGCGCTGGGTAACACCCCGCAGCCGGGCGCAACACCGTCATCCTCATTACCCTGACATTTCCTGACCGTCACACCCGCTTACCCCGACACCTCCTGCCAGCGCAGACTCAAGCCCGCGCCCAGCAAACCCGACAGTCCCAGCAAGGCAATAACCAGAGACACAGACACCAGCGCCGCCAGCGCCCCCAGTACGCCCGACACCAGCAACAATAAACCGATCACGGTATTACTCACCGCCACATAGTCTGTACGTTTATTGCCGCCAGCCATATCTACCAGGTAGGTTTTGCGGCCAAGACGGACACCGGCATGGGAAACACCCAGCACAAAAAATGCGAGTGGATAAAACCACTGCGAAGCGCTCGCGGAAAAACCCGACACCGACCAGCCAGCAACGAGCAACGAGGTGACCGATGCCAGTGCACAGGCGACGGCAAACACCTGTCGGCTGGAGCGATCGGCCCAGCGCCCCCATACCGGCGAACTCAACAAGCCGGCCAGGCCTTCTACCGCAATGAATATCCCCAGCAAATACACGGCGCTGCCCAGATCATCCTGTGCCAGAGCAATATAAAATGGTGCAACCAGGCCCGATCCCATGGCCAGAGCACGGGCGATAACAAACTGACGAAACGCCCTGTCGTCGCGCAACAGCGACAGCCGCGCAAATGCCTCGGTAATACCATTGGCACCGCCATCGGTGGCACCGGGGAACTCCTTGATTCGCGCATACGAGATAATTGCCAGTAGCCACAGGCCGGCGCCGGCTGCCAGCAACACAGCATAGGCGCTGGTCGATTCGTTCTCACCAGTCGTGCTTAGCCAAATCCCGGCAGCGAACGCTGCCAATCCGGCAATCGCGCTGATCCAGCCGGACAAGCGTCCACGGCGTGTCTTGGGAATGGTTTTACCCAGCACATCTTTGTATGCCACCGAGCAGGCACCTCTGGCGAGGCTGAATATCGTGAGCAGACCTACAATTGTCAGTCCGGCGCTGATACCTTCCAGAGTGAAAGCGCACCAGACCATCAACAACAACATCAGTCCCTGAACAGCGCCACCGCCAACCCAGACCCATTTGCGGATGGCGCGGCCGCGCACCCAGGCACCGATCAGCATCTGCGGCAACATAGAGCCTGACTCGCGAATTGGCACCAACAAGCTGATGATCCACGAAGGCGCTCCCACCTGCATCAGCAACCAGGGCAACGTGGTTTTGGCACTGGCCAGACGATCAGCAACGTTGCTCGCTGTGCTGGCGATCAGAGTCGCCAGAAAATTGCCCGGTGTCTCCCGGCAGGCTTCAGCGCTGATATCCTTGCACACCCGGCCTTCATCATCCTCTGCAAGGCGCTCGTAAAGCTGGGTTCTCCAGTCATCACGGTCGCCGGGTGGGCGTTTTTCAGTGTCATTAGCCGCTGTGGGATTTTTCATGCGGAAAGCTTAGCAGCTGGGCTTGATTGCGCACAAGTTGCAAAAATAGCGAATACGGGTTAGCGTTTGCGCAGCAGTAGAACGACAACAATAATGATTGTTCATTATGCGCGATTGTCAGCAATCGGCATCTGCAAGAGGCAACTGCCCATGCGCCAGCACAAATGTAGTTCACGAACAACAAAAGGTTTCATGTCAACGATTGTGTTGACCGCGGCACTGGCCGCCTGCTCGCCCGAGTCCACAACGCCACCCGCGACCACCGGCGCCGACAACAGCGCGGGCAACACCAGCACGGGCAACAGCAACTATGTTGTCAACGACCCGTCGACACAGCTGCAACTGCGCTTTCTGGAGGCCAGTCCCGGCGATGTCATTACCCTGCCCGCTGGCACTTTCGATTTTGAGCGCAGTCTGACGCTGAACATCGACAACATCACCTTGCGCGGTGCTGGCATGGATGCGACCGTATTATCATTCAAGGATCAGATTACCGGCGGCGAAGGCCTGCTGGTCAACGCCAGCCACTTCACCATCGAGGATCTGGCAATTGAGGATTCGCGCGGTGACGCCCTGAAAATAGCCCGGGGTGATCATATCGTCATTCGTCGCGTACGCACGGAATGGACCAATGGCCCGGATACCAGCAACGGTGCTTACGGTATTTACCCGGTGCAGACACAGCACACGCTGATCGAAGACTCTGTTGCGATTGCGGCCTCAGATGCAGGCATCTATGTCGGACAATCACAGAATGTCATCGTGCGCGGTAATCGCGCGGAATATAACGTTGCTGGAATCGAAATTGAAAATACCATCGGTGCCGACGTTTATGACAATGTCGCGATCAACAACACGGGAGGCATACTGATCTTCAACATGCCCAACCTGCCGGTCGAAGGCCATACCACCCGCGTTTATAACAACCGGGTACACCAGAACAACACCGAAAACTTCGCCCCGCCTGGCACCGCTGTTGCCAGCGTACCGGCGGGTTCGGGCATTATCATCAACTCCAATGACAAGGTGGAGATATTCGACAACGACCTTGGCCATAATCAGACTGCTAATATCCTGATCTCCAGCTACTTCAGCGCGGGCTATTCGGAGCGCGAGATGGCCGAGGCTTTTGACCCCTACCCAGAGACCATTTTCATTTACAACAACACCTTTACTGGTGGCGGTGAAGCACCCGGACGGCCGGAGCTGGACATGTTGCGTCAGGCCCTGTTTGGCGAAGACGGCAGCTTTCCGGATATTGTCTGGGACGGCGTCACCCACCCCGAGCGCACTGACATGACGTACGCCATCTGCGTTGACAACAACGATGTTGAAGTCCTCAATATTGACGGCGCCAACAACAATGCAAACCCCCGCGTCGACATGAGCATGCACACCTGTCAGCACAGCAAACTGGCCGCCGTGGAGCTTCCGTCGGGGCTGATCACGCACTAAGAGGTCATACCCATGCCCGGTTCGGGACCAGCCGCTCGTTTTGTCGCCGTCGCGGCGTTGATGTTATCGGGCATACTGAGCTCATGCCAGGATTCAGGGCCTCATTTGTTTGATAGTCAAAACTACCCTGCGCAATTGTCAGCGTGGCAATTGCTGCAGGTGCGCGACGGGCAGCTTGAACTCAACGATGCCATTTTGCCCTACGAGCTGGCGACCCCCTTGTTCAGCGACTACGCGCTCAAGTTACGGACACTCTGGATGCCCGATGGCAGCGCTACCCGCTACCGCGACAACGAACCCTTTGATTTTCCTGTCGGCAGCATCATCAGCAAAACGTTTTATTATCCCATCGACGCTAACAGTACCGATACGCCCCGGCTGGTCCAGGCCAGCGCCAACACGTCGTACTTGACCGACGGATCAATGCCCCTGGACGCCGTCAGGCTGATCGAAACCCGTTTGCTTGTGCGTCAGGATAGCGGATGGGAGGCTTTGCCCTATGTCTGGAACGAAGCGCAGACAGATGCCACCTTACAGATAACTGGCGATATCCAGCGCCTGCAGCTGGAAGATTCAACATTTGCTTACGTGGTACCAAATCGCAATGAGTGTGCCAGCTGCCATGTGCTGGATCAAAACACCGGTGACCTGTCCCCTATCGGTCCGGCAGCGCGGCACCTGAACAGACTGATCAGCCAGAATGGTGGCAAACAGCGCAAGCAGTTGGACAGCTGGCAACAGCGTGGCTGGCTGACGGATCTGCCGGCAGCGGAACAGATCCCGGCAAACTCGGTCTGGGGCGAGTCCACTGATTCGATCGAACAACGCGCTCGCGCCTATCTTGACATCAATTGCGGGCACTGCCACCAGCCTGGTGGCAGCGGTGACACCTCAGGGCTGTTCCTGCACGCCGCGGAAACATCTGCCATGCGTCTGGGCGTTTGCAAACCACCGGTCGCAGCAGGCCGCGGCGCCGGTGGTCATCGCTTCTCAATCCTGCCGGGGCACCCGGAACAATCGATATTAAGCCACCGGATACAAAGTAGCGAAACAGGCGTGCTGATGCCGGAGCTGGGGCGCAGCCTGGTGCATGATGCGGGACTGGAATTGGTCAATGCCTGGATTGCCGGTCAGGCCGGTGATTGCGACTAAATCACAATGACCTGGCCGCTAATTGCCGCCCTCTTCACCCTCCTCATCCATTTGCTCGAGGACGCGCGCACCCATCAAGATACCAGGCATGGAATGATTGCCCTCATGGCAGGCATATTCGTACAGATCCGGTGCGGCATACATCGGCAGTTCACCGGTCCAGGGCGTTTCGTACAGCTCAGCGTCTTCAATGGTGAACTGATATCTTAATTCGCGTTCACTCACGCGATAAAAACGCTCCGTAATTTTGGCATTGGCTGAGGTGTAGCCGCTGCCACGGGCAACCTGCTCCGGGTGGAAATTGATCGTCTCCACAACCAGGGTATCACCCTCGTAGTAACCAATGGAGTCGCCATGCCAGCGCGGCACATTGTGCGGATCGTGCTGACCGCCAAGCTTGACGATGCGCGCATCGTGCGCCATCTCCGCCAGGATCATGACATGGGTCGGGCTTTGCACGATCTGTGTGGTATTGTTGTACAAAGACGGCATGAATGGAACGATGGATGCAAAACTGAGCATGCAGCGCTCGGCCAGCGACCGACCTTCGGGGCCATCATTCTCATCCATATCTTCATAGGCCATGGCTGCACGCTCAGCGGAGCGGATATCGCGGCCGTTGTCTGTCCAGGGAATCCTGCCATTATCAGGTTCAATGACCAGCGATGTACGCAACTCGCCATCAATCACCGCCAGGAAGTCACCGGGGCTGATCCAGAACGCATTGTAACCACCCACATTGTCTGGTCCCGGTGCTTCAGCACCACGCTCCTCCAACGCATCGGTATATTCCTGCAACGAGGGCACCAGGCGTTCGGCTTCTTCCTGGGTGACGGTCAGCTTGCCTTCAAAACGCGGGTGGCGCTCAAGCGCTGTTCTGGACGAATAATCCCAGATGCCTTGCAGATCAGGGACGCCCCAGTCTGTTGTGGGCGTTTGCCACTCATCCTGGGCAATCACGGACGAACTTATCAGGCCCGCAGCGAATAGTGCCATGGACAGTGTTACGGTTTTTTTTTGCAGCAATTTAGAGTTCATAGGACCGCTTCTTTGATTGTTTTTAGTCTGGTACCACGCGTTTATTTAGTAACACGGGGCACCAGAACAGGTCAAATGAATTCATTCATTTTTCACCAGACTGCACGCTGGCAGCGCTGTTATGCTTCCTGAAAATAATCCTCAGGTGAGAACACATCGACCTCAATCGCGGCCATTGCGGCAGCATTGGCTTCACGCATCATCGTTGACTCATCAGCGCTAATGATATTGGCTGCCAGCGCCTCGTCGACCACCTCGAAGGACAGTCCCCTGGGCAGTTTGCGCGCCTTTTGTGCCTGATGGATCTTTGTCATCACCGCTTCCGCTTCCGAATGCAGTCTGAAGGCTTTCATCAAACGCCCCATGCCGGGCTTTTCCTCATCAAACGGGGCAATGCCATCTGTCATACGTCTGAACTGATCATTCAGCTGCTGAATGGCGCCGGCTGTCTTCGGAATCAGTTTATCTGAGGGACCGCGCGACAAAGGATTAAGGCGCAAGAACCATGACGACGGACCGCGCAGCCACCAGCCGACCACCGGCACATCAAAATTGGCATGAATACCTTCGAAGGCGTCCTGAATCTGCGCCAGCGCAAATTCACAACTGTATTTAAGGATGGGCAAATCCTCCGGCTTGCTGCCTTCCGCTTTGAAGCGACGCAGTGCAGAGATCGCCAGCACCTGCCAGGTCAGGGCATCGGCAAAGCGGCCGCCCAGACTGCCCTTGATCTTGAGTTTGCTGCCGATCAGGTAGAGCGCCAGGTCGGCCAGCAGCGCAAAGCGCGACGAGGCCCAGGCCAGACGCCGGTAGTAGGTCGCGACCTCACCGGGCTCCGGACTGCCCGCACTGAAACCACGGGTGAGGCCACGCACCTTGCTGCGGAAAAAATTGCTGACGCTATGCCACAGCCAGCCCAGCAGACGCTGACGAAATGCCGATGCATCATTGTCCTCGACGGCCTTGACCAGGGGCAGGGCATACGGGTGGCAGCGCGTCGCACCCTGGCCAAATGTAATCAGGGTTCGGGTCATGATGTTAGCCCCTTCAACCGTGATACTGACTGGCGCGCTGCTGTAACCGCCGCCCAGAATATTGCTTGGCCCCTGCATCACACCGGCGCCTGAAAACACATCCATGCCGTCGATCAGTGAGCGCTGACCGTAGTCCGTGCTGCTGGATTTCAACAGCGCGGAGATCACGGGCGGCTTCTGGCCGTTGTCCAGCGCAGAGCAGGAGTACACCCTGGCTCCCTCAAAAATATAGGCAAACGCGGCAATGCGCGCCACCTTCTCCTGGACACCCTCCATCAAGCCGATCTGAATACCGAACTGATGACGAATCATGGAATAGGCGCCGGTTGCAGCGGCCACCAGCTTCATGCCGCCGATCGCACCGGCGGGCAATGACACCGCCCGCCCCCCGGCCAACTGCTCCATCAACATACGCCAGCCCTGGCCGGCGTATTCCGGGCCGCCGATAATCTGCTCGGGCGAAGCAATAACATCCTCACCGATAATGGGCCCATTATAGAAGCTCATGCCAATTGGCAGGTGATGGTCACCGTTTTTCAGCCCCTCGGTACCTTTGTGCAACATGATGACCGTGATACCGGGATACTCGCCCTTGCCCAGCAGGTTATCCGGGTCGTGCATCTGAAACGCCAGCGAAATCAGGTTGGCAACCGGTGCCAGGGTGATATAGCGTTTGCGGAAATTCATCCGGATTCTGGTTTCACCGTCGCTGTCCTTGAATACCACACCCTCGGCCTTGATTGAGGCGGCATCAGACCCGGCCGTTAGCTCAGTCAAGCCGAAACAGGGAACGTATTCGCCGCTCGCCAGTTTGGGCAGGTAGTCATCCTTTTGTGCGTCGGTGCCATAGTGATTCAACAATTCCGCTGCACCCAGAGAATTGGGAATGACAACAAAGGTACCGGCCGTAGGACAGTACGCATTCACTTTCGCCATGATTGAGGAAATGGAGAGCGTGGAGAATTCTTTGCCGCCGTACTTCCTGGGAATCAACAGGCCCATAAAGCCTTGCTGTTTGATAAAGTCGATTATCTCGTCGGGCACTTTACGCGTGGTCGTAATCTGGTAACTGTCGATCATCCGGCACAATTCTTCCGTCGGCCCGTCCATGAACGCCTGTTCTTCGGCGGACAACTGGTTATATGGCTCATCAAGCATATTGCGGAAATCCGGATTGCCAGAGAATATCTGCCCGTCAATCCAGACTGTGCCGGCCTCCAGCGCCTGCTTCTCGGTGTCAGATATACGCGGCAGCACATTGTTATCCCGCATGAACTTCATAATCATTGAAAACATAAATCGTGTTCCTCGCGAACATCGTTGCAAAGCCAAGGCCCACAGAATAACTGGGTTTGACGAAAATTGGAATGCGTTCATATTTCCATATTGAGATGAATTGACTGGCTGGTTTGCTGCGTCAGACATGATATCGTTCAGAGCAGTCAGGGACACATTGTCGTCCAGCTGATAAGCTTGCCAGCTGTAGTGCACAGCAAGGGTGCACCGCAAACAAAAAGGGTACACCACAAACAAAATGAACTGACAGCCATGACCTGGGGAAACTCCATGCCAGACAGATGCCACCTCCCGACAGCTTCGGTAAGACACATATTCATTCAAAAAGGCGTGTTAACGTTGGCGGACCTGAGCTTGCGGCTAGGCCTGGCCGCTGCGCTTGCCGCTGCAGCTTCGCTGGCATCTGCGCAAACCGTTTATCCGGCGCCGGCCGATGAATCGCCGGCGCACTGGCAGGCACTCGGCCAGGCGGAGCTACAGCGGGCGCTGGCACGCACGCAAAACACCCAGCGCGCCAAAAATGTCATCCTGTTTGTCGGCGACGGCATGGGCATTTCCACAGTGACTGCAGCACGCATATTTGATGCCCAGATGCGCGGCAGTTCCGGCGAGGAGAACCTGCTGGCCTTCGAGGGCTTTCCCTCTGTTGCCCTGTCCAAGACCTATAATACCAATCAGCAGACTGCCGATTCCGCTGGCACCATGACAGCAATGATGACAGGCATAAAGACTCGCGCCGGCGTGATTGGTGTCAACCAATACGCGGATCGCGCCGACTGCCAGTCATCTTTGGGCACACACGTGCCAAGCCTGATGCAGGATGCAGCGGCCCGAGGCCTGGCCACCGGCTTTGTTACCACCACGCGGATCACCCACGCCACACCGGCCGCTACCTATGCAAATAGCCCCGAGCGTAACTGGGAGAGCGACGCCGACCTGACGGCAGAGGCCGTAGCCAATGGCTGCCAGGATATCGCTGCGCAACTGCTGTCTTTCGACTTTGGTGACGGCATCAATGTTGCGATGGGCGGAGGACTGGCCGCCTTTGTCCCCACCACAGAGACAGAACCTTTGACCGGGCTTGCGGGGCAGCGTCTTGATGGCCGCAATCTGACCCGCGAATGGCTGGAGAAATACGACGACAGCGCTTTTATCTGGAGTAAAGAACAATTGGCCGCCGTCGACGTCGCCAGCACCAGACATGTGCTGGGGCTCTTCAATCGCTCCCAGATGAGTTACTCGTATGACCGTGCGGGTGATGATGTCAGCGAACCTGACCTGCCAGCCATGACCGAAACCGCCATCCGGCTGCTGCAGAATCAGGCTCAGGACGACGGGTTCTTTTTGATGGTGGAAGGCGGCCGTATTGACCACGCGCATCACGCCGGCAACGCTTATCGGGCACTGCAGGATACCCGGGAGTTTTCCGCCGCCGTGCAAAAAGCCATGGCACTGACCCGTGAAGAGGACACGCTGATCATCGTCACCGCCGATCACAGCCACTCGTTAACAATTGGCGGTTATGCCACCCGCGGCAATTCGATTCTGGGCACGGTGGTTGGCAACGACGATCATGGCCATCCCAGCACCGACGCCAGCATCGCCGACGACAACATGCCTTACACCACGCTGGGCTACCGTGACGGCCTGGGTTTCGCCGAAAACGCCGGTGGTGACCACCGCTACTCCATGCCCAGCGCGGGCGGCAGGCACGATCTGCAAGAAGTCGATACCACCCATCCAGACTTTCATCAGGAAGCCCTCGTTCCATTACCCAGCGAAGGTCACGGTGGCGAGGACGTTGCCATCTATGCCCGCGGCCCATGGTCGCACCTGTTTCACAGCACCCACGAGCAACACTATATCTACCATGTCATGCGCCATGCTCTGGGCTGGAATTAAAGCGGAAGGTTCGCCTTGCTGGTGAGTCCTGAGTAAAAGCCAGCGCAGCCGTGTTTGTAACAATGAGCGGCGTCAGGCAAAATGAACGCATTCAGCAGCAACCCTAATGCCCGAGGTATTCATGAGCGAGACATCTGCACGCACTGATCGCAAAGAAACAGCCTACGATGTCGTGGCAGGCAAATTTCGCCACTGGCGCCTGAGCCGTGACCGGGACAATATCGTTTATGCCTACCTGGACCGCGAGGGTGAGCGTGTCAATGCTCTGTCCCGTGCCGTACTGGAAGAGTTCGAGCAATTGATCATTCTGGCCGAGCAGGAAAAGCTGAAAGGCCTGGTGTTGCTGTCCGGCAAAACCACGGGCTTCGTTTTCGGGGCCGATGTCAAAGAGTTCGAAGGTTTCACCTCCGCGGAGGCTGT
>Ga0307967_1001892_pt1 | contig 12361 bp, 11 predicted proteins | sample OrgLakmetagen648_FD_201828 | JGI IMG/M metagenome (GOLD analysis project Ga0307967, IMG submission 201828) | Saline water microbial communities from Organic Lake, Antarctica - #648 | ecosystem: Environmental > Aquatic > Non-marine Saline and Alkaline > Saline | place: Antarctica: Organic Lake... | reverse complement strand
GCCCTGCAAGCAGAGCGATACATAAGCTCGAAACGAGAGCCAAGCCTCGGCGCACCGAGAAAGCAGCAGACCCGCTTTTCAACATGAGCAATTCTCCACCTACAAAAAATCAGACAAGATTCTGAAAACTTATCGTAAAACGAAATAACATGGAAATTTCATGCCAGCTTTGGCAATTCGCCCATCAACGCTCGCCAGCGCCCTGGCTTGTGCGCCAGCGCATCTATAACAGTACCTAGCAAGCGGCAACACTCTGCCGGTTTGCTGGCATCGGTTTCCCGAACGATGCAGCACGCAAAATCTGCATTCCTGACCCTCAGTGTCCCGATACCGAAAACATGCCCGTTTACATTTCAAAAACAAACCGTTACCGCTTATGTCATGTTCAAATACGGATATTGCTCTAACCTTCCACCTACTTAATAATTCCGCAACACACACTTTTGCGTAGGTATCCGAATGCATCAATATCGCTTGTCCAGACTGTTCATTGCCGTGGGCATATCCGTTGCCGCCACGTCCGCGCTTGCCAGCCCTCAGGCGTTCATGTCTTCGCGCTCATTTGCCATGGGTGGGACTGGTGTGGCCGTTGCTCATCCTTCGTCTGCCACTTCTGCAAACCCGGCCATGATGGCTGCTAATCACCATTCGTGGTCGGACGATTTTGGCCTTGCGCTGCCTTCTATTAACGCACGGGTTGCGGATGAGGAGGAGGCGATTGATCAGGTTGATGATATTCAGGATGTTATCGATGGACTGGAATCCGGGGTTTCAAACTTCGATCCGATCACGGATAGCCCCCAGAGCATTCAGAATGATGCAGCTACTCTGCGCGACCGCTTAAAAGCATTTGATGACGATACGATGCGGGCCAACATCGGGTTAGGCCTCAGTTTTGCGGTACCAGGTAAATCGCTTGCCGTTGGTGCATTCAGCAACGCCAACCTTACAGTCACAGTTCGCGGCGATGTGTCAGATGCTGACACGAAAGCTCTGGATGATATCTCCACTGCAACTTCAGCCGCGGACGTAGAGACAGAAGTTAACAAGATAAAAAATGGTGACGGCAGCCTAGCGCTTACCTCAAAAGGGAAAATTTTGGCCTCAGCTGTTATTGAGGCAGGCATCAGTTTTGCTCACGCGCTAGAACTAAATAACGGCGACACCCTTCAGCTGGGATTTTCTCCAAAATACGTCCAACTACAAACCTTTCAGTACACGGAAAGTATTTCCGGCTTCGAGGACGACGAGTTCGATGGCGATGAATATCAAACCGAAAAGAGCGGCTTCAACCTGGACATAGGTGCCGCTTACGCCTTTGGCGACGAGAAGCAGTGGAATGCCGGCATCGCGGTTAAAAACCTCATCCCGATGGAGCTGGACTCAGCTCAGAGCAAAATAGGGGAAGAAAAACGCACCCTCAAGCTCAACCCCATGGCAACGGTCGGCATTGCACACAAGAGTTCGTACCACGTTGTTACCGCCGAACTTGATCTCACCAAAAAAGAAGCCTTCGGTTTTGAAGACGATACCCAGTGGCTTGCCGTAGGCGCTGAGTTTGATGCCTGGCGCTATGCCCAGATTCGTGTGGGTGCTCGTTACAACCTGGCCAGCAACGATGACAACGATGGCATTGCAGAAGAAACTCAGTTTACCGCGGGCTTTGGCCTGAACCTGTTTGGCGCACGCTTTGATCTCGGCGCTTTGATCAGTGATGCCGATATGGGCGTAGCCTTGGAGTTAGGCGCGGCGTTCTGATTCTGCTGTCGGTATAGTTTATGGGGTCAGGCGAGCGCTTCCGAGTAACGAATCAGAGTAACGAAGTTTGCCTGACCCGCCCGGGAAACGGATAATTCCCGGACACTTCTTAGAAAGGAACCCTACCCTTCATGCAAACCTATCTGGTTGGCGGCGCCGTTCGCGATAAATTACTGGGCCTGAGTGTCGAAGACCGGGACTGGGTGGTGGTTGGCGCAACCCCGGAACAAATGCTTGCCCAGGGTTTTACCCAGGTAGGGTCAGACTTCCCCGTATTCCTGCACCCGAAAACCCACGAGGAATACGCCCTTGCCCGCACCGAACGCAAACAGGGGCATGGCTATCATGGCTTCAGTGTTTACAGCGCCACAGATGTCACCCTTGAAGAAGACCTGCTGCGCCGCGATCTCACCATCAACGCTATGGCACGTTCGGAACAAGGTGAGCTAACCGACCCTTTTAATGGCCAAAAAGACCTTGAAGCGCGCGAACTACGGCACGTGTCGGAGGCCTTTAAAGAAGACCCCCTGCGAATTCTAAGAACCGCACGCTTCGCTGCCCGCTTTCAACCTTTAGGTTTTAGTGTGTGCACAGAAACTATGACCTTGATGCGCTCTATGGTGGCGGAGGGCGAAGTGGAACATCTTGTTCCCGAGCGGGTGTGGCAGGAGATTCAGCGGGCGATCCATGAATTGTCCCCTTGTACGTTTTTTCAGGTGCTACGGGACTGCGATGCGCTTGCGGTGCTGATTCCCGAACTCACTCCCGATTCGAATTTCAGTGCTGCCATGGATACATTGCAACGCGTTCACGCCCTAGGGGGCTCAACGGCTGAGCGTTTTGCCGCACTGCTCTGCCCCCTCGATGAACCTGCTTGCATCGCAAGAGCCAAAGCCTTGAAAGCACCGAATGACTGCCAGCAACTTGCCCGGTTGGCTGCGGCTTCTATTCCTGTAATCAGCCAGCTGAATCCCATGCAACCGAATGCAGACAAATTGTTTGAGTTACTGGAAACGGCCGATGTATGGCGGCGGCCAGAACGTTTCTCCCAGCTGGTCAACGTACTTGAGTGCACTCTCACAAGCGGTGACCAGGCACAACTGGAGGCGCTCCAAAAAGCCGCTGATGCCGCTTCGGGTGTTGATCCTCAGGTGTTGATAAAACAGGGTTTTACAGGCAAAGAGCTGGGTGGCGCAATTCGGGCGGAGCGTTTGGCGCGTATCGCTCAAGCAGTCTGCCGTTAACGTAGGATTTGCTCTGTGCTTTTGCCGATTCGGCCTTTGGGGCTACAATGCTCCCAGCTTTATATTCTGTGAGGGCTCGGCCTAACTTTGCTGCCCGAAACAACACAATCAATTAATCGGAGAGTTTCCATGCGTGATGTCGTTATTGTTGCTGCCAAACGTACTGCTATTGGCGCGTTTGGCGGAGGCCTTTCTAGCCTTCGTGCGGATCAGCTTGGCTCCGCCGTTATCAAGGCCCTACTGGAAGAGACCGGTGTTGCCGGTGATCAAATCAGTGAAGTGTTGCTGGGCCACGTGCTGACCGCAGGCTCTGGCCAGAACCCAGCTCGCCAGTCTTCTATCAATGCCGGCATCCCGGCTTCTGTGCCAGCTATGACCATCAACAAGGTGTGTGGTTCTGGCCTCAAGGCGGTTCACATGGCGGCTCAGGCAATCCGTTGCGGCGATGCAGACATGATCATTGCCGGTGGACAGGAAAGCATGAGCCTGGCTCCCCACGTTCTGCCCAACAGCCGCAACGGCCAGCGTATGGGCAACTGGACCATGATCGACACCATGGTTACCGACGGTCTATGGGATGCGTTCAACGATTACCACATGGGCGTCACCGCCGAGAATATTGCCGAAAAGTACGGCATCAACCGTGAAGAACAGGATGCATTTGCAGCGGCATCCCAGCAAAAAGCGGTTGCCGCCCGAGATTCAGGCCGATTTGATGGCGAAATAGTCCCGGTTTCTATTCCCCAGCGTAAGGGTGAGCCGGTAGTTGTCAGTAAAGACGAAGGGCCCCGCGACGGTGTAACGGCTGAAGGCCTCGGCAAGCTGCGCCCTGCTTTCAAGAAAGACGGCACAGTAACCGCAGGCAATGCGTCCTCCCTCAACGATGGCGCCGCGGCTGTTATGGTGTGCAGCGCTGAGAAAGCCAAAGAGCTGGGCCTGACCCCGCTGGCCACAATCAAGGCTCTCGCCAATGCCGGCGTTGACCCCAGCATTATGGGCACTGGCCCGATTCCCGCCAGCCAGCGCTGCCTGAAACTGGCCGGCTGGAGTGTTGAAGACTTGGATCTGATTGAAGCCAACGAGGCATTTGCCGCTCAGGCTATCTCCGTAAACCGCGATTTGGGTTGGAACACTAACAAGGTCAACGTGAACGGCGGCGCGATTGCCCTGGGCCACCCCATTGGTGCTTCAGGCTGCCGTATTCTGGTGTCGCTGCTGCATGAAATGGTTCGCCGTGATGCCCACAAGGGCCTCGCAACCCTGTGCATCGGTGGCGGCATGGGCGTTGCCCTGGCTGTGGAGCGCTAGAGCGCGATGCTGAATGTCGTGCTGTACGAGCCGGAGATACCGCCCAACACGGGCAATATCATCCGGCTGTGCGCCAACACCGGCTGCAGGCTGCATTTGATTGAGCCTCTGGGGTTCACCTTAGAAGACAAACAGATGCGGCGGGCCGGGCTGGATTACAGCGAATACGCCACGGTAAAAGTGCATAAAAGCTATCAAGCGTTTCTTGAAAGCGAGCAACCCAAGCGGCTATTTGGCTTAACCACCAAGGGCCACCGCTACTACCACCAGGTTGCCTATCAGGATAATGACTACCTGATGTTTGGCCCGGAAACCCGCGGTTTGCCTTTGGAAGTACGCGAGGGACTATCTGCTGAGCACTGTTTGAAGGTTCCCATGTGTCCGCAGAGCCGCAGCCTAAACCTATCCAACACCACCGCCCTGGTGGTTTACGAAGCCTGGCGGCAGCTTGGGTTTACGGGTTCAATAAACGGCAAGGTATAAACAAAACAGCCCGGCAAAATGCCGGGCTGTTTTAGTATTAGGCCAGAGCAAAACGGTCAGTGTGTCTGCTCGCCCTTGGGCGCTTCTTCCTGCTTACGCTGCAGTGCCTGAGCGTAAATAGCATCGAAGTTAACCGGTGCCAGCATCAGCGCCGGGAAGCTGCCTTTGTTGACCACGCCGTCGATTGCTTCGCGGGCATAAGGGAACAGAATGGTCGGGCAGTAAGCGCCCAGCATCTGTCCCAGTTGCGGCCCTTCAATGCCTGCCACAAGAAACACGCCCGCCTGTTGAATCTCAACAATATAAGCGACTTTCTCGTCGATTTTCGCGGTAACAGTCAGAGAAAGAACAACCTCATACTGGTTGTCACTAATCTTGGTGTGCGCGGTGTTCAAGTCCAGATTTACCTGCGGCTTCCATTGCTCTTGGAATACCACTGGCGAGTTCGGTGACTCAAAAGACAAATCCTTCACGTAAATGCGCTGAAGGGCAAACTGGGCTTGGTTTTCTTTGTCACCGCCTGCAGCGGCTTGCTGATTCTCAGCCATGTTCAGTCCTTTCCCTTTTGTAGAGTGGGCCTAGGGCCCATTGTTATGGTTACATCTGCCGAAACAGTCTACTGTCTGGCGGCGCTTGATTATGTGAAACAGTGCGGCAGATCGGCGCATAGATCAAGTTATGCTGCCGCCTCTACTTCTTCACCAGCGGCAGGTTACTGGCTTTCCAGTCGCCCACACCGCCATTAAGTCGCACTACGTTGGCGTAACCTTCCGCGTTGAGCTGCTTAACCGCCATGGCGGAATGCTGGCCCATTTTATCCGCGACGATAATCTGCTTATCTTTGTGCTTGCTCAGTTCGCCAACACGGCTTTTCAGGCTATTCAGCGGGATATTGATAGAGCCAGTAATGCGACCCTCACCAAACTCTTTACGATCACGGATATCAACCACTATGGCTTCGTTCCGGTTAAGCAGGCTAACCGCGCCTTGGGCAGAAATTTTAGCGCCACCGCGCCGAGACTCCAACACCAGGATAGCGGCCAGAAAGGCCACAAACAGCGTGGCGAGAATGTAGTGGCTAACGACAAATTCAAACAACCGATCCATGAGGTGACCCTAAAAATAAGTTTGGGCGGATTATACACAGCCTGCTCGCCATACAGAAGGTGACCATACAGGTGACGACTGTGGCCTCAAAGTGCAAAAATGGATAAGCTTCATAACGACTTCCGTAAACTTACCGCAACTCTACTTCCGGACTGAATGATGACTGCATTGCGCAAGCCGACAGCACTGATAATTCTAGACGGCTGGGGCCATCGTGATCCCGCCGAAGATAACGCCATCAGCAACGCCAATACGCCGTTCTGGGACAAGCTCTGGGAATCCAGGCCTAGTACCCTTATTAATACCTCCGGTATGGCTGTGGGGCTGCCCGAAGGCCAGATGGGGAATTCGGAAGTCGGGCACATGAACCTGGGCGCAGGCCGCGTGGTTTATCAGAGCCTTACGCGCATTGATAAAGATCTGGAAGAAGGTACCTTTAACGAAAACAAAGCCTTGTGTTCCGCAATCGACAAGGCGGTGAGCAATGGCGGCGCCGTGCATCTTATGGGCCTACTTTCGCCCGGCGGCGTTCACTGCCATGAAGATCACATGCTCGCGGCCGCTGAGCTTGCTGCTTCACGGGGCGCGAAAGAAGTATACGTTCACGCGTTTCTTGATGGCCGCGACATGCCGCCTCGCAGTGCCCGCCCCTCCCTTGAGAAGGCCGCCGCGAAACTTAAAAGCCTTGGCGTAGGCCGCGTGGCATCCATTGTTGGGCGCTACTTTGCCATGGATAGGGATAATCGGTGGGACAGGGTTGAATCCGCCTATAACCTGATGACTCTGGGCGAATCAGAATTCACCGCAACCGATCCGCTTTCGGCCCTGGAGCACGCATACGAGCGCGGCGAAAACGATGAATTTGTAAAGCCAACTCGCATTCAGAATGCAGGTGAGACTGCGGGCACCATTAATGATGGCGACGCGGTGCTGTTCATGAACTTCCGTGCTGATCGCGCCCGGGAAATGACGCGTGCATTTGTTGGCGAGGATTTTGAGGGCTTCGAGCGCCAGAAACACCCAAAGCTTGCCGACTTTGTCATGCTCACCGAGTATGCGGCGGATATCAAAACCTCCTGCGCTTACCCGCCTAACAAGCTGGTTAATGGCTTAGGCGAGTACATGTCCGGGCTTGGTAAAACCCAGCTGCGCATTTCCGAAACCGAGAAATACGCCCACGTGACTTTCTTTTTTAATGGCGGGCAGGAAACGCCTTTTGCGGGCGAAGACAGGATTCTGGTACCCTCGCCCAAGGTGGCAACTTACGATTTACAGCCTGAAATGAGTGCCCCGGAAGTCACGGACAAGCTGGTAGAAGCCATTAAGAGCGGCAAATACGACTTGGTAGTGTGCAACTATGCCAACGGCGACATGGTTGGCCATACCGGAAAACTGGATGCAGCTATTAAGGCCGCCGAGTGCATTGATCACTGCGTACAGCGAGTGGTCGAAGCGCTGAACGAGGTGGGTGGTGAAGTACTGATTACCGCCGACCACGGCAACTGCGAACAGATGATGGACCCTAATTCCGGCCAGGTTCACACGGCGCACACTACAGGGCCCGTTCCCCTTGTTTACACGGGCAACCGTAAGGTAAATCTGCAAGACGACGGCAGCTTGAGCGATGTGGCTCCTACCCTGCTCGCATTGATGGGGCTAGCACAACCGAAGGAAATGACCGGGCACAGCCTGGTTAAAATCGGTTGATCCAAAAACAGGCCCTACCATTGCGACTAACTGCAGTGCTTGCGCTGGCACTCACGCTTACACTGAGTACTGTGCCGGTAGCGTTCGGGAAAGAGGTGACACCAGCCCAGATTGAGGCCCTCAAGGAACGCATTGAGGACATTGATGACTGGCTGGCGGATGCCGAGAAAGATCGTTCCTCGCTGGAGCGAGAGCTTGCTGCGGCCGAACGTACGATTAGCCGACTGACTCGCGAGCGGCGGTCTCTGCGGCAGCAGGTAAAACAACAACAACAGCGCCTTGCCGAACTCCAGAGTGAGGAAAGGGCGCTGGCGCGAACCCTGGAACGCCAGCGCGAGAGCCTGAAAAAGCAGATCCGTACGGCATGGATGGAGGGCGACGCACCCGCTGTAAAAGTGTTGCTCAACGAAATTAATCCAGACAACATTGCCCGGGCCATGACCTATTACGAATACCTCAGCCGCAACACCGTCGGGCGCCTGGAAAGCTTCCAAAAGAATCTTGAGGAGCTCAAAGTTACCCAAGCCGCGGTTCAGAGCACCCGAGCTGATGTTGCGACAACTGAAGAAGGCGTTATCAAACGCCAGCAAGAACTGAAGACTTCTCGCCAGAAGCGCCAAAAAACTCTGGCGGCACTTAATCAGGACATCCGTACCCGGCGCGGCGAAAAAGATGAGTTGGAATCTGACCGCAAGCGGCTAGAAAAACTGCTTTCCGAAGTTCAACAAGCCATTGCCAACATTCCCTCACCCAACGAGTCCCAGCCTTTCCAGTCGCTGCGAAACAAGCTGCCATGGCCGGCACAAGGTAAGGTGACCAGCCGGTTTGGCGATAAATACGCAGAGGGCAAATTGCGCAGAAATGGCCTGATTATTCAGACCGGTGAGGAAGCCGACGTAAAAGCCATTCACTACGGCCGGGTTGTTTTTGCCAACTGGCTTCGGGGCTTTGGCTTGATAACAATTATTGATCACGGTGATGGCTACATGACACTCTATGGCCACAGCAGTAGCCTGTTCACTAGCCCCGGCGACTGGGTTGCAGCCGGGGAAGCCATTGCACAAGCAGGCCGCACCGGCGGAACAGACGCTCCGGCGCTTTATTTTGAGGTTCGCCATAATGGCAAACCAGACAACCCGGGGCGCTGGCTGGCTAACTGAACACCGGCAGCGGGGCTGACAAATGCGCTCGCGGGCGCCATACTGTCGGGAATAGGAATTTCTGCTCAACTCTCAGATTAACTATCGGAATAACCACGGGATATGTGAATGAATCGGGTCCGAAGTACACTCAAAGCCTCAGCTTTGCGCTCAGCCATCCTCGCCGCCTGTTTTATTACCATTCCCGGGCTGGCCTTCGCCCAGGATAACTCTTCAGGCGACACACAGTTGCTGGAAGGCATTCAGAACGGCGAGCGCGTTGAAATCAGCCTGCCGGATCCGGAAACGCAACTTCCCCTAGACGATCTGCGAAAATTCACCGAGGTTTTTAGCCGCATAAAGGCAGCCTACGTAGAAGAAGTAGACGACCGCCAACTGCTGGAAAGCGCCATCAAGGGCATGCTCTCCGATCTCGACCCGCACTCAACCTACCTAGCCCCGAAAGACTATGAAGAGCTCGAAGAAAGCACTTCCGGCGAGTTTGGCGGCCTGGGCATTGAAGTCAGCATGGAGAATGGCTTTATAAAGGTTATCGCACCAATTGACGACACGCCTGCCCAGCAGGCCGGCGTCCAGTCAGGTGACTTGATCATCAAGCTCGATGAAAAGCCGGTAAAAGGCATGGGCCTGGAAGAAGCTGTTCAGCTTATGCGTGGCAAACCCGGCACCATACTTACGCTGACCATTATGCGCGAAGGTGAGAGCGGCCCGGTAGAGATTGATGTCAAGCGCGACGTTATCAAAGTAACCAGTGTAAAGAGCCGCATGATTGAAAACGGCTACGGCTACGTGCGCCTGACCCAGTTCCAGGCAGAAACCGGCGGGCAGTTTACGAACGCCCTCAACAAGCTCAAAAAGGATCACGGCAGTGATCTGGACGGGCTGGTAATCGACCTGCGCAATAACCCGGGCGGTGTACTGCAAGCGGCTGTTGCAACCGCTGATGCACTGCTAGACGAAGGGCTGATTGTATACACAGAGGGCCGAATCCAAAGCTCACGCCTTCGTTTCAGTGCTAAAGACGGCGATGTTATGGCGGGCACACCCATTGTTGTGCTGATCAACGGCGGCTCTGCTTCCGCATCGGAAATTCTTGCAGGTGCGCTGCAGGATCATAAACGGGCCGTGATCATGGGCACCCAATCCTTTGGTAAGGGCAGCGTTCAGACAGTTATTCCACTGGATGAAACCCACGCGATCAAAATGACAACGGCGCGCTACTACACCCCAGACGGACGCTCAATACAGGGCACCGGCATCAAACCGGACATTGAAGTAAAACCTGCGGAGCTGAAAGAACTGGATAGTCGCCCGTTCTTTACCGAAGCAGATTTGAGCGGCCACTTGGTTGGTCAGGATGAAGAAGCCAAAGATAGCGAAAAGGAAACGAAGCCTGAGGACCAAGTTAGCTCTATAGTCGACCGCGACTACCAACTGCGCTCAGCACTCAATTTGTTAAAAGGGCTGCAAATTCTCAACCGCAAAGGAGCGGGCACAGAACAGTGAAGGCGTTCTCGACTCTGACCCTAGATAGCGTGACCATAGCCAAACTGGCCCTGGCGGTTCTGACAAGCTTAGTCGCCGGCGCCGTAATGGCAGGGCCGGCCACCAGTGATGTCCCGCCAACCATTGCCATCATCATTGATGACATGGGCCACAACCTGCACGAAGGCAAGCGCCTGGCCAACCTGGACCAGCCACTGACCCTGGCGTTCCTGCCCTATCGGCGGCACACAGACGCTCTTGCCCGGCTGGCACACAGCCGCAGTAAAGAGATCATGCTGCACGCACCCATGGCCAACACCCGGAACTTTAGCCTAGGGCCGGGCGGATTAACGTCGGATATGGGTGAGCAGGATCTAACAACTACTCTGCGCCGCGCCCTGCAGTCCATCCCCTATGTACAGGGGGTGAACAATCACATGGGCAGCTTGCTAACCCAGAAGCTCAAACCCATGGATTGGGTAATGAAGGAGCTTTATCGCTACCCGGTTTATTTTGTCGACAGCCGAACGATTGCCTCATCCGTTGCAGGCGATGTTGCTGCGGCCTACCAGATCCCCACTCTTACGCGGGACGTGTTTCTGGATCATGAGCAAACGGAGGAGTTTGTGGATCGGCAATTCAAGGAGCTTATTCGGCGGGCGAAGGAAACCGGCAGTGCGGTTGGCATCGGCCACCCCCACACGGTGACCGTAGATTATCTCGAAAAACATCTTCCACTACTGGATGAACAAGGCATCGCCATTGCAACAGTGAGCGGGATCTGGGCGATACGCAACAACAACCAGAGGATGTTTGCAGAAGGGGAAAAGCAGACCATTCGGCCTGCTTTCGCTAAAAAGCACTAATCCCTAACTTCGATTCCTTGGGCTTTCATGAACGCCTTGGCTTCGGGAATTGTATGCTCACCAAAGTGGAAAATAGACGCCGCCAGCACGGCATCGGCCCCACCTATGGTCACACCATCCGCAAGATGCTGCAGTTCTCCCACGCCGCCTGAGGCAATCAACGGAACAGATACCGCATCGCTGACTGCGCGGGTTAGGCCAAGATCAAAACCGATTTTTGTGCCATCCCTGTCCATGCTTGTAAGCAGCAGCTCGCCAGCGCCCATGTCTACCATCTTACGGGCCCATTCCACGGCATCAAGCCCAGTTGGCTCGCGCCCACCATGGGTATAGATTTCCCAGCGCGGCGCCTCACCTTCGGCACTGACCTGCTTGGCATCAATCGCAACAACAATACACTGACTGCCAAAGCGATCTGCGGCTTCCCGAACCAGCTCCGGATTGAATACCGCGGCCGTGTTGATCGCGACTTTGTCTGCGCCAGCATTCAGCAGTTTGCGGATATCTTCCACCGCACGAACACCACCGCCGACGGTCAACGGAATGAAGACTTCCGCAGCCATGCGCTCAACCGTTTCATAGGTTGTATCACGGCTTTCACTGCTTGCTGTGATGTCCAAAAAGGTGATTTCATCGGCGCCCTGTTCGTTATAGCGGCGGGCCACTTCCACAGGGTCTCCAGCATCCCGGATATCCACAAAATTGACGCCTTTTACAACACGCCCCTTGTCTACATCTAGGCAGGGGATAATGCGCTTTGCCAGTGCCATACCGTTTACCTTCCTCAGCCTTTCGGGGTATCACAAAGGGTGTCGCAAAATGCCTGAGCTTCTGCCACGTCCAGCGTGCCCTCGTAAATCGCCCGGCCCGTAATCGCGCCGATGATGCCTTTGCTTGCAACAGGCGCCAGACGCTTGAGGTCATCCATGTTGGTAACACCACCGGATGCGATAACCGGGATGCCGCTCGCTTCTGCTAACGCAGCAGTGGCTTCTACGTTAACGCCCTGCATCATGCCGTCGCGGTTGATGTCGGTGTACACAATCGCTTCCACGCCGTCGTTAGCAAAACGTTTGGCCAGATCGGTCGCCATCACTTCCGATACCTCCGCCCAGCCATCTGTAGCTACGCGGCCGTCTTTAGCATCCAGGCCTACGATAATGTGACCGGGAAAGCGCTTGCACATCTCGGTCACAAATTCAGGTTCTTTGACCGCTTTGGTGCCGATAATCACCCACTGCAC
>Ga0307967_1001881_pt1 | contig 12389 bp, 10 predicted proteins | sample OrgLakmetagen648_FD_201828 | JGI IMG/M metagenome (GOLD analysis project Ga0307967, IMG submission 201828) | Saline water microbial communities from Organic Lake, Antarctica - #648 | ecosystem: Environmental > Aquatic > Non-marine Saline and Alkaline > Saline | place: Antarctica: Organic Lake... | reverse complement strand
ATGTCCCTTCCTTCAAGTTATATAAATATATTCATTAACATGCAAGTAGGAGCAGACGCAAGGAAAGGGGCAGTTTAATTTTTAAGCATGAGGTGGTGGCAACTTCTTTACAGCAAGTTTTGCTATTCCAACTGCAGCGAGGAAAAGGTGTCCACACGTACAGATCATGGTCACAAGTGCTATTTATCAGGCACGATGCCGAATAATAGGGCAATGGAAAATAACAGTATGTGCTTTCCTGGGCCTCGCCATAATGGAACGAGAATGCAAGCAAACTAAGAAGAAATATAGCAGTGGGAGCGGTGTAATGCTGAGGTAGTGCAAGCAGTGTTTCCTTAGTAGACCTTTCTATAGGCTTGCACTGAGTGACTGTGTGGTGGAGAGCACGGCAGGTTCAGTGCTGTAGGTCTGGCTATGAGACTCGGTGGTTTTTGAGACTGGCAGTGGCCGAGATGGGCGGTCATCCTGGTAGACCCCTAGCTTAGCTCTGCAGTTTCTATGCCTGGTGCTCTTGCTTTTTTAAGGCTTGTACTCCAGTCTCTTTGTGACTTCTTTCCTCCTTCTGGTACTCTGTTGGACCTCTCTGACTGGGCTTTTTTGTCTGCTGGTAAAAGGGTTTTTAAGGTACTCGGTACCAAAGTGGCTTTCTTTTCCTTAATTAATGTGGGGAGTGGTTTTCACTGCCGGCATAGTATCTCTCTTCTTTTAATGCTTTGCTTGAGCCTGCATGCAAATTGCGAGGTTTAGAAAGCGCTGTACAGAATAGTTTGTGCTTCCTCTGGGTCATGTTGTTGACAGAACAAGTGAATAGGATCCTGGAGTTGCTGGAAGCCTTGACCTTGAACCTGCTGCCCTTGCCTGATCCTGGACCCACCTTCTGACCTTGGCCAAACCACCACCTTGCCTGATCCTGGACACACCTTTTTGTTGCCTGCCTGCTGCTGTGCTTGAGAGTTGAACACGGGAGCTGCCGTCCCAGGAGGGCTGCAGTTGTCCCAAGGGAAAGTAGTAATTATAGCGGCAACACTGCTGAATATTAAAATTGATGCAAGGACATAATCAAGCACTTTTCTTGCACGCCACCTATTGGAAGCTGCCATGGCCTTCGGTGTGCCTCTTTTTAAAAGCCCTACTGTTCATGCTGGCTTGAGCTTGCAAAACAGTTTCATGATCAAGCTTATAAAATGCTATTTAACTGATGATGCGCCAGCTGTCTCAGGCCAAGAGGTTGGAAAAGGAGCAGACCAGCTTCTTGGTCACCAGCATTTAAGTCACCTGCCAAACCGTGCTCCTGTCAAGTCTGTTGGACCAGATCCACTCATGAAAGGTGCCCAGAACTCAGGGGAGCCTGCAGAGGTATGTGTGGGGTTTGATTTGTGTGTGTGTGTGTGTGTGTGTGTGTGTGTGTGTGCGCGCGCGCTTGTGTGGGTGTCTGCTTGTGTCGTCACGTTGTGTCGTCAACGTCATGTTGACTGCTGTGCCAGCATTATTGCTAACTACTGCTATGCCAGGGCCTGGTACCTCTTTTCCATAACCACTTTTGGATATCTGTGCCCCACACTGTAATGCTATTCACACACACATACTCCCTGCAAAGCCTGCCCAAATACGTCGCAAATAACAGCTCCTGAAAACTTCCCATGCACACATGATCCTGCAGCACGTGCCTGCTCAAATATTTCAACCCCCAAAAACACGGAAAACGAAAAAGGAGATATCATAGAAAAGAGAAGCAGAGAAGCCTTACTCACACACCTAGTGAGGTACCGAACAGCATGCCAGCAGGATCAGGGTAATACCTTTGCAAAAATAACGCAGGCAGAGGAGCCTTACTCACACACCTAGTGAGGTGCCATACAACATGCCAGCAGGCTCAGGGTGACCAGACACAACCACAGGGGCTCTGCCCATGAGCTGCATCTCCCGCCCTACGCCACGTAGACACTTGTCCACTTGTGTGAGGGCAAGTGCCGAGGCCTTGTTGTTCACAGCTACCTGAGAGATGGCCAGCGGTCAGTGTGTGTTATTATGCAGGGCCAGTGTTGGATTCTGGTTTGAGGGTACAAGGGGTTACATGTCTCACTGGAAGCTGAAGAGGTAGTTAGCTCAGGCAAGGTTAACCCCAAGGCGTGCTTGTGGTCAACAGGGAACATGCAAATCATTCGGAGATCTGTGTGACATTAATGACCTGCAAATAAAATGCAAGATGGGACAATCATTGATCAGTGCAGTGACAGCGAGGTTAAATGCTCAGTTGAGTGAAGACAACATTTGCAGCAACCCTGGTCGGGGTCCAGTGGTCGGCTATGAATTGATCATTGAGGTCGGAGAAATCGTCCTGTTCTGGGCTGTGTGGTCAGTGACAGTGACATGCCAGTGAGCCAGGTTTGTTGGTTGTCAATTCAAAGGTGTGTAGAGCTGCCAGTAACGCACTAGAATGTCTACTGCTCAAGGTCGAGTTCAAGGTACGTAGAGCAGTTAGTGCTCAGTGACAGGATAGTGCATGTTAAGGCTAGCGCTGTGTGCCTGTGGGTGGCAACACAGGAGGGCCTTGAGGGTCAGTTCTTCGTTGTGGCAGCTACAGCAGGAGATAGTAAACAAATCTGCAAATCTGTCAAGTCTAGCCAACTGACGCACCTGAATGTGCCTCAGGTACTCAAAAACGGTTTCAAGGTTGCGGTAGGCTGTGGCCATCTGATCCTGTGTGCATTTAGAGTCATGAATGAAGATGATTAGAAGCTGCGTGCCACGACCAGGCGTGCAGTTCAGCTGAGACACACAGGTACAATTGCCTGCACCATTGATTGCAAAGGATTAAGAGTTTACTAGTAAAACACATCATGTGGACGCAAACACTATACAAAGACCAATCGCATGTTTGCATGAAAATGCTCCAGTATCATTCATACCCGCTGCTGCTCTGCTGCATCCTCCAGTAATTTCAGACGCATGTCACTCATCACGCACAAAAGCGCAATGTAGTCTACATTACTGATAGCAGTGGTGTTCACCTGCGTTGCAATGGTGAGTACACGTGAGTATGTGCATGTGTTTGCCTGTGTGTGTTTGCCTGTGTGTGTTTGCCTGTGTGTGTTTTCCTGTATGTGTGTATATGCAGTTACAGCCAAATATATCACGTGAAAGGAGCAGGTGAAGTTGGTGGGGTATGGCACACATCAATGCCTTTCTGCAGACATGCTCTGACACTAATTCAAAGCTACCATATCATCTGTAGGCAGCTTCATCCTTTGTTGACATGATGTTAAGGTACAAAGTTCTAGGTTCACACTTTCCACTTTCCACCTACTTGCTCGCTGCATTTGTGCTCTTCTCTAGCTGCCTAAAAACTGCAATGAGCAACAATCATAAGTGCACACACACACGCACGCACACAAATACACGCACGTATTGAGCAACAAATACACATGTACAAAAACACGCACGCACAACACACACACCAGCCGGTCCAGCTCCTTCTTTGCCCCCTCCAGCAGCTCCACGTGTTTTTGACTCTCAAACGGTTGCGCACTCAACCTCCGCACTGCTGCCTCTCTCACCGCAGCCTGACTCAAGGTCCCCAGCGGGTTGCCTGCAGAACACACACAGCACACAGTGCAATCCAATGTTGGTATGCAACTGAGGTAAGCTTGCACAGCTACCTCTCTCAATGGAGCCTGACTCAAGGTCCCCAGCGGGTTGCCTGCAGAACGCACACAGTGCAGAGCACAGCCCCATACTAGTATGCGGTTAGAGGTAAGGATATGTCTGAGCAGTAGATGTTAATGCGATTGGCATTACGTGTGTGATTGGGATTTTGCATGAAATTACCAAATGTTGCCCACACCCATTTACCCACACTCATACTTTACAAAAACACACAAGCTTCACTCTTACTTCCCCACACCCACAAAAAGGTCAGCTAGTAACACAGCTTGACACCCACCCATTGGTAGTACATGACAAAGTTGACATACCCGTTAATCTACAAATGATTGATGCTTGAAAAAAGCATTCAATTGATGGTTTTTACCTTTTCCAGCCTAATGGGCAAGAAGGCTAGACAGTAATTCTCGTGGTGCGAACAGCATAGTCTGAAAGCAAGAGCAAGGGATCTTACCAAGCAGATCCGGGCTACAAGGACCTACAAGGGGCCTTCAATAAAAAAGGCCCTCCTCCTCAATCACACCATTTGCAAATGGTGCTTGGCATTGGGCTGCTCCCAATTAGGGCTTCAACGGCTTACAAGGTGCTGCTGCAAACAAGACCCCCCAACTCAATCAAATGAAATAGACGGTTTACACGGTAGCACCTGGCATCAAGCCACCCTCTGCAAGGGCTGCAAGTGCTACATAAGTGCTATACAAGTGCAGGAGACACACAAAATAGCCCTCTCGCTCAATCAAACCCATCAGGCTGTTTGCACGGTGCTACCTGGCATTGGGCCGCACCCTGTTGCCCGCAGCTCCGCGTGCACGGCAAACATGAGGTCATGCAGGATACCTGACAGCTCTGTGTCTGCATGCTCTGCAGTGTTCAGGTGGCGAGGCACTCCCTGCACGTGAGGTAGGAGTGTGCGTGTGTGCGTGTATCGCTGATTCAACACTCTGCAGTGTTCAGGTGGCGAGGCACTCCCTGCACGTGAGGTAGGAGTGTGCGAGTATTGCTGCTTCAACACTCTGCAGTGTTCAGGTGGCGAGGCACTCCCTGCACGTGAGGTAGGAGTGTGCGAGTATTGCTGCTTTAACAAGTGGTCTGACAGTGTGTTGGCATCCCTTACGCATGCAGGAGGCATGAGCATAAAGCATTGTTTCAGAGTAGTCTACAAGCATGTTGGCAGATTAGCAGGCTTTCGACGGTGTTCTTACGTGCGGAGTTCTCATGCACATGTAGGAATGTGCTTGTGACACCATGCCTGTGTAGAGTATGTTGGGGGTAAGCAATTGTTGCCTGGACGCTGTGCGGTACTCAGGTGCGGTACTCAGGTGCAAATAACACGGATAGGCCTGGACGCTGTGCGGTACTCAGGTGCAAAATAACACGGATAGGCCTGGGCAGGCCAGATTGGTGCGGTAATTCTAGTGCGGTACTCGGGTGCAAAATAACACGGATTACAACAAACATAGACGCCGATAAGAAAGCCTGGGATCTGAGAAGTCACTGCTTTATGTCTTGCAAGGCACTATCTGAACGTGAAGAAGAAAGTAGGAGGCCTGAGGAGGCCCGAGGAGGCTATCCTGTCACCCATTATGTTGATGCATACCATCATCATATCATAATATCATATTGCCCAGTTCCGGTCACAAACCAAGCGGTCTCACTCAAAGTGGGCTTGGGCGTCCCAGCGCCCCAAAATGGCTCCTTACCTTAATTTGATATGGGTTAAACTGCCTGTGAGTTTATGAATCATTGGTGACAGCAACGAGGATGCCACAAAAATGTTTGTGTCCACCCATTGAAAACGAGCAGATGCATAATTTAAGGGCATCTACCCAGAACAAATTTCAGCAACGTACAAGTATGCATACACACATGCAGCACATGCACACACATACACGCATGCTCATACGTGCACACACGCATGCACATATGTGCATATAGACGCATTTGTTTACCTGGTGTTGAAAGCCATACGGCATGCCTGAATTACTTTCCCTCATGCTCTGCTGGGAGGAGATCCTCTTCAGGGATCTTTTCGCCATATTTTGCTGCATCATGTAGCGCGGGGATGCAGGGCCGCCTGTATGTGTGTGTGTGTGTGTGTGTGTGTGTGTGTGTGTGTGTGTGTGTGTGAAACATATTGGCGCAGGCTACCAAGGAGTTTGCACGTGGGAATAGGGACGGCCTTAGCTGTGTATACCTGTTGCACGTTACTGTGCTTTGCTCCTACGCTTGGTTCCTGCGCTTTGCCCCCTGTGCTTTGCCCCCTGTGCTTTGCTCACTGGCACATTTTGCTACCCTGACGTGTAATGACATCCGATGTCCCAAACAAAGATAGCACGCTAACAAGCATGGATGCTTGCCGAGCCATTAGAGCATGAATTCAAGGATCAGGTCAGGTGGGTCACTTAGCTCGAGGCCAGATGAGTCGGTAGAAGGCCCCATGAAATTATATAACCTCCTTGTGCTCATTTTATTGCCTTGCAATTTAAGCCCAAACGTTTCATACCTCCATGGCCTCGAGGTGCGCGTCCAGGAATTGAGGCCATAAGTGCGGATTGCGCTCTTGGCTGGTGCTGGTTAGCAGGTGAGGAGGGTCTACGTAAGGGCAATGTGGGCCTGCCAGACTCTGTTGAGCTGAGGCTTGAGGTGTGGTGTAAGTGGGGGGGCCTCTCTAATACGGGGGGCAAGGAATGGGAGGAGAGGGGGCGCGCGGCGCAGGGGGTGCCTGCACAAGTGCATTGCAGATTTTTGAGGTTGGTGCTGAAAATAGAAGATGCATGTTGTTTGGGGAGGACAGGGGTATTTGCGTGTGTGTGTGCACGTGCATGTGAGTATATTTGTGTATGTGCATGTGATTGTACATTGAGTAATGCACCCCTTTGGCCTTATCGTGTAAGGCTATGCATGCAGCAGCTTTAGCTTTTCATTAAAAGCAGGTCGACTCCAAACAACAACTCGCCTTCGGATCTGTCAGGCACTCCTGCAAGGCCTGCAGATGATGCCCTTTGGGATTGGGGTGAGGAGGGACGACTGGTTTCAGATTCCACATCCAGGATTAAAGACTCTTCTCGATTAAGCCCTAAGCCTGTACGGACAATTTCAGTGTGTGCATGATCTATGCACGGACGGGTGTGAAACAACAAATCCCTCAATGCGTGTGTGCACAGTGTTCAGCCTTGGGACGCACGCCACCACACCCTGCAAGGTCTGAGGAGCAAAAGGGTCTGTGATATTTGGCATTTGTTTCAAACGCACACTCTTGCTTACTGACCGTGCGCTTTCATTGGATCAATTACTCACTTGCCACCACCTCTTGCACAATCTCGGCGAGGGCGGTGCTGTTCCGCAGAGCTGCCTCTAAAATCTGCTGGCTGCCAAACTGATGGAAGGGATGCTGTGGGCGCTGCTGCTGAGGAACCTGTGTGGCAAAGTGTAATGATGTGTGAGCACAGGTTGTAATACGACATGTTGTTATAACATATAACGGGTCATAAAAATCAATATAATTTAATACCATAATCGTTCATCATTGTAGTAACTCTTTGTGCCTGAGTTGCACACTACTACTGGAGCACTGTGAGTTGCATGCATGAATGCTTTCAACACTTTAATTTCCATGACACAACAGTGGGATCAGATCACTGTGTAATGATAATGATGCTGCGGGCACTGCTGCTGGGACAATTGAGTCGCATGCGCGCGATGATATCAACCCCTTCAGCTACAAGTATACAAGTGCAGTGTGATATGATTATATGACCACGTAGTGAATACAATGTATCCCCTGCCTCCTAGTAAAAAGGTGCTTTAGTGGCCAAAGCACTGACGGTTGTGCAGCCAACGTGCGACAAGGTGAATAGGAGTTCTGGCATAACATACACACACACACACACAAACACACACACACAAATTGGCTACAACGCTTAATCACAATAGGACCGCTGCTCAATGTTGAATGCCCCTGCCAATAGGAGGCACCGACTTATCAGCTAGTGCTTGCGTTGTACACACATCTGCTAGTGCTTGCGTTGCACACACATCTACATTGAGCACTACATGGGAATAAACGTGCAAGGGTTCAGCTCATTTTGTTCAAACCCTTTTCTGGACAGCTCATGCACTGAATACACCTGCAAGGTGCTTTAATACACAAAACCACACAGGTACCATCATGACTCTTGTCCACTCACCCCACCAGACGCTGCTGATGCTGCTTGCTGCTGCTCCAGGTTCTGAACGGAGGCCAGGGTGGAGGCAGCCGTCTGTTTTGCTTCTGACATGCAAGCAATGGCAGATGCGGCCACAATCGATGCACGGCCCCCAATGTCTTGAGCTTCTGCTACCTGCTTTTCAAGTCTGAGCAGATATGTAGGGGTATGTGTGAGTGTGTGCGTAATTGTGTGTGTGTGCGTGTGCGCGCGTGAGTGTATGTGTGTGTGCATGCTTATGTGTGTGTATGTGCTCACGTGTGCAAGCGCAATGAGGGTGCGGATGCACGCATATTACCCACATCATAACGTGTTTGCTAGCGTAGCACAAATGTTACCTGAGAATACATATGTAGGTGCAAGTGTTGGTGCCTTTTTTGACCCAGTCCTGCCCAACGTGCACCTTGATGCAACCTTATTGGTAGCAAAAAACCAGCAGCCCATCCTCAATATTCTGACTGCATTTATCGCTGTACGGCATTGCAGAACACATTAAGGTTGTTTATAAATTGGTAATAATTTGGGTCTATTAATATTAGGTTTGACGCCAGCATACACTGTGCCCACAACAATCAAACACACCTGGGCAGCGCATCCTCTAAAGACGTCACCGCAAAAGCAGCACGTTTGCCAGCAGCTGAGCACATTTCTTCGAGCATGCGCTCCCTCTCCTTGCCAACATCCATTGCCACCTCCAACCTATGCAAAGCCGCAAGAAAGTTGCATAATCATTTGTTTTGGGTGCTAACGTTGAATCCCATCTGGAGAAGGTGCGATAGCATCAGCACTTCCACCTATTTACTGGAAGGCGAGATGTCTTGAAAGTCTTACAGCAATCTGGCACAAGCCGTTCCATCATTGCAGGAATTTTTAAGTATATTTGACAGAGCAGTTCCTGCAAATTTGCTGTATGTGTGCGTGAGTGTGTATGTGTGTGTATGTGTGTGAATGTCACAAATAGTAAGTGTATGTGTGCGTTCCTGCTTTCCACACAGCTCGCCTCCTCAATATAAAGAAGCCAGCGCATGTCATGTCGCACTCACTTGCTGAGGCGGGATAGGGATTGCACGGTGTGCGCCAGCTGTGCGGACTTGAGGTCTTGCAACATCTGCAGCACCAGCTCTACCTCGTCGCCACTCACGGACAGCACAGACACACCAGACGCTGCTTGCTGCTGCCCCTGCTCCGACTGCTCAGCCACACCTTGAGGTCTGCTGCCAGCCTCCCCACCCCCAGTACATTGCACTGCCTCTTCTGGGTTGATGGCCGCTGCCTGTGACCTTGACTTCTCTACTGGAGCCCCCTCTGCGTGTGGTGTGCTTCCAGAGCTGCCTTCAGTAGGTGCGCCTCCTCCCCCGTCCTCCTCCCCACCATTTATATTGCTCCTACCCTGCTGCTGCGAGCTGGCAGCAGGGTTACGAGGACTGCTATGCTGCTGCTGAGGCCGCTCCTGCTTGATGAGGGTGATGGTCAGGTTCAGCTGCCCAAGAGGGGCTGCTCCTCCTGACGGCATTGCTGCCCCCGTGCGTGCTGCCAAGGCGTCCTTGGTGTCCAAGATGGAACGGCGCAGGCCATCTACCTCATAGGCCCGAGCTAGTAGGGGCAGCTGTGCACGCATGTCCTGGATCCCAAGCTGCAACTCTTTCAGGTCTTGATGCTGCTGCTGCTGCTGCTGCTGCTGCCCTAATGGTTGCTGCTTCTGCGAACTAGCTCCACCCTGCAAACTGCTTTCGTTCTGCTGCTGCTGCTGCTTCTGCTGTGTGTTAGCTCCACCTTGCAAGCTGCTTACGTGCTGCTGCTGCTGCTGCTGCTGCTGCTGTTGCAGTTGCTGTTGCTGCTGCTGAGGCACTCGCAGCAGCTCTCCCTCCAGCCCCACCACCCGAGCCTCCAGCGTACGCAGCAGAGAGGCATGGTAGGTCAGAGAGGGAGCAGGGCACAATATCTGATCCAAACAGCCTTCTGCACTCTGTGAGAGTTTACTGTTGGCAATGCCCCTACTGCTCCTCGCTCCAGATTTTCCCCCTGCTGTCCCACCATCCACCATTCCCCCTTCCGTTGCTGTGCTTCCCCTCCCGCTCGCACTCCCCTCACGCTCCAGCTTCATCCCCTGCTGCCCCACATCTGTCCCCTCCTGTGCCACAGTCTGTACAGCTGCTACTGCTGCCGGCCCTGCAGCAGCGCCACCTCCCTGGGCAGCAGCGGCATCAATCACGAGAGTAGCAGCATGCCCCTCCACACCACCCGGCTCTTCCCCCTGCCGTGCTGTGCTGCCTACCTCCACTATCGTCTCGCCACCCTCACCACCATCAGCCATGGCAGCAAAACCATCTTCACCCTTACCACCAACCTCCTTCACCACTCCCTCTTCAGAGACAGTTGGCAGGTTTACATGAGCACTAGCATCCGCGGGAACCTCCTCCTTCTCCAGACTCTCACTTGCAACCCCCCCTGCTTCTGCAGCTGTGCTTTCTGACGCAACACATGTGCTTCTCCCTCCCTCCCCTCCTTCTTCCAAGCCTCCAGATTCAGCACTGCCTTTAGGCGCGTCCTGTGCAGCACCCCTGTCCGCGTGAGTGTCTTCGCCACTCGAGGCCTGGGCTTGAGCTTGGGTCTTGAGCAGCTCCACCATGTGTCTGAGGGATTCTAGTTCGTGAGTGCGAGCTGTTTCAGACAAGCAGCCCTCCACATAGCGCACCAAACGCCGTGCCTCTAAAGTCTGTGTATGTGTGATATTGTGTGTGTGTCTGTGTGTGTATGTGAGTGTATGTGTGTGTATGTGTGTGTGTGCGTGCATGCATGCGTGTGTGTGCAGACAAATTTGAGGCCTGTAATCTCTGGTGCACATGCGTGCACAATAATACACAACACAAATACGCACACACCTGCCTCTCCACCAGTTCTGGCAGCAGCGACTTGTTCAGCACGCTGCGCACAGCTGCCTCTGTGACTGTAGGCCCCTGATGCGGAGAGGCGCCTGACCCAGTGGGTGGTGCTTTTGCACCTGCATCAGATGATCCCAGTAGCTCGAGCATGGCTCCCATTTGGGCCTTTATTGCTGGCACTTCTGCATTGACCTGAAGGGGGGGTGGTGGGTGTTCCGTGCAGCGTGTCGACAACTAAAGAGGGCGTGCAATGGGGTCAGGGTTTGGAGATGGCAGCTGCTGAGGAAGAAAAAGCAGTGCCATTGGATTCATCTCCAAAGTGTGCCTTGTTATTCTTTTATTAGTCCTACTGAGTCTGTAGGTAGGAGGAAGTTATACTGCATCTGGGCAATAGTTGCACAAACTATAGCTGCTCTTAAGGTATGAGAAATGTGTAAGCTCAGCTGCTCACAGTCGCGCTGCAATTAAGGCGTGCTATAAAGCAGTCCTTATCACAAGGCCTTTAGGCAAATGGCAACTGTGCACCGGCTGTAGAACATTGCCAGTATAGCTGAAAGTGTTGCCACTACGCACTATGCACACTCACCCCCTCACCTCTTTCTCACACAACACACATGCACACACACACGCACCCACACATTACCCCCCCCTAAACATACGAAAACATACACAAGCTCACAAAAAGAGCAAACACACCAAGCACCTGCATTCCCATGGCCTGCAGCTGCTGCTCGCTCGCCTTCAGGCGCTCTCCTAGGGCTGAGCCCAACGTCCCACTCTGTGCAAGCTGTTGCTCCACCTCTGCCAGCCTAGCATACACTGCAAGCAGGGCTCCTGCCTCCCCCCCACCCACGTGTAAGCCTGCCCAGGATATATGCATGTGAGTGATGAGTTACAAATGACCATCATGACAGTTTTCAGTGTGTGTGCTCCTGCAGGCAGGGCTCCTACTTGTCTACCTCCCCCTGGTAAGCCTGTCAGGTGTGTGTATGTGTGATGTTAAGCTACAGATGAACACACATCCTTTGTGCTCCTGCAAGAAGGGCTTAGTTCAGCTTGTCTCATTCCCGCATTTTAGCCTATACAAGTGATCACATGGTTGCAAACAACATCTAGGGTTGGCTAGAACCATACATATACAGTTTACATACGGTTAATTGGCAGGGAGATTACACGGTCATACACGTTGTATATATGGCTCTGGCCAATCCTAATAATATCCCGTAACAGATCGGTGATATGACGCAGGAATAACTTAGTTTGCAGTTTCGCAAAAGTAATTGTGGCTGACCTGTTTCACGTTTAAATGATTCAGAGATAAAGGATTTACGCTAAGAATTGCAGCAGTTTGAAAAGTTTGTAGGCTAGGGACTTGAGTAGCATGGTGACATGAGTACGGTGACTTTTTATGTAACACGCATGCACACACAGCACTCACACACTCACACACACACACATGCACATGCACACACGTTGTGGTGCAGGAGTGGAGTAAAAGGCCTCACAGTCTTGATGGTGAAGCTAGTAAACAAGTTCCCTTCCTTCAACCAAAATATCAAAATTAAGCAGAATCAAAAAATATGTCGTACACCTTTGACTTGAGTTTGCTTTCCATACAAAGAAACTGTTGAGGAATACC
>Ga0307967_1001875_pt1 | contig 12408 bp, 4 predicted proteins | sample OrgLakmetagen648_FD_201828 | JGI IMG/M metagenome (GOLD analysis project Ga0307967, IMG submission 201828) | Saline water microbial communities from Organic Lake, Antarctica - #648 | ecosystem: Environmental > Aquatic > Non-marine Saline and Alkaline > Saline | place: Antarctica: Organic Lake... | reverse complement strand
GGAAAGAGCAAAGTCAGCAACTAATAGAAGAGCAGACGCAACCACGGATTGAAATTCTTTATCCGCTCACTTGTTGAAAGCGGTCTGCATTCCAATCTCGCTTGAGGCGGTGCTGTAGCGAGCGGTGGGCCAGTCCGGCGTCCCACAAACACGTAGGCAGCCTTGAGATGGGTCGCACAGCCCAAACACGTGCTCGGTTATGTTTGTGACAGGGCTGTCACCGCACCTGTGAGCAGGCATGTGTGGTTGCAGGTGCAGAGCATTAGTGCTATGGGTTTGTTCAGTGAAGGCTATCCCAGCAGTGGGTCGGTTGATTGCCGCTTGTTTGCAAGCCGAGCAAACGAGCCGTGCGCTTCCTCAAAGTCTACTTGAGCTAAGCCCGTACAGGTACAAAGCAGGACGACAGTCATTGGAGCTTTTATGTGACAAACATTGACTGCTCATTTTGGGCTGCAACCCAAAAGCCTCACCTCCAAGCACACTGCTCATTACATTGCTCTAAGTTTCCCCCGGCTTCAACGCATTCCTCAGCGCATCCAAACTGACCATGCTCACGCACGTCATACCTGCAAAGCACATTCCAATACATTGTGATGTGTTTGACAGGCAAGCAATGGCTGAAACACACACAGGGTGTCTAAAACACGCACATCATACCTGCAAAGCACATTCCAAGACATTGTGATGTGTTTGTCAGAAAAGCAACCGCTAAAATAAATGCAGGGTGCCCAAAACAAACACCAATGCTTGCACCTCTACCGATCTCCTTTCCAGCTGACGCTTACTATGTTACTGTGTGCACACGCTTAAAGGTAAAAGGGCAGGTCTGTTCTTTATTTTTGTTTTGCCTCCTACATGGCATACATGGTCAAAAGCATAGGGAAACAAAGGTTTGTGTCGGTATTTTTGTTTTGCCTCCTACATGGCATACATGGTCAAAAGCATAGGGAGACAAAGGTGTGTTTGTCAGTATTTTTGTTTTGCCCATATGGCATACATGGTCAAAAGCATAGGGAGACAAAGGTGTCTGTGTCAGTATTTTTGTTTTGCCCATATGGCATACATGGTCAAAAACATAGGGAGACAAAGGTGTGTGTGTCAGAACCTATTCTAAATCAACTTTCCTTCAGAGCCCCTGCAGCTTCGTCCAGGCTATTTTACGCAGGCACAAAAACCCGCCCAGACAGCTGACACACAAAACGGCACTCAATACAGAAGGCGAAGCATGCGGCACACAACAAAGACTCACATGGTCAGCATGACGGGCAGCATGGCTCTCATGCGCTGCACAAACACCTGCCCGGACAGCTCACGCACACTGGACGTGATGTCACGCTCTGAGAAGATATGCTCAATCAATGTCGCCTGCGGCATGATGAAGCAAATGCACGTCGTGTGAGTTATGCATTGTTGTCATGCAGAAATTTGAATTGCGGTGTCAATGCTGTTAAAGCCAAGATGGCGATTTGAGCAAATGCGGAAGACACAGTGCAAATGCAGAGGCTACCAGTCTTTGCAAACAGCAGAGGAGAAATATGGCATCATTAGGCGGCTGGCTACTCTACGTTGCCGTAGTGTATAGGCAATAAGGCCGACCACACCGAACACCCACAAAACTACAAAAGCAGGACGTTTCAATTGCCTTGATTATCAAATTTAATAAGGCTGACCACACCGAACACCCACAAAATTACAAAAGTAGGACGTTTCAACTGCCTTGATTATCAAATTACACCTTTTGGTTGTCAAGCAAGTTCAACGAGTTTTCGCCGAAGTCCAGCCCCATCTTATCCAGCCCTCCTGTGAATTCCAGCCTGTCAATAACGTTGTCCACTGTTTCCTCGTACCTGAGACATACAAACAAAAGTGGGATATGACTTGGATCATTATCAAGGTATATTGGAGTTGTTAACAACTGAGAGAAACGATGAGCGCTATTGGACAACAAAGGATATATTATACCGCGATGGTTGAGCACCTCATTTGGGTGAATAATGTGTGTGTCAATTTGTCAAATCAGCAACTTTGGACATCTAAATAGGACTTACTTGCAAGCCCTATCTCATGAGCCACACGAGCCTCTATTCTTTAGTTGAACGGTTTTGACGCCTTGACTCTGAGCACGTTCGTACCAAGCGAGCTCAACTCAATTTCATTGTTCAGCTTCACTGGCGCCTATCTCGTCCCTGGCGCCTATCTCGTCACCGGCGCCTACCGCTCAATTTCATTGTTCAGCATCACTGGCGCCTATCTCGTAACTGGCGCCTATCTCGTCACCGGCGCCTACCACTCAATTTCATTGTTCAGCATCACTGGCGCCTACCTCGTCACTGGCGCCTATCTCAGCGGGTACTTGTAAGTCACGGTGCATAAAGTAAAAGACACCATCGAGAAAGAGAAAAAACAACGCGCACTTCTCACCATTGATGAGCTGCTTGGTGGATATTGTGAATTGGATACATGTCGCACTGCAGACAGAGAGCGTGGAAGAGCACAGCAGCAGTTTAGTAAGTTGCAGCCTGAGGGGAGCACAGCTACAATTCAGCAGCTGCACAGGATTACAAAGATAACTTGTGTTTTTTCATATTGTTATCCTGAATAAATGAATTCTAATAATAATAATAATTCCTTTGTGGAGAAAAAATGTGGACCCTCCTGAGACATCTAAAGACATTTGTTTGACAAACTGAAAGGAGCTTGACAAAGTATGTGCAAGTGGAAGCGTGATTTGCATAAGTTGGAGCGTAGCATGCGTGAGCATGCGTAGATTAAGCGTGTGCAAGCGTGAGGTAGCCACATGCACGCAAGTGCACGTCCACTCAAATGTAGACCTCTGCTGTGCCAAGTAGCCTCTGCACAGCTTTGTGCACAAAGCATAGCGCGCATACACACACACTCACATACATACACAAGCATGCACACATACTGATACACACAGAAATACAGACATACAGCATGAGTCACTGCTGCACTCACCATGAGAAAGTCGTCAGGGATTGGCTCTGTGAGTGGAGCTGCTGCACACAGGAAATTGTTTGGAGAGCGGTACAAGAGCTCTGTGTCGCGGTCTTCCTGCGTTTTTCCATGGTAAACAGTGTTCACTGTTACTAGGCTTTGTCTTGATGTTTTTTTGTTGGCTAGATGTGTTCTTGTGCTAAAACAGTTTTTACTGTAACAAATGGAGAGCAGAACAAATGCTCTATGTCGCACTTTCCCAGCGCAATTCTATGGCCAATACGCAATTCCATGACAAATGGAGAGCAGAACAAAAGCTCTGTATCGCGGTTTTTCAGCACAATTCCATGGCAACAGTGTTCATCATGACGGCTGCGCTTGTGGAATCTCAAAACTGCTGCTTGCGTTTTCAGTTTTCAGACAACAACGCTTTCCAGCATTGAGTTGAGCGACATCATACAAAAGCTCCTCTTGGCCTAACACCTAGCCATACATTTTATGGAACGTTATCATGACAAATTAGAGCGGCCTACGGCAAAAATGATCACCTGGATAACAATGTTGTCATCGGTGGTGTTCAAGTCCAACAGCTCGGACCTGTGTTTAGTAAACAGCAGAAAGGAGCCATATGAAAGCAGTTCAAAAGCATCAATTCTTAGTGTAGCAAACAGTGACTTGTTCGTACTCATAATTTTAAGAGGATTGTTAGCTTAAATGCTCAGTCAAATCCTAGGAGCGCAAGTACTGAGTTAAAAAGGTGGGGGATGCGGAGGTGTAAATGGTGTATGTTTGTGCATGCGTGAGTACGCGTGTGTGCATGAATATGTATGCGTATGAGTATATGCGTGTGTGAGAGAGCATGTGTATGCATGTGTGGTTGAGTGTGCATATGTGCATGAAGGTTTGTAGCTGCCCAAAGCCACGTAAATGACCTAGTGTAGCCTCAAACAAAGGGGCATTCTCTGAGCACGAATTGGATTTTGCGGTCTGAGCTGAGTGGCGTGAATATTTGAAAGGCAGGTCTGCTTCCTATGCTGCATTGTGCGTTTGCATGCCTGGCATACTGAGGACAGGTTTAGAGCAACAACGAACGGACCTCAGATGGTTGATGTTGATGGCTCCTCCCGAAGTGGCGGTCTTTATTCTGCCCACACGTGCATGCATTAGATTCAGGTTGATGGGACCTCCGATGACCTGGATCACAGGATTGTTGTGCATAAGTGTGATGTCATGTAGTGACAAAGAAATTGAAAGGCACAAAGAAACACACGGCTTGCGCAGTCCTTTTTGTAGTGACAAAGAAATACAGGGCTTGCGTGTCCCTATTTGTAGGGACAAAAAAATTGAAAGGCACAAAGAAACACACGGCTTGCGTGTCCCGTATCCTCTATGTGTAGTGACAAAAAAAAGGGACAAAGAAATACAGGGCTTGCGCGTCCCTTCTCCTATTTGCAACCAATGCAAATGAGCAGGAAGTGAGAATTATGGCAACCGTTGACGCAGTGGCACAAGGCATTGCTGCACTAGCGGCTGTGATGGATTTGGCAGACCCACAACATAGCTGCAGGCAAGCATGACTTGCAGGGTGCACGTGTCTTCAATTCAAGGGACCTATAACACCTGAGGGTGTTTGCAGAGCTGCCCTGCAACACCACCTCCAATGCTTCAATTAAAACACCAAAGGTTCACAACTTGGTCTTCTATTGTTGTGGTTTGCATTATTAACTATTACGCTGCCGTGTCGAGTATACACCACAAAGCCATGCACGTGACATACCGTGACGTCTGGCTGCCGAGGTACGGATTCCCAAGGGTATCGAGTATCAAGGACAAGGTACCTGGGAGATGCAAACGTTGGTGTATCGATTATCAAGGTCAGGTTAGGTGTATCAAAGATCAGTTGAATTGAGTATCAAGGACAAGGTACATGGGAGGTGCACAAGCTCCAATGATTCAACAGAAAAAACGAAAGCGCAGTGCACTACCTAGAAACATCAGGAGTGAAGCCAAAGCTCATGGCGTTTGCAGTTGGGCAGGTTCTTGAGGCAAAGAGCCACCGTGCGCCCTCATTAGCCTAGTTAAAAGTTATTCAAACAGGCGTGCAAAAACTCGGGAAGAAAAGAGAATGTAAAAAATTACGGCCTCCTGTGAACATCCTCTAGCACAAGTGCTCAAGCTACAGCTAAACGTACTGTTTCGATTATGAATCCACCACTCATCTGTTTGCAAGACACAGGGATTCACCAATACTTTGTGGGTGATAAGGCCAAAAGATTTGCTATAAATTACTACAGAATAGTAAGCAAAACAGACGGTTCTGACCAGCTGAGGTAGTCACCTTCACTCAGCCTGAAACTCACAACTAATAAAAAGAAAACACACTGTCTTGCAGTCAGTTGTCACTATGTTTTGAGTGCCCGCAGCAGTTTAGCCCTCAGATCACGCCAGCATTGCAATACATGGCACAATTATGGGTTTGCCTGCATATAGTACCAAAACGATTCCTGAACTATAACCTGTGACCGATCCTCATGGGGCCAACACCAATCACCTGTCATCAATGCGCAGCATGCTGGCATTGACGCCAGCTTCGACGTCTGCCTCAATTACGATGGGGACAGGCCTGGAGTTAATGCCCTTCATCAAGACCTAAAGCGCAGACAAAGGAAAGTGATGTAAGCAATCTAAGCAAGCCAGCACCACATGGAAATTTGTCCTCATTGGTTTGCATTTTGAGGTGCACTGGGCGGGGTTCACAACTGCTCAAGGGCACTCACAACTCTAAGAGAAGAGAAATGATATTTAGAACGGACAATCAGCAGGCCTGCCAAAGACGAAAGAAAAGAAAACTAAGCTTAAGTAGAGCTGGTTGTGAAGACCAAGATAACATAAGATGGGAAAAAACAGAGAAATCCGGACAGAAAGCAAGAGTGACGTATTACTTTTGCTGCACTACAAGAACTGGAGTCCATGTGTTTGACACTGGACTCAGCAGATTTAATGGTGATAGGATTACACATAGGCTTCAGTACCTAAGATTGGTACCCCACAACTTTGCATTCACAAAAAAGTGTCAACACGCGCCCTGCCATGATCATATGTACCTTGAACACTTGTGCAATGCAAATGCTGCCCTGTATCGGATGCAAATCCAGAGGGCTGACACAAATCTAGCGTAAATAGCTATCCCAGTGGGCAGGAAGGTCACATGAGGGGTTAGCTGGAGCAAAATAATACAGTACAACCAAGCACGCAAGCCCAAGTGCAGCAGGGTAGGGGACAAGGCTACAAAAAGTACGACATTAAACAGACAGGTTCAAACGTCACATCCTCCATTTTCAATTCCCTTTGATTAGACTGACTAGCCTCAAACAAAGTGCACTTTATCGTTATTGTCTTGCCAAAAAAATCAGTTTGAACAGAAGCCACGATGTCACGCCATACTGAGAGAGGCTGGCAACCTATTTCGAGCACAATAATCCATCAACCAATAAGAGGCAGACGATTAAGTTATCCCTTGGCCTACCTTACATTAAGCCACATAAATCCTCTGACCATAATAAAAGGCAGGCAATCACGTTATGCCTCGACCTACCAGGGCACATCATCCCTTGACCTACCTCACATTAGACCACATTAATACTTTGACCATGAAAAGGCAGCCAATCACATTATCCCTTGACCTACCAGGGCACATTGATCCTCACAGGAGTCAAACTCGCCAGGAGTGGCTGAGGGGAGGCACTCAGAACTGCTGGTGGATATTACCAGGTCGTAGTAGGAGCAGCCTGTCGTAGTGTTCTGCATGACCACCTCCTCCACAACAGGCAGTTGTGTGGGCTCGCTGCAAGCAGGAGCAGCAACACAACGGTAGCCTTGGGTTAAAAAGCACTGCCACGATCAAAACCAAGCAAGCGCAATTAGCAATCTGTGCATAAGAGGAAGCTGCTCCTCCCTTATGTGCAGCGCAGCCATCCACTCACAAACTAGTAAAAAGTTTTGAACTTTCTTAGATGGGACAGCCATTGTTTGCTCCAATTTTCAAAGCAAGGCATGCAAGGGTGTGGCGACCTCATGAATGTCACAATACACGTACTTCAGATTAAAATAAACATCTCCCTCTAGACCATAATGACCAAAGCCTCAATCATGGGCTCACACACACCAACACCCACCCACACCCACACACGCACACACACCCACACACGCACACACACATAAGTACCATACATAGTTTGGAACTCACTCTCCAACGCCCTTATCAGGGGCCCCAGCCCAAAACACCGTATAGTTGGACCCTGACGCAGGAGCGATCTGGATGTGGCACGCACTGGTCTTGATCTTGATGTTTTGAAGCTTTCGACGAGGGATGCCGAGGTTGCACAAATACCTGCAAAGAAGCGTTCGCTTCAGCTCTGAATGCACTTCAATTAACAAAATTTTGAACAAGTAAGGCTAAGATTGCACAGGTACCTGCAAAGAAGCGTTCACTTCAGCCCAAGAGGCATTCACTTCAGCTCTGAACGCACTTCATGGACCAAAGTTTTGACAACTGAGGCCAAGATTGCACAGGTACCATAGGTTTAAATACTCGGGATGCTGCGTAGTTGTGTCACGCACACTGATACAAGCTAGGCAATCCAAACACACGCTCAGGCAATCCAAACCTGCTACACGCTAGACAACCTAAACACACGCATGCGCAAGCATTTGTGCTACACGCTAGGCAATTCAAGGCACGCTCAGCAATCTGAATGTGATGCACGCTAGGCAATTCAAACACACACTCAGGCAATCCACACCTGCTACACGCCAGACAATCCAAACGCACACACAGGCAAGCATTTATGCTACACGCTAGGCAATTCAAGGCACGCTCGGCAATCCGAATGTGCTGCACGCTAGGCAACCTAAACGCATGCCAAGGCAATCCAAACCTGATACACGCTGAACAATCCAAACGCACGCACAGGCAAGCATTTATGCTACACGCTAGGCAATTCAAGGCATGCTTGGCAATCCGAATGTGCTGCACACTTGGCAATCCAAACGCATGCCAAGGCAATCCAAATCTGCTACACGCTTGGCAATCCACCAGGTGAGCCAAGGAACCCATGTAATTTTTTTAAATCCTTCATCAATGCCTTTGGACCGACTGCTGCTCATCTGCAGAATTGGTCATATCTGCAGGTACAAATTATTTGTGACCAAACACACGAGGACTTTTCTGCCATAAAGTACCAAACCTTCACTACATACTGAATATACAAGAATGTGGCCACCCCTCCTCGTTCATTTATTCATAAAAAGCCCAAATCACTCCCCAGCAACCTGTCCATGCCAAAGGCAACTGTACATAACTACACTTCTTCCCTCTTTATCCAGCATTTGACTCACTGCTGCTCTGTGGCCTCGCTTCGTTCCATGCCATTGCCCTTCAAGTCCATGGTTTGGCCCCAGCGGTCGAAAAAGGGAGGCAGGTACGGTCCCCAGGTCCCATCCACCCCACCCACAGGACCGACATTTTGGGGTTGCAGGGCGTCAGAGCCTGCAGGGCTGGCAGAGAGTGTACCTGGCACAGGAAGGTGCAAAAATTTGCTGTCAATGCGCGAAAATTAAGGGCTGGAAGGGCTTGTATTATGACGTGCAGGGCAAGGTTAAAATTCATACCCCTGCCACTTTTTCTTTGAAGCGTACTTTGGAGAAACTCGAGCCACTGGGAATGTATTACGTCCTACTATCACCAAGCAAGGGGGGTGTTTGATGCACTTATGTTTGTTTCATAAGCAAGGCAGTTCAGCACTGCGCCAGTGTGCAGGGTGCCTGTTGGTTTATGATGTGTTCTCATCTAACATTTGCGTCGCCCCTGTGCACGTACAGCTTTTTTTTAACACAAGCTCACCTGCATCCCAAAGGCAGGGACGCCTGTGCGTATCCCCATGTGATTGCACAGATAGTCATGATATCACAAACAAGAACCTCACCTGAGTTCCAAAGGTGGCCTTCAGTGATTGCACAGGCAACAAAGACTATCACAAACCTCACCTGTGCTCCAAAGACAGTCCGCTAGTGATTGCACAGGCAACAAAGACTATCACAAACCTCACCTGTGCTCCAAAGGCAGTCCGCTAGTGATTGCACAGGCAATAAAGACAGTCACAAACCTCACCTGTGCTCCAGAGGTAGGCTGCATAGTAGTCAGGGTCGGCCAGCCGCAGCATTACGTCCCTGCAACACCCAAACCAAGTTGTGTGGCAGGAAGCAGTTGTAATATCAAAACAGAGCAAAGACCAGGCAACTAGGTGTGTTGATGAACGAAAGACAGCATATTGAAATGTGACTTGCAAGAAGATCTTGCACGCGAGTCCTAAACAAATTGCGTACTTAGGAAGCACGGTATGAAATAAAGAGCACGGCAAGGTTGAAAGGGTTGGACGTAGCTAATCCCACAGGCATAGTACGATGTTTTGGATGGGGAAATTCAGGAACTATGTGGAGTCCTGCATGGTGAAAGCACAGGGTATATTAAACGACCCTACATTCATGAGGTGCACAATGAGGCTCACAAATAGGCAGCAGTGAGACAAAAGGCAATGCACAAACATTTGTGGTAAAATGTGTCAGGTACAAGCACACAGCAAGCTCACCTGTCCATATAGAAATCCCCTAGCTGCGTGCCGTATGGTGTCGCACTCATGTTGCGCGCCCCAAAGAAACCAGCAGCATTGTCCAGATCAACTGGTACCCCATCGTCCGTCAAGCACGACAGCCTGCAAACCACCAGCAAGTCCATGCATTGTTGTTAGGTTGAAATACCAGGTTGCCATCCTTGCTCCTTGAAGCGCAGTACAAAACATTGCAGCTTTCAGTTGTGTGTTTGCCTCGATTTTGCTCCCTTTCACAATCTACAAGCCCTCTGTACACGCTGCTTTTCTCTGACACCTTGATAGGAGCGATGAGGTAGGCACGTGGGAGCGATTGGACAGGGAACCCCTGCCTATTTTCAAGGTTTCAGGTTTTTCCCTGACACCTTGATAGGAGCGACGAGGTAGGCACGTGGGAGCGATTGGACAGGGAACCCTTGCCTATTTTCAAATTTTCAGGGTTTTCCCTGACACCTTAATAGGAGCGACGAGGTAGTAGGCACGTGGGAGCGATTGGACAGGGAACCCTTGCCTATTTTCAAAATTTCAGGGTTTTCCCTGACACCTTAATAGGAGCGACGAGGTAGTAGACACGTGGGAGCGATTGGACAGGGAACCCTGGCATAATTTTAGGATTGAGGGTCAGGTTTAAAAGTTGTTCCTTCTCAATTTGTGCGCGCTGGTCTTACCGCAGGTAACTAGGACACTAACTTGACGTCACTTGCAATTGCAACAGGGCAGGACAGAGGATGCACGGCATGGAAGTATCAAACTTGTTGTTTACGGCTAAGCACCGCAGCAGAATGCTGCAGCACATGTGAGAGGTCACTGCAGTGATAACCATTAAGGCGGATCTCATTGTCATGTGATCACTTTGTGACGTGAAATAATGCAACAAACATGCTGACGGATACAGAAGAATGGTCGGTTCAACCTGTCAAGCATATCTAGAGCTGCAGTGCAGCACATGTGGTAGGTTGCCGCGGCACAGCGTCTGACACGCAGCATGAAAAGGAGACTTGATTGACATATAGCATGCAAAGCAATGAAGATGCTACACAACAAGTTGCTAATAGGCATGGAAGAAAATCCGGAGTCTGTGTGGGGGCGCAAACACGCAATGTTGCACATCCTAACAACAACGTTTGCCCATTTTAGCACGACTTGCACTAGTGTAGCCAGTTAACAGTTAACATACGCAGCGCAAAGCTCTTATGAGTCAGAGTCACTTGCCTGCAGGCTGTGAGGTTCTGAATCATGGACAGGCCTGTGCTTGGATCATTATACTGCTGGTCTTTGTCGATGGTACGATTGAGGCCCAGGACATCCTGCGCATTGTAAGTGTGTGTGTGTGCGTGTGCGGGCGTGTGCAAGTGTGTGGAGGGGGGGTATGTGCACGTGTTTGCATGAGACAAAATTCACAAGGAGTAAGTAGATAAAACTTGAGGCGACCTACCTCTAGGCTGAAAAATTCTGAACAGGCAGCTTTCAATTGGGTGAGGGAAACACGTACTTAAATGACACAAAAGGGAGAACATCCATCGGCATGCAGAGTACACCACACATACGTCCGTGCTCTTAAACTGGCCAGGTATGAATTACAATTATTCATTTCATTTGTCAGCTCTGCACGAGGCAACTAGAACAAGCAACAGCTTGCACAAGGTGATTACCTAGATAGGCATCAGTCTGCACGCACCCGTATATTCCATCCTTTTGAGTGTTTTCTATCGAATGGGAAGTGTACAATGCCAGTTGCCCTCGCACCCTCAACAAAACCTCCTGCAGCAGGGCATGTTGCATGGTAAAATTGCCTTGGAAAACCGGGAAAAAGGTACTCATACCAACCACAGCATGGTTGGATGAGTGGGCAGTTTTTCAGTCAACATCCCTGGTCAATTCACCTGTCATAAAAGGATAAGGAAGCATAAGAAGCTTCCACAGAGACATAAAGTAAGTGCACGGCTTTGCAGTGTCTTTTTGTTTAGGTTCAGAACTTTGCTTATCATAATTTAGTAAGGCTGAGAAGGTCAGATTGAATGCACAGTAAGTGTGATCATTAATCTGTTTATGCAGGTCAGAATAGGTGCACAACAATCGACCACTCGCCTGCTAAGTATAAGCTGGAATGAATGTCAATAATTGTTGTCAGTCTGACATAGTCTTAAACAAACACAAATGTTAAACTCAGATCCCAACCCCAAGCCATTCGTGCTGTCGGCTAAGAGCTCCAACAATAAGCTACAGCAGCGCACCACAAAGATATGATAGCGCACCACTCCAAGAACCATAGTTGTAAATCCACTCATCCTGCATTAGAACATCATGCATTGTGTGCACCGTACAGGCACACCACATGCTTTGACTCCAGAACTGAAAAGGATCTGAATAATCAGCTCGCACGCATCCCACCTATAGGGACATAGTAGTCGTGAGTCCAGAGGGGTAAATTGACGTTTGGCGAGTCTGCTTCGTGCCCCAAGTACAGTGTCTGGTCGAAGCTTGTCTCCTGCAAGCCAATTATATGATTTGTATGAGTTCAAATTATTGAATGGGGGCAAGATGGCTGAACAGCTCCATGCTTTCAGACACTGCAAGCTGCAAGAGTGTAACAAAGCGTCTCTTGTAGTAAGACAACTGACATGTTTGACAAGTGTGGAGTGCGTGTACGTATCTACGGGCTATTTGAAGTATGTAAGAAGCATTTAAAAGAAATTAATGAAAATATGGATGCAAAAGGCTGCTAAAAATAACCGCATGGTGGCTTTCAGTGCATATAACGAGTACAGTATGTGTAGAGGGCGAAGGA
>Ga0307967_1001870_pt1 | contig 12422 bp, 19 predicted proteins | sample OrgLakmetagen648_FD_201828 | JGI IMG/M metagenome (GOLD analysis project Ga0307967, IMG submission 201828) | Saline water microbial communities from Organic Lake, Antarctica - #648 | ecosystem: Environmental > Aquatic > Non-marine Saline and Alkaline > Saline | place: Antarctica: Organic Lake... | reverse complement strand
ATACGTTTTACCTTCTTCTCGTGTCTGTAAGGTTAGCATTTTCCAGTTGCATTACAGCCCTTTTTCTTACTTGGTTTGTTTTGAGGTTTACCTCGTTCTCATAGGTTGAGCAGCCATTCCAGGTTGAATGCCTTTGTAATCCAAACTAAACTAAACTAAACTTTGCCACGGCATCATCACACTCGTTCCCTCCTACAGGATGTCAGCAAGGACTCAAACCGCCCATATAGAGAAAGATTGTGTCCTTAAGGTATTACGGGTCATGTACGATGGCTACCAGCAGTTTGCTTCACTCACTTGTCCTCTCATAAATATCTTAAAAAGGCCTAATTACAGAACTCTGTCAGTACCCAGCAAGTAAACCAGGTAGAGGAAGTACCCCTGTACAGTTGTAAAAGGGGGAAACTGCATGAAAAGAGGAAGGTTGAAACAAACAAACAAATTTAGAGCCAAAAATTCCAGGACTCGATTTCCTTCTACACCAGTAACGCACAAACAAAAAAAATTGCAAGTTCTGTATCTCGGATTTGCAAATTCTTATCGCCAACTACCAGGAGAAAGGCATCAACCTTTGCTGGATTTGCCAAACATACATGCCTGTGATCTGCTACACAATGTATGCAGCTTTTGCGCAATTGCCGACTTAACAGTAATGAAACCAATATAGATGTGCGGGTTCAACAAATCAAATATTTAGCCATTGCAAGGAGGAAAAAAGGTTCCCAGCCACACCACCCTGCATGTCGCACTACCTTATTATTCAACATGATAAAGGGTAAAAACTCCTGTAGAGGGGGATTTGTACGCTTGTTCCTGAAACACCATCGAACTTGTCAACAAACCAAGTAGGAATCCATTCAAAATCAGAGGCTTCCTTTATCATGAGGTTGTCTGCGCAGCAGCTTACATCTCAAAAATACATCAAAATGGACGATTAAACATCTTAAACTACATTGGAAGCCGTGCTAAAAGGCCTAAACTCGCCTCAATAGCAGAGATGTACACTCAAGCAAGCACAATACCAAAATTGTGCTCGTGACATACTGCCAAAGCCTTCCCCATGGAGCACGTAGTGTATACAACCAGCTTTGAGAGCACAAAGCAAAAAAGCTGCGTGGTGCGCACAGAGCATACCCTGTTGAAAGCAGGTGGCACATCTGTTTAGAACAGGCCGTGCCGAGCCAGGCCTTCCATGATGCCGTCAGCGTAAATGGCCTCCGACAGCAGCACCTTGCCCGTCTGCGATTAAAGCAGAAACATGTCAATAAAACACGATGGCACACAAAAACAAGTCGGGTAAGTTGAGCCACATTAAAAATTATTATGGCACACGCTGAACATCTGAGTAGGTACGAAGGTCGTGTTTCTTGCTGCCCCTGTGTCCACTCGTAGCCTGTCACAAGTGTACGGTGTACACCATTTTGCTTTTGCCAATAACACCTTGCAACCATTAATTGGGGTACCCCTGCTGACATTAAAAGAAACAACCGTGCTACAGGACGAGTCGCTTTCATCCAGGGTTGCATTTTTGTCCAGGCAAGAGTTGACTCCTGGGACGCAGGATTGCTGTGCTAAGTCGGCTTTGGAAGCAGCGAACTCACAGAGCACTTTCTTGTGTGTTGGGCCATCAAGCTAGAACGCAGCAGTTGCAAAACATTGCCTCACACTGTAAGTTTAAGGAAGGCCAGGCAGAGCAATGCTTTATGTGCCCAACACAGCGTTAATCAGCTTCTCCAGCTCAGAACCTGATCATGAAATTGGAGAGGCCAAGGAGCTTACTGGTTAATTGCAACACAATAGTCACACTTAATCAAAAAGGTAACAACAAAAGTACAACCCCACGGCCACCAGCTAACAGCGAGTACAAATTGGCACACGAGCACAAACACAAACACACACACACGCACACAATGGCAGGCACTCATTACAACATGCTTTCTTAAATGTGTTTTGCGAACTTCTCGAATTAAGAAGGCGTGCACACGTGCTCTGCCACCTGGGTAAGCTAAATGCAAACCCTTTACAATGATAATTTTTAAACAGCAACCCGAGCCGCATGAGTGATTGATCATCATGAGCCTGTGAGATATCCAGTCTGCTACAGATTTCTTGTGCAAATACAAGCTGTATGTGCCAGCATCAATAGCAGACAGGACAGCTTGCAGGGCCACGACGCGATGAGAACAGCCCTGGGTGGGAAAATTGCCCAACAGAAAGACACCAAGAACCTCCAAACCAGCAGCGGAGGCACGAATTAACAAGGTTGTAAAAGCTACAGCGTGCATTGCGGATGTCCCTGTTCCTGCATTTTACACTGACACATGTAATCACATGCGCATTTTACACCAACACATACATTTACACTGACACATATGTGTTCACACGCGCATCGTCGACCAAGTGACCTGCCGATTGTCGACTTTTGCTGAAGCGTTAGCCTACCTGAGGTTGATGCGCAAGCCATGCTAGCAGCTCGGGCTGTGCATTGCCCACCACTATAGCAGGGTGGTCACCCTCTAGCATTAGGATGTCATTGCCGCTGTGTGTATGTGTGTATGTATTTGCTTGAGCGTGTGTGTTTGTGTGCTAGCATTGCTCACTACAATGGTAGGGTGGTACCCTACAGCAACAAAATGCCATTGCTCTTGGCATCTTGATGCTAAAAGCATCAAGAAACAGCAGGCTGTTTGTGAGTGTGAGGGTGTGTGCGTGCGTGTATGTGTGCGTGTGTGTACACATGTGTGTACGCACAATGGCAAAGGAGGCCGCAGAAAGCAGTTCAAACGGGTCTCTTGTATGCGCATACATACAATCAGTTAGTGTACAAAAACACAGGATGATTTATGTGAGAAACATGTAGATAGCTTGTCAAAGGCAGACATGGAGCCACGGCCGGCACAAATTAGAAACCTGAACCCATCATACGTACACGGTGGCAAGCCCACATACCTGTTGCCTGCTGCCACGCAATAGTGCACATACCTGCTGCCACGCAATAGTGCACATACCTGCTGCCACGCAATAGTGCACATACCTGCTGCCACACAATAGTGCACATACCTGTCGCCTGCTGCCACACAATAGTGCTCAGGTACGTCAAACTTGTCTCGAAGATACTGCAGCGGCAGAAACAAGAGCAACGACCATTATAAAGTTAATCTAGATGTGTAATGGCCTCCTCCTTCCAACTTGCATACAGTTGAACGCAGCCAAAAAAATGCGCTTCTCAGCGCTGTTGTCAAAACTCGTAAGGAACAGCAACACACAGACACACAGGTTGATGCTCACCAGCAACAAATCAGTTGTTACAATTGTGCACTCCTGCCTGCAGCTCCGTACGATACTGCCTTCCTGACACCATATGCTGATCTCTACACGGCCTTGCCTCTTCGCTTGGATTCACTACGTTGGCCGCGCTTAAGCAGGTTTCCAGAACCGATGTTATTTCTTTCTCTTTCTAGCGAGAGGAGTGGTTTTCACTGCCTTGCTAGCTTGCCCCAAAAAGCTTTGTGGCTTTAAATCGCTTTTTTAGTATTGATATTTGTTACACAGCAAGCTGAATCAGTAAGCACCACATGCGCAGTCCACATCTCTGGGCTGAGCATTAAGCTCTCGACATACTTGTGGATATCATACAGGATTGTGCATATAAAACAAGCCGCTGTGGACTATCCTTCTCAGCACAGGATCGTTTTGGACACATGAGCAGCAAAAGCAGGTAGACAGAGCCTTAACAGCTGTCTACGACAACGTGCACAAAAGGGGAGAAGCGGCTGTGTAAGAAACACCGACGTGGGCCTGCTGCAAGCACAAGGTACTTGTGTCACAAGCAACTTGGTACACGAGCAGCAAGATGCTTTAAAGAAGAAGTTTCTTGCACTGCCAAATCAGACTTTTGAGCAAAAAGGCAGCTGGAACAAACAGCAGTAAGGCCATTGAACAGCAGCTCTGCCAATCCCCGAACTCCAGTCTAAAACCTCAAACCTCCTCTGCCTTTGTGTATCAAAACTCAAGCGCTCATACCTGCACATACATACAGCAAGGACGTGTGCCACACACTTGCGTACACACATGCGCACGTCCACACACAACCCATCGCAAATTCCAAGCGCACACGTACTTCAACAGTGCAGTTGACGCACTCCATATAAACACTGCAAAGTACGCCCACCTGCAAAGCCTTCTCCTTGCCTGCCACCTTAGGTACGCAGTCCACATATCTGTGTGACCCGTTCCCACTAGCAATCAATCGCACATCCAGTCCATCACGGCGGCAGCCCTCCGCCATCTCTTGCACGATCTGCAGGCGTTTGAGCAAAGAATTTTCATACTCGTGGAAGGGCAACCCTCCGCCATCTCTCGCTCAATCTGCAGGCGTTTGAGCAAAACGATTTAAACTTGTGAAAGGGCTGATGAGCATATGGGCAAATGAGGCATGAGCAGCCAGCTCTGTCGCCTCTCACTCGTGCGACAGAAGGCGGAGCCAAAACGTTAAAATCAGTCCAAAATACCGTGGCAGCTCACCTCCGCACCAACGCTGCACATGTTATCGAGATAAGCGTTGCCGAAGTTGCTTGGAAACCTTCTCACAGCAGCAAGTAGGCAACACGTACGTGCAAGCGGCTCACCTCTCCAACGATGCTGAGCTCTGCCGTCAGGGAGAAGCGATGCTGATGCTCTGAGCCATCGTCCAGGACCTGCATGAGCAGCGATATTGACACGGTTAGCCGTGCCTGGATCAGCTTTGGCACTAAATTATGACGACTTTGGACTTGAGCACAGAACGTAACGCAGAGTCTGCTTGGTACTGTGCTGCAGCAGAATCTCTAATTTATGACGGCTTTGAAATTGAGCACAGAGCGAAATTGGAGTCTGCTTGGTACTGTGCTGCAACAGAATCTCTGATTTATGACGATTTTGAAATTGAGCACAGAACGCAACGTGGAGTCTGCTTGGTACTGTGCTGCAGCAGAATCTCTTATCATTGTTGGTGCCGACTGCATGACCGACATCAGCAAACGCGCACTACCCAAAGTGCGCGCTCCATGATCATGTTTTCAATTACTCAGCACGATATAAAAGAACCTGAACTTGACTTGTCATTTTGGCTCTTACACATTATGGACTCTATTTAATGATTAATAGGGCTGGCGGTTGGCTAGGATCAAGCACATGGTCCGTAGGCGCTGTACCAAGAATTTTGGCAGGGAAGTCTCCAAATGTGTAGTCACACACAGCACGGCACGGCGTGCATGTGCATGTATGTGTACATTTCTGGCCAGCTTCATTAATTTGTGTCAATTGCCATAATGATAAGGGCACGATTATGTACCCTTTGCATCTGCAAACACTGGAACAACGTAGTGACGCAATTTTACGAGAAGTCATTGCAGCTTTTGGTAAACACTGCATCTGCAAACACTGGAACAACGTAGTGACGCATTTTCACGAGATGTCATTGCAGCTCTTGATAAACACATGAACCACTCGAGGATGGGTTTTGCTCTCACGCCGTTATGCCCATAAGGCCATTATAGCTTGCATATAGAGTTGGCCAGAACCCTTTATATGCACCGTATATGAAACGCACCGTATAGACGGTATATTTGGTGATTTCCCTGCCTATAACACTGTATGTACACCGTAAATATGTATGGCTCTGGCCACCCTGCTTGCATACCAGAAAGTTTGTGTGCACAGCAAATGACTGTGATAAGAGTTCAAATGGAGAATCCTCCCCATTTGATTCATACCGTCAGGACAGCTATAGAAGAGTTTTCTGCTTGCACTCGTAGAGTATTGCATGCACAGCTACTAAGTATGGCAGCACAATTGTATAACGTCAACCACAGCAGCACTCACCGAAAGCTTGCTGCTGTCAAAGCGCCGCATGAGGTTGCCCGCATGCTTGCGCACGACGTGCAGGTCCCAACCCACGTCTAGTTGCCGAGTCCATTCCATGTCTTCCGTCCAGCCATCTCCGTTGCCTCGCCCTCGGCCAGCCTCATCAAGATTTAAAAACACCTGCACGTACAGGGAGGGAGCACGAGGGCCACACACGCGTTTCTTGTGTGTGTACATGGTCAGGAAGCAAATGTCATCCCTGCCCCGCCCTCGTCTGACCTCCTCCAGGTCGAGTAACTTTGCTTTGCTTGCGCACACACAAACGAACGCCTCAAAGCAAAGGCCACTGACGCTGTGTTGTCGCTCAAGAAATAACAAGACTTGCATTACAATTATATTGCCTGCACAAGCCTAAAGAGAGCCCCAAGCTTTAGACCTGCAACCTCGTCCTCAATGAATGCAGCACATGCTGCATTCATTGCTACATATTCTGCTCACTGTTTTAATCAACGCTTGTTTCCAACCTCTCTGCTACTACTTCAGAAAAAGTTGTCTTTAAACTATCTGCGCTGAATCTCAATGGAGACTGGGCTCAAAAATTCCAGTCAAAACCAGAGAGGACTCTTTGAGCCCAGGCTGCATGCCAAGGTGTGGAGCTAGTGTGCGCGACACACATCACACATGCACGCACGACGCAACATTGCCATTTAGCATCACCCATTCAAAGCTGCCTGTTACAAAGCAACCGCCATAAACAGGCCACAGGTGAGTGAGCTTTGGTGTGCTAGCAGTGTAGCGGCTGCAGCGGCCACACCACAAAAACGGTGGCAAAGAACAAGCTTGGGTGCATGCTTGCCTATGCATGTGCATGTGCACGCACATGTACACACGTATAAATACACCCTCAGCAATACTCAGCACTCAAACTGTTACTGTTGCATCCTGCCAGAGCAAGAAATTACAGAAGAAATGCCTAAAATGAATAATGGCCATGAGCGGCAACCCACAGATATGCAATGCGGCGTCGCTTACCTTAGTTCCCACAGCAGAAACAACGGCATCTGGCTCTGCAACCTCGGGCTGACTGCGCAGCAGCTCTTTTACAGATCCCAAGCTTCGACCTACACAAACACACAGAAACTCTGCTCGTGTTTGACGTGCACAGGTGCAAGCAAAACTAAGTGACATGCGTGCTGAAACGTCACAGAAGCAAGTGAAGAGGTGTGTGCATGGCCAGCAACGTCGTACAGAAGGGCAAAAGACTGGTGTGTAATGTGCGTATACCGTAGGGTACCGTAACCAGTGCGAGGTTTGAAAAACTTAACTAATTAACCCCAATGCGAGCAATGCGAGGGGGGCAACACATAATTAATAAACACAATGCGAGCCTACGCGAGAGCCTTCTGGCCCTATGAGCTGCACCTACATGTGTGCGCGCATACGTGTGCGTGCGTGCGCGTACGTGCGTGTTTGTGTGCGTGTGTGTGCGTGCGTGTACGTGTGAGCGCGCATTGCGTAGGTGCGTGTGTGTGTATGGTTGTGTACATACATGCGTGCATGCATTGTGTACTTGTGCGAGCGTGCGTATGTGAGTGTGTGTGTACGCATGCGTGTGTACGTACGTGTGTGTGTATACATATGTATACATCCCATACATGTGTGTGTGTGTGTGCATGCTGGTACGTGTGTGCGTGTGTGCGCTTTTGTGCGTGTTTGTTTATGTGCGTGCGTGTATGTGTGTATTGTGTGTGTGCGTGTGTAAACGGTTGAGTACGTACGTGCGTGCGTGCGTTGTGTACTTGTGTGTGTGTGCATGCGCGTACGTGTGTTTGCGTACGTGTGCGCATGCACGTAGGTGTGTGTGCATGCGGGTACGTGTGCGTGCGTGCGTATGTGAAGGGAATGAAGGCGCCTTTCCTCTTGGTGTCCTTCCTCCCCAATAGAGGGCCAGCCTCCCAAGCTGTTTGTCCACCTTCAAGGCCTTGGGGGGCGGCTTGGGAGGCTTTCCTGGCCTGTCCCCATTCACGCATCAATTTTATTATTTAACCCCAATGCGAGCTTCGCGGGGCCCTTGTAGCTGAATTATTTAAATGCTCCCTACACACCGCGAGGGGGTCAGAAAATTCGCGTAGCGTGGTGATATAATTACCCTACGGTAAGAGCATACCAGTACGAGCTTTCCGACAAGCTTCTGGCACGGTAAGAATGATTTGAAGTTGTATGGTAGAGCTTTGGCACTTGCTGAGGAATATGTTCATATTGCTGAAGGATGAAGTTCATATTGCTGAGTAATAAAGTTCAAATTTGGAAGGTCATGCAGATGGTAATCTACACAGGAGATTAGGGAGAGGGAAGGCATATGGCCGGGCACGCAAGGCTTGAGAGGAGCAGGCTGAGCCAGACAAGGCAGGAAATTGCTACGGAAGCATAAACAAAGAAAAGAGAAAAGAGAAAAGAGAATAAGTAAGGCTTGAATCACATGCTGAGGAGCAACGAATAATATCAGCTTTCTCACTGGTGTTCCACACAGGTAGGGACCGCCCAGCACAGGCTCGAGCAGCCCCTTGTTCATACAACTTCCTTTTTAAGTTTTTTCTCTCACTGGTGTTGTACACAAGCAGTGAGCCGCTCAGCACATCTAAGAGCAGCCCCTTGTTCGTACAACTTCCTTTCTGAATCCGTTTTACTCTCACCAGTGTTGTACACAAGTAGTGAGCCGCTCAGCACAGGCGCGTTTTCCCAATACTCCTTGAAGCGCCCCGAAGAGGTGAAGGCCCCGGAGCCCTCACAGCCCACGTCGCCCACCATGGTGCCGTCGATGTCAGACACCAGCATGTACCTGTATGTGTATATTTGTGTGTGTTTGTGTGCGTCTGTGTGTGAACGCTTGTACATGGCTGTGAGCACATGTGAGAAAGGAGCTGTTGCTTGGCTCCTCATGAGGAGAATCTGTCTTGCAATGCATTGCAAATTATTCACTCATTTTCACTTTTGGGGAAGAAAACAGCAGGTGTATTTCTTTCGCTGTGTGCTACCAATCATTGGGCAATCAGGCGCTATTTGAAGTGTTCCCGCTGTTCTAACTCTTAATTGCATTGACGAACTCTGCCCGCAAGCTCAGTGTTGCTGCCACTCTCTTACACGAGGGAATACTTTATAGTGGTGCTTTGATAACGTAATACACGATGCACTACACGTCCACGCACACATCCACGTCACGCACGCACACATACGCACACGCTCACACCTACGTACACATATGTAAATACGCACACACAAGCATACGCACACTGAAAGCACGAGTGGCTTGCCTAAAACAAACAGGTACGGCAACATACATTAGTGACACACAAACACAGACATTGGAAGACATGTTGGAAGACATTGGAAGACATACACCAGTGACACACACAAAGACATTGGCAGGCACACTCATTCATGAGCTACACACTTTACCACAATGCGCATGTACCTTGGCTCTGCGCCCCTTGGGAAAGGTTTAATAGCACCCCAGTGAAGCTTGAAGCTGCCGGGCCGGGGCAAGCAGTACAGGCCAGGCATGCCCTGTGTATGTATGTGTGTGCGTGCATGCATGCAAAATGTGTGTGCGTGCATGCAAAGTGGGTGAGCGTGGGTGCGAGCAAGCATGAGGATATTAAGGGCACACAGACGCGTGTAGAGCTTGCTGGGCCGGAGCAGCAGCACAGGACAGGCATGCCCTGTGTATGTGTGCGTGTGCGTGCATGCAAAGTGGGTGAGCGTGGGTGCGCCCTGAACGGGAGCCCTCACCACGGAGCCCTTGCTCTTGTACGTCTTCTCTCCGAATTTTCTCTTCGAATCTTCAGAGATCAAGACCTCGTACGAGTCTGCCATAAAGACACACAAGAGCAAGGGCTCCGTGGTGAGGGCTCCCATTCAGGTGGAAAAAGCATGAGGATGTTAAGGGCACACAGACGCGTGTAGAGCTTGCTGGGCCGGGCCGGGGCAGGCAGTACAGGCCAGGCTAGGCCAGGCATGCCATGTGTATGTGAGCATAAAGATAATGGGTAAGCAAGCGCGCAGGCGTGCATGCACACGCTCTTGGCCTTCTTTAAACGTCGTACTCGTTACGAAACCCTACGGTATGTAGATGTATTAAGGAACTCCTGACACGCATGTGCATGGCAACACACTGAGCCGGAATGGAAAACATATGCCGTCACACAAACTTGGTAGTGGTGTTCACCCCCAAACAAAGTTGCCCCAAACCAATTTTTGACTTCATGACTGTATAAATGGGGCAAAACTGGTGTGCAAAACCGGTCTCAGTGTCCGGAGTGGTACAGTGGTTGGGGAGATACAGGGGGTGGCTGTTTTGGCTCGGATTGAGCCCACTTTTGAAAAACACCGTGGCTCCCCTCGACCATACAAACGAATTATATAGGAACTAAAAAGTCACTCTGCATGGGTTTTATTAGCCAAGGTTCGGCTCACACCCAACTTCGCGTGTTGACTCGCGAGACAAAATTCCCGCGTCCAGCCCCCCATTTCCACACTCCCGATCCGCGGAATTCCTGCTCTCACACTAAATAAAGCTTGCTGTATAATCCGGAAGCCCGGGAGCTTAGCAGCGGAGTTACAGCAGCGTGAAATCACCGGAGGGCCACCCTCGCAGCACCAGCAACATCCAGGAGGAGCTCCGTGGAGCAGCCCAGCTTCAGCATGCATGCATAGAGGTATGTTGCATGAGACTATATATATGTGAGAATGGATGGAGGCCTTGCTTTGTGAGAGATGGAGGAGAAATTGCAGAACTAGCTGTCCTTTTCAGCTTGTGCGCGCGCGCACGTGTCGACCTGTGTGCACACAGTGACATTTGACATGTATTTTCTGCTTGCATGTCATGTATGTGTTCCATGGAGGGTGTTCTGTGTGTAACAGAGGGAGGAGGAGGACAATATACTCGTGCTGATGCAGCGTATCCAGCAACCAGGATATGTGCCCTTGCTGACCACAGGGTGCGCCTACGCAAGCCAGCTCAGTCTTGTTAGGCAGTGCGTGCCCACTGTAGCTACCTGGAGGAGGGAGCGCAGGGGCTGGGCAGCAGCAGGTGAGTTGGGGTAATGAACGCGTATAACTAGGGTTTTCACATTCATGTCATGTTTTCACTTTTATGAGAGGGTGGCTGCAGGAGGCTGCAGTTGAGACTTGGTATACTTGTTCATGTGCATATCAGCTTGGGCTGTGCAAAAATCCAGGGAAAAGAAACAAAAAGTAAGTACCTTGAGAGACCGATGCATGCACACACGTTTGAAAATATGCATGCATGCACGCATGACTGCACGCGTGTGGCTTCCCACTTCACCTACAGTCATAAAAAGCTATCTGTATTGCCTGCATGTGTGTATGCCCATATGCCCATATATGGTTCCATGATGGTCATTGAATTTAGCCCGCCTTCCTTGCCTTGCAGGATGAGCAAGCTATTCAGACACCCTCTCTTGGACAGCAAGCAGCTCTCAGATGAAAACAGAGAGAACCTTGCTCCAGGCATTGCTCTGCCTTGCTGACTCCCTGACTCTGGTGGTCCCATCGATGCAGCAGCACCCTCTCTTGGCCGCTGCTGCATCGATGGGACCACCAGGGTCAGGGAGTCAGCAAGGCAGAGCAATGCCTGGAGCAAGGTTGAGGAGCAGGAGCTGCAGCTTGCAGATGGAGCACAGGTCATCAGCTTCAAGAGCGGCAGCTTGGCCCTTGGCAGCACCCCCACATCCCTTCCTCCTCCCCTCTCCTCCACTTTCCACGACTTTGCCAACCGCGCGCATGGCCTTTGGGCATGCGTGCCTTGCGCCAAAAAGCGTGCCAATGATCTAGCAGCAGCAGAAGCGGCAGCAGCAGCAGCACCACCACCTCTAGAGCAATCTGCGTTCGCTGTTAGGGTAGCTACAGCACCAGAGGGAGAGAGCTCAGCAACAACAAGTGCAGCAGTCGAGCTGCCGGTATCCTTGCAGCAGCCGCCCTCTCAGATGCCGCCGCCGCCGCAACAGCAGCTCTTGCAAGGGCAGCAGCAGCAGCAGCAACAGCAGCCTCCAGAGCAGCAGCAGGTGCTGCTGCACACCAGACTCACTAGGGCCGCCCTTCAACAGCACCCACCACTGGCAGCAGCTTGCACCCTGCGCTCGACACCTGGCTTGCGTGCTACTGCTTCGGCACAGTGCACAGCATGGAGACGGAGCGCTCCATCAACAAGCTCCGCCTCTCTCGAGGCCAGCACACCAGCGACAAGCGCAGCACCGCCAGTTCCTTGCTTTGGCGCAGGTGGGGGAAAGGCTGCAGGTCACACCAGGGCAGTGGGCAGAATGGACAGCGGAAGCAAAGGCAACAGCAGCAGCACGCAAGGGTGATCCAGACCAACTAGGCTTCCAAAAGAGGCTCAGGGATGCGCTAGCAGCAGCAGAGGCCAAGGGTGGGCGGGCAAGGCGAGGTGAGCGCTCACAAGCAGCGGAGCAAGCCCAACAAGCAGCGCAGCGCAGGGATGCAGACCCCTGGAGCGGAGGAGGAAGCTGGTGCAGCAGTTAGGGTACCTGACCTTCAAGCGA
>Ga0307967_1001869_pt1 | contig 12427 bp, 16 predicted proteins | sample OrgLakmetagen648_FD_201828 | JGI IMG/M metagenome (GOLD analysis project Ga0307967, IMG submission 201828) | Saline water microbial communities from Organic Lake, Antarctica - #648 | ecosystem: Environmental > Aquatic > Non-marine Saline and Alkaline > Saline | place: Antarctica: Organic Lake... | reverse complement strand
CACATCATTATAGACACTTGCTTATCATGACAAAGATGAGCTTCTCGTACGATGCACCAAACAAAGCACTTCCTCCTTTCAACTTCCACCGCAAAGCGTGCCCTACACCAGAGCTTACATCAAGCACCTCACCCCCCCTGTTTTACCTTACTCCACTCGGGCTCCTGTGCCAGATAGCCCAGCACCTTTTGCTCTGCCTCCAACCCCCCCTCCTGATCCTCCATCTCCTGTTCAGCTAGCCCTTCTTGGTCTGCCTCAGCAGCAGCAGCAGCAACCTCCTCCACCTTCACACCACCTGAAGTAGCATGGCGAGTACAAAATGTTGCTATGCCCTCTAAATCACAAAATGCCACTTTGCACTCAAAGTCAGCAATTTGGCTGCCTTTTGCCAACGGTGTCAACCAGCCCTTATAATTTGCACAAGGCATGCCGGCACAACACAGCAATGAAATCAACAGCACAGAGTAAGCAGCTTCAGTTGCCTGCCGTTGCAAGTGGTGTGACTGAGCCTTGCTTGTGCCTTCCTTCCTCCTCACCACATTTTATCGTTGCAGGTGCGCAGAGCAACGTAGGAAATTATGCGTGTTTCTAATCGCACGTGACAGGATATATAACTTATCATTCTCCTACCATCCTCCCCTACCACGAACAAAGGGTTGGCCAGGGCTATGTACAAGATGTACAGCCCTTGGAAAAGCTTTTGCTTGTTTTAGCACCCGGGACTCAGCTAATAACTTCCTTTCTCCCAGGGATGGGTCATACCGTATGACCCATACATCATATCATATGACTCATACGGCGTATTCGTATAATACGCCGTATGGTATTTAACACATATTTTATCATATTGAACAAATTAAGCCGTATTATACGATTGCAAAACTTGCCGTTTTTTGCCTGGCTTTGGCCTTTTTAGGCAATTTCCGCCCCAACAACAGTATTTTAGTGCGCTTCCAATGCTATTATATAATATATTAAGAACATATAATATATTGGAAAAGAATTGGGAACGTTTTGGGTGATTTTGGGGCGAATCGGGTCCATTTTGGGTCAATAATCGGCACTCCTGAAATTGCATAAAATACGGTACCATATTATACGCGTATTGCGTATTTAATGCGTATTTAATGCGTATTTAACCGTATATTTAATTGTATTGAACATCTCTGAGGTCCGTATGACCCATCCCTGCTTTTTTCTAATATTTTATTCCTTTGCCTGTCGTGCTACTTTGCCTGCTTAACACAGGGTTTGTCGGTATTTGCTTTATTTTCCTCAATCATGTGGGGATGGATACCAGATTTCAGCTCTGTAGGGCCAGCCCTTCACTCAAGCATTCAAGTGCACTATGGCCACCCTCACAGAGTCTTTCTTCCTGGTATCAGCTGTGTCAGGATCACAAAGCACATATGAGGTCAGCAAATGCAGGAAGGAAGTGCTCACTTACCAGCACCACCTTCTTCAGCTGCACTCTCATCGCCTCGCATGGCTGTTGAAGGAGTAGCAGGTGCTGTGGAACCCCCTGCTTGGCGCAGTCTCGGTTCTGTGTGTATGCACGTGGGTATGTATGTGTGTGTGCGTGTGCGTGTGTGTGTGTATGTGTGTATGTATGTGTGTGTGTGAAGTTTAAGTATTATGGGTTTGGAGAGTTTTTGGGCAGATTATGTCTGTATATCATTTTGCTACACCATTTGCCAGGTACAATTGCCAGATTGATTCATTGCACAATACATGCTTGCACAAAATGCTTATAGACAGTAACACAGTGCTGTTGATCGGGGCAACCATCACCTGCTTGGTGTGCCTCTCCCCTGCTCTCCTCCTCCTCCTCCTCCTCCTCACTTGCTTTCCTGGCACTGGCTTCGTCCTTGAGCAGGCCGTCAGACTCAAGCTGCTTCATGAACAGGGCCAGCTGCAAACAAGGGAGTAAAGCACAGAGGGCACTCGCTTCTCATGCCTCTGAAATTGCAAAGGCACAGCCTCGGCCTCAATATCTCTTGAGCAGCCTGTTAGAGTTGAGGGAAGGTTGTCCGTTGTCTAAAGAATGAAGCCATTGTTGCTTTGCAACAGAGGCCCAGCCTAGTACGAAACAGGAATGATTGTCTATAATCTGTGCGTTCGACTCATCATTCATCATCCGTTTGCAGGCCTCTGGCATTGAAATTGACACATACACACACACATACAAACGCACGCACGCACACATACAAACGCACGCACGCACGCACATACATACATGTACACTCACATCCACACACGCGCGCAGCCGTACATCCACACACCTCTTTGTCTATGCTGTCCTCCCCTGGGGCACCCTTACAACCGTCAAGGGCAGCCGTTGAGCTGTGCGGGGCAGGGGGGGCTGACGCACTCTGAGCTTGCCCTGATGCTCTGTCCTCGTCTTCTTCATCGTCCCTGTTTTTGATGGTTCATGCGTCAGGATTTCAAATGCAGCCATGAGTAAATGCTCAGGGTATGATACCCACTGATTACCTGTACTAAGTGTCCTTGCGATCTCACTCCTCCTAATTGCCGTAGTGGCGACAGGCAATTCAATTGTGCAGGCATGCTGTGATGGGTGGGTGACATTATGCTACGGCCAGCTGTGCATGTGCCTGCCTGTAGAGAGCGCTGCTCTTTGGTGTGTGTGTGTGTGTGTGTGCGCGCGCGCACGGGGGTGCATATGTGCTGTGAACACACACATGTGTGTGTGTGTGCTGTAAGCACGCATGTGTGTATTTTAAACAGGTTAACATAAAACACAAGTGCATGCCAGAAAAATCCAGTTGGCAGGGACACATACCCATAATTCAGCAGTATTCCCAGGCTGTTGTACTCCTCTCGTCTCTCCTCCCTCTTCCCTTCCATGGGTTGCTTCCCCTGCCCTGCCTCCAGCTGTTGTGCGCGCTCTCCTCCAGGACTTTCTTGCTGAGTTTGGCTCTTCCGGCCCTTGACAGGAGGGGGTGCTGCGTGTGCATGTGCGTGTGTGCATGCTGGTGTGCATGTGTGCACGTGTATGTGCATGCACAAGTATTATGAGTTTGTGTGTGTGTGTATGTGTGTGTGTGTGTGTGCATGAACATAAGCCGTTGAAAAGGAATGGCCGTACCCGCAAATGAGCCTGAAGACGGCCTTGACGAAGTGCTTGAGTCATCGGACAGCCAGGTCTGGATGCTTGCTGGCACAGACCTGGCGGCATTCCTCAGGGCATCAACTAAAAGGCGCATGAGAACAGATGTAGCGCATGTGCACGAGTGCCTGGGACAGTCATTGAGTGCGAGTGCGTGCGCACAACTGTTACCTAGTCTTTTCTTCTTGGCAGCAATTGAGGCAGCAATTGGGTCCTCCTCATGTGCAGGCGTTGCTGGCTGATGTACGTCAGGTCCCTGATGGGGTTTGGGGAAGGAGGGAGGTGGCAGATAGGCTCTCCCTGCAGCTGCATGCTGCACCTTTTTCATCGTGGGTCAGCCATCTACACAAAAAAATTACTTTTGAAAACACGGAGGAATTCGTCCTTGCAATAATTTCTTTTCAAAATATACTGATCAATGGGAAAGAAAGGTTAGTTGCCGTACACGCACACACAAAAACAAGCGCTTGCAATTGTGCACACAAATACATGCACATCCACACATGCGCACACTCACACACACACGCACACATACGCTCTTGTACACACATACACACACACACACACACACACACACACACATTCACACATACACTAACTCACTCCACACAACACATATGCACACAACATAAATGCACACACCACATATGCACACACAGGCACACATACTGACACACACGCACACACACACACGCATGCACAATTGCACATGCGCACACATACACACACATGCACGCGCACATGCGCATAAACACACACATACACAAACAAACAAACACACACATACAAACACTCCTGCAGATGCTGCACTCAACACCACGCCCATTGTGCAGCAGCGCGCATCTCTTGGCTCATCAGAGGTGCACCAGAATCTGAACAACGCGTCCAAAGAGCAAAAGACACGCAACGTCAACCGCAAGCAGTCCGCACAGAACGAATTGCCTAAGAAGCTAGAGGCCGGCGAAGTCGTCTACCCCTTTGGATTTTGGGGCAAGGTCTTTGCTGTCACTACATTTGTGCTGTTCATCGCTTCCAGCCTGTTTTGGATCTACCAGTTTGCTGCTCCAAAGAGCAACGACAAGCGCACCTAGCTGTACCACCCTAAACCAGCAGTATCCAGGAGAAGCAGGAGCAGCGTAGAATTAAAAGTAGGAGCAGCAACAACAATAGCAGCAGCAGCAGCAGCGAAAGCCATACAGAAGCAGTAGACAGCTGGGAGAGTAGATAGTTGTAGCAATGAAGCTGCTGTCCAGGAGCTTCAGTAAGGACGGCGAGGGCCATGTGCGCATGGTGGCAGAAGAATGTGAGTCTGGCAGCCTTCTTTGTGTTTGCATTAGGACGGGTGTCACCGAAATGAATCAGCAATAGGTAATTAGTAATTAGTCAGTACTCGCAGTAGCCACAGAGCCTCACCACATCTCCACAGGTGTAGATTCAAAGCCTGCTTGAGATTCTACGCCTCACTAAATTGTTCAGTGACATCAATTTATGGTCAGAAGAGTGTGCCAAGTTAATCGCTCTCCTCCGAGCGCACTTGCACACAAACGCACACATACATATGTACACATACGTACAAACATACATATACACACACATACACACATGTGCACAACGCTAGCGTTGATTTGGCTCCTCTAACCTCAGTGAATTATTGCCCCTGTCTTTGGCAAGCACATGCAGCGTATGCAGTATGCCTACAGCCACGACAGTTTTAGCTTCTCCTTTTTTATTTTTGACTTAAATACCCCGTCTTTTGCAGCAAGCAGCAGAGGGCACAGTATGCTTATAACTGTAAAGTGTGTCGTGCATCATTTCTTCACAGCAAATAGCTAGGCTAGTACATGGTTACTCAGTAAAAATACCCTGTGTGGCTGAAACCCTTGTTAAACAATCTGCCATGTGTTTAATCAAGCCGCTTGCCTTTTGTCTATTGTGCAGCGGAAGACATGTGGCATGCCTACAACCTCATCAGGCCCGGCGACCACGTCACAGCCACAACGTTTCGAAAGGTGTGGAGCACACACGCTACTAGTGTGTTTGGCATGTATATGGGTGATTAGCTCTATCAGTCAGAACAGTCACAGCGACCTTGGGCCGACACACTTATTGTGTAGACATGATTCTGCAAATGGATGTTGCAAGCTCAAGCGATTGCGTGTCTATTTGCGATGCTCGTATATTGATGCGTAAAATATCTGGATAAGGGCTTTGGAAGCGATGTGGTTGTGTGTCTAGAAACGAGATCCGTGTGTGATGTGTGTGAACACCATCTGGATGAATGGCTTTGCATCTTAATTTGGTGGTGAGCTTTTGATTAAGCATACATTGCAGCACAATTGCAAACAGTGCCCTAATGCTTCTGACATTGTAAGGCTTCCATCATGCAAGTCTCGAGAATAGAGACCACTTTCACAGGACCTGTTTGTATGCAGCTCATGCATGATATAGGCACTGCCGCATGGTCTTGTACCATGTATATATCATGTTGACACTTGTGTCGGACGGGTGAGTTGCAGCGTGTACTACTCAGGTGCTCATGCATAGACTGTGAAGCCGGCACTGGCAACCTGTGTACCTACTATATTTGTTGTTTACTTGTTTGTGTGTGTGTCAGTTGGTTTTTACTTACAGAGCGAGAGTGTGTGTGTCAGAGAGTTTTTACATGCAGAGAAAGTGCACTTGCGCTTGTGCAGGTTGGGCGTGAGACAGGCACAGGCACAGAGAGCGAGCGCATCAAGCTCAAGCTGACGCTGGACGTCGAGAGCACAGACTTTGACGCAGAGGGTATGCATGTGTGTCTGCTAGCTTATTATGACTGCGAGTGTGCACTGTGTTTTTGGACTATGCGTCTTTGGACTAAATGTTTAAAAGATATTGAGGTCGGTGTGCTCTAGCATGTGGCTGGGGAAGGTGGCGAGCCTGGTCAAAAGTTAAAATCAGTTCTCTGAGAAGGCGGCTTTGAGCTGAGCCATCTCACAGCGAACGTGGTGCATGAGCTCAAGTCCTCTCAGGTATCTCGTGGCTTTGGTGCGTTACTCTTTGCATTAGTAGGCCGGCGAATAATAAGCTTGGTGTATCACTCTATGCATGAGTAAGCCAGCTTACACGAAGCTGACATGTCTCTCCTGACGCACTAGTGCGCATGTAGCGCCAAGGGCAGGTCCGAATCAACCCGGTTACCTGCAGGCAGCCGTTCGCCTGTCCCTCACAGCAGACTATGGGCATAAGAATGTTGTTGACCCAATATAATGGACATCACCACCTCCACATGCACTGCCCAATGTTCTATTGAGGCCACATCCACGCACCCACATGCACAGGTTACTGTTCTATCGAAGGGAATATGACACAAGAGTTAGGGTTAGCCAGAATCGTATAAGTACACTGTATATGACTGCATGTATGGTAATCTCCCTGCTTAAAATACCGTATACGCACCATACATACGTATGTATGTATGGTTTTGGCCAACCTTTATAAGAAAGTCTCACAGCAGCCTCACTAATTATTGCTTGACGCACCCACATGCGCAGGTCTCTGTTCTACAGAGGGTCATAAATGACATTAGAACATCTCACAGCAGCCTCACTACTTTTACTGCTTGCATGACCTTTTCCAGGGGGCGCCATCCGCATCCGGGGGCGTAACCTGAGTGAGAACGAGCATGTCAAGCTCAGTGCGTACCACACGCTGGAGTTAGAAGTGCAGCGGCCTTTCACGGTATGGAGAGGAAAAATGTGTTGTGTGGTTTCCTTTTGCTTTTGTCGTACTGATTGTTGTTAAAGGAGCGCACGTGGAGCGCAGCTGGAGGCTGGGCCTTGACAATCTGCAGTCTCAGTAATTCTGTGTGTGGCACTCCAGCTGTCATGCAATGCTACTGGCCTTGTGTGCGTACAGCATACAGCTGTGTGACAGATGGACGCAAGTCACAGAAAGCGCGTATTTTTCATAACTCACGTCCTGTCCGCAGCTCTGCTGAAGCAGGTGCACACACAAGCAGTGGACATGAGCACAAAACGTGAATGCAGACATTCCGTCAATATCATAAGCACATATGCAGCTGCACGAGGTTGAGTAAGAAAACGGCGTTGAGCATAATAAAACCTGCAGCTTCTCAAGGTGGTGGAGTTTGAGCGCAAAAGAAGTGCACATTCGCCCTGTTTAGGGTTGGCCCAGGTTGGTTAAGCTACATATTTGCGGTGTGTGTACGGTATTTTTGACAGGATAAACACCAATTATACAGTCATACATGGAGTATATACACAATTCTGGCCAACCCTAGTCCTGTTCCACATTTGCATGTTCAGCTGCACAAGGCTGTGTGGGATGCGGTGGACATCGAGCGCGTCAAGATGGCAACAGACCCAAAGCTGTCGGCAGATGTGGCGGCAGTGCTCATTACGGTGAGGCCCAAGTACTGGCACTAGGAGTAGCTAGGTTTGTTGCACATGTAGCGACGCAGCATCTGCACTCGTTTTAATGATGTAGATAGAAGAGCAGTCTGCACGTATGCGCACGCACATACACACATACACACTACACACACATTCACACCTAGCATTGCATATAGAAGAAAATCTGCAGAAATTGTGGTCATGAAAACTGATGGTATCTACAAGGCTTCCCATTCACAGGGCTTATTTCCAGGATGAAGCCTAGGATTTAGAATAATAAGCCGTAGTGATCATTTACCAAATGTCACCACGGTATGCATTTCCAAACCTGATTAAATGTATACAGCTCTTGCTTAGATCTCAATGCTGTTTTGGCGGCTTTCAGTGCATTCATCTCACTGCTACTTACCCTTACTCCTGTGCTCTGCATTCCAAAGCCAACCTCCTTCATCGTCATTTATCAATCCAGTGATCACCGCCTCTGCAATCGATTTAAATCTGTAAAACCTGTGCAACTCTCTTGTGGGCAGGAGGGCCTGGCCCACCTGTGCCTGGTTGGCTCCGCGACCACGCTCACACGCGCAAAGGTGGAGGCAAACCTGCCACGCAAGCGGGGCCCTGCTGTGGCGGGCTACGACAAAGCCTACACAAAGTTCCAAGAAAAGTGAGTCGTGCAGTAGGGTGTCAGGGTCTTTCGCCTGTTTGGACACAACAACAAGGCAAGACTGTCATCATGCAAGCTGCGAGCTGCAAGGGCCGCAAGCCTTGATTTCTTGGACACAAGGCAAGACTGTCATCATGCAAGCTGCGAGCTGCAAGGGCCGCAAGCCTTGATTTGTGCGCCCTTGCGTTGCACAGCTGCTGTGTCCAGCAGAAGACGGGAATGCTGCAGTTTATGTAACATTTATGGTATTGCTTCGTGTCATCTATGTGCGTATGTGTGTATCTGCGTGTGCTTGTGTGTAAAGTTGTGCGTGTACGTTTGTGTGTACGTGTGTGTATACGTATACGTATGTACCCTGCATTTAAAGCGTCTTGCAAGCGGTGCTGCACCCTGTAGACTTAAGCAGCGACAGGCGCCTCAATGATGCGCTGGTTTGTCCTGCTTTTTATATGTAGATCGCACGTATATACATGAAAAGACACAGTGTCCTCCAAGCCATATTGCGACGCGTTACTTTCAGTATCGTCAAATGCCTCAATTACGTGCTTGTGTGTCCCGCTTTTCTTATATTCCTACAAACACACATACACACACAGTGTCCTTCAAGCTTTATTGCGTCACGTGGATTTCAGCATCGTAAAGTGCCTCATCATCGCGGGCCCTGGGTTTGCTAAAGACACGTTCAAAGAGTACTTGGAGGCAGAAGCTGTGCGCAGAGATCTCAGGTTTGACCTAGATTGTGTGTGTGTGTGCGCGCATGCGTGTGCGTGTGCGTGTGTGAAGGGGGTGGGCTGTTGATGTTGCGTGTACATTTTGGCACCCCACACATGGGCCGCGGCAAGACGTCACACGATGATATACGTTGCAAGCAAATAACCCTTCCCTGCTGCATCTGTACCCTCTCCTGTATGTGCAGTACCTTCTTCTGAACAGCATGTCCTTTGCCCACTTTGTGTGTATGTGATGATGCGCAGGGTGCTGATTGAAAACAAGAGCAAAGTACTGACAGCACCTGCGTCCAGCGCCTACAAACATGCCTTGCAGGTGTGTGGTGTGTGTTTGTATGTGTATGTGTATGTGTGTTTGAATGTGTATGTGCATGTGTCTGTGTGCACACAGCGGCGCCTGTCCCCTTGTCATGCAACTTTGCAGGGATAAGTGCATTCATGCCCGTGTCAGATTTCAAGCCTCTTTCAAGCTAGTGTGCAGTTTGGTTCAATACTGAAAACAGCAGTCCATCTCAGAGGTTTCCTTGCACTGCAACCTGCCCCCCTATCGTTGCACTGACCTGTGTTATAAAAAATACTCACACTTGTTTTTGCTGTTGGGTGCGTAGCCTTCCCTGTAAGTGCAGGAATACAATTTCATATCGTGATCCTTTGAGTCAGACCCACCATTCCCAACCAAATTTCGTCCCTGAAAAGAACATCATCATTTTTTGAATTTTAATGGTTCAGGGTAGTAAAAAAGAACACATAAAACACTTCTGCACCAAAAAATGGGGTATGGGGTCCGCTGTGTGCGTTGGGGGCTGGATTTGTGCCATTTCCCTGCCAAAAAGGGGGTTGTACCCATGCATGGGTACAGAAATGTGACTCCAAATCCAAATTTCACCATATTTTTGTTCCCAGACACCTTTTGGGTTAAACCATACCATACAGCAAATAAAAGGGGGGTTGAAAATTCGCCCCCAAAGGATTTGGTGCGTGGGCCTGTTTGCTGGGCAAAAATGGTGCATTTCTGGAAACCCTGGAAACACGCTTTCTGGCCACCACCTGGGTGTCGAAAATCCTTGAGTTTGCTCCCAGGGCATGCCCTTTCAAGTATCATGGTCTGGAATGCTGGAGATGGGCCGTGGTGGGCAGCAACAGCTGAGGTGAATCCAAATCCATGCAATATTCACACCGGTCTCAAACATTTGTTTCAATGAGACCAGCTAATAGTGTGCCAAACACACTCAAAGTCTGTGAAACCACACCTGCAGACTTGGGCTGTGCAATTTTTCCATAGCTTTGCCATTTCCCCTGCCAAAAGGGGGTCCAAAACCGGACCTTCACCCTAGACCCTCGGACCTTACCAAAATGTCCCCAATATTATTTCAAACACCCCTGGTAAATTGATGGCACCGGGGAAGCTTTTGGAAATCCACTTTCTGACAGGAATTTCCACCCTGTCCACCTGGGCACTCAATTGCACAAATTGAGTGTGCAGGGGAGCTTATATACGTCTAACTAAGGCTCCTGACTACTTAAAAGTAAAAAAGCACGCAGGTGTGTTTAACAAACAGGCTGGTGGGTCTGACTTTTAGCTATCTTCCTTATGTAAAGGTAGAGGAGGTGCTTGCCAGCTTCTAGAGTGAGAACGATCAACCGATGCCAGGAACAGTAGCTTGTTGGGCTGCTAAGGGTCTAAAAATTGACCTGGATGCAGGAGGTGCTTGCTAATCCTTTGGTCAGTGGACGTGTGGCCAACACAATGGCTGCGCGTGAGGTGTCCAGCTTGAAAGCCTTCATGGAGATGATGGCAAAGGACAGTGCACGTGCGTTTTACGGGCCAGGCCACGTGTTTGCAGCGAATGAGATCGGTAGGTTGTCCGTATATTTGTGTGTCTTTTTGTGTTATATCTGTGTGTGTGTGCATTACTCTGCACATGACTGCAGAGTCTCACAGAATTTCTGCCAAAGCGGTTTATGCTTGACATTCAAGCTTTGACCTTGAACACAGGAGCCATTCAGACCCTGCTCATCAGTGACTCGCTCTTTCGCATCAATGACGTGACCAAGCGCAAGCGGTATGTGGGACTTGTGGACGCCGTCAAAGAAAGTGGTGGAGAGGTGCGCAGCCTTCCTTCATTTCCATTGCTTGCAACTTGCGTCGTGAATGTCTCTGCACGATTGAACCTTGCCCTTTGAGTTCTTGTTTGCATGTTTTGGTGGTAATGTAAACAGCCTTACCTGTCGTATGTCCATCATAAGCTGCTTTTTGTCGTTTTTGCAGGCTCTCATTTTTTCCTCGATGCATGTGAGTGGCCAGCAGCTTACGCAACTGAGTGGAATTGCTGCACTGCTACGTTTCCCTCTGCCTGACTTGGAAGATCAAGAACTGGATGATGCAATTTGATACGCGCCTGCTTTATTTGATGGCGACAGTTGTCTTGAAATCCGTGATTGTATGTCAGGCAGTAGATCAAGATTGATGTGTAATTTTAAAGCCCTTCTGATGAGCGCCCACAGATAGGGATAATTCTGGCTTACTCTACAACCGTGACAATTACATTGGTATCGAAGCCAACGAACAAGTGAGACCTCAGGCTCATCGCCACGCACACTTTCGATCCGCGACCACGTCGCTAGTCAGCGGGAACTTGCTTTCCCCTGGCTGAGGACGCGCTTGCTCGCTCCTCGTGTCCACGCACACACACACACACACACACACACACACACACACACACACATACATCGCGCGTGAGAACTCTCTCACACGTCGCTACCCTCTCGCCGTGCACACACCCAGAATGAGAAAGAACCGAAACCGACTTGGCTCTTACCATCCAACATCAGTGCGCAACAACAGCAGAGACTTAGCAAGCCGGATGCAATCATAGTTACGCGCCCCGACCCAGCAACTACCATACACCAACAGAAACCTATCTAACATGTAACAAACGAAGTTCGCCAGATGCAAGAAAAAGAGAGAAGAAAAAAATTTACGCAGGCAGTGAAAACCACTCCCCACATTAATTAAGGAAAAGGAGCCACTTTGGTATCGAGTACCGTAAAGCTCCTCCACCGTGAAAAGGAAAGGAAAATTCACAGAGGGGATTATCTGGGCAAAAGCCAAAACATACTCCTTTTTGCAAAGGTGCAACTACTCACACGTCACTTCATCAAATTGGACCCAACCTAGCTTCAAAATGATGCTGACTTTATAAGCTACTCGAGCAAGTGCTCAGATTTAGACGAGTCGCCCTGCGTAAGAATAACAGGACTAATAGCACACGTCATGCATCTTTACCCTTGATGGGTGCTTTCTAGGGGGAATGGCACATCAATTTGCATATCTCGCCAACCACTTAGTCTTTTTGCTCCATTTCTCTTGCAATGATCTTTATTTATTATAAGGGGTAAGGGGTAAGGGTTACACAGCTATATCCGCCAGCGAGGGCAGTTGAGCTATAGCAAAAAAAAAAGGCAGCTTCAAGAAGAGAAGGAGGCCAGACTGAACAAGACACCAGAAAAA
>Ga0307967_1001857_pt1 | contig 12471 bp, 10 predicted proteins | sample OrgLakmetagen648_FD_201828 | JGI IMG/M metagenome (GOLD analysis project Ga0307967, IMG submission 201828) | Saline water microbial communities from Organic Lake, Antarctica - #648 | ecosystem: Environmental > Aquatic > Non-marine Saline and Alkaline > Saline | place: Antarctica: Organic Lake... | reverse complement strand
TGACAACGCATATATCTTGAAAAGCCTCAACATCGCATGAGGCCTATCAATACCAAGCTCCCTCACTCTTCAATACCAAATCTTTCACTCTGCGTATAGCTGCATTAAAAGGCCTTAAAGCATGGGACGCAGCATGGTGTAAGTTCATATGCTTGTCGAACAACATTCCCAGGTGGGTAAAAGAATCTCTATCTTCAAGCTTCTGATTGCAGAGACGAAAAATAGGAAGTGCAGAATTCCGGTATGCATTGATATTAACTATGTAGGATTTCTTCGCATTTACTGTAAGTCCTTTCCTGGCAGCATACGATTCCAGACGTCTCAACATTTATCTGCTATTGGACTGGGTTACTAGCTGTCAGGGTCAGGTTACCAGCATGAAGCATGTGAGTTACTTTAAAGCCCTCAGTGCCTGTAGCAGCACTCACAAAGCCACTCCCAAACTCATCATCCACATCATTAATAAAAAGGGAAAAGAGGAGAGGGGGTAAAGGGCAATCTTGTGTCACACCTCTTAAAGGCACAGCGGAATTACTGGTACTGGCAGTTTTGGTAGCATCAATCAAAACATATTTGTCTCCATCGTACATTTGTCCGATAACGTTCTTGATAAGGTGAGTGGGCATCCTGATATTATTTAAATGATTCCAAAGGTGGGGTCTGTCAATAGTGTCATACGCTTGTTTATAATCAATAAAGGCCGTGTGAAGGTGGGAAAGACCCTTTAGTTTATCTGTTTGGCAGCGTGGACTAAGTGCCATAAACATAGCCTGAGTCGTGCTACAGTCTGGTGGATAGAAGCCAAATTGCGTGTCAGGGACTTTTTGATTTTCAACACACCACTTGGTAACCAGTTCTTTCAAAAATGGCGTACAGTCTATACAAAGCCCCACTCACAGCCAACATGAGGTAGTTGTTGGGATCAAGCTTAGCGCCTTTTTTGTAAAGGGGGGAGATCTTGGATTTTCCCCAACAAGTAGGAATACATTCCTCACTCAGAGCAACATGGAAGAGGTTGGGCAGGTAAGGAACTTCAAATTTTTATCTTTTCCATTACCCAAATAAGCGTATTCCAGAAAAAGGAGCTGATAATTCTTCAAAACCAGGTGAAGAAGAGGCATTCGCTCATTTCCCCCAAAAATGTAGAGACTAGGCACGTCATATTAGCAGGAGGAGTCAGACACTCATTAGCATCGGCAGTTCTGTTCATACCTTGTGAAATACGACCCCGACCCAGAGGGACAGCTGAAGCCAGTGCATCTGTGTGCCTAGGTTTCCTTTTCAGTGTGTCAGGTGGTTTGGGAGGTGGTTTAGTATCGAAATGTGAAAGAAGGTAGGTGTTCCAAGCATCTGTAGGCACAGGGGATGGACAGGTTGTCTTTCTTTGTTTCAGCATGCTGTAAATAGCCGGATCCCTTTTGCTCAACTTGTCAAAACAAATAGCAGTGAAGTTTTGAGAAACTGCGTGCAACCTTTCGCGTATGCTTTCTGTAATCCTTTTTGGTATCCTGCAAATCATCTCTACCATCCCTCAAAGAGCTAAAAATATCTCTTTCTTTTTTCCTGCATACGTTATCAAACCAAGGAGCCTTTCTGGTTCCAGCCGCCACCCTTTGATTCTTCCGATAAAAAAAACGCACAGCAAAACCTTCCCCATACCAGAAGTGCAAGCAGATGAAATAACCACGGCCCGTAAATAAATGCTAGCTGCTTCTACTTCCTTTTTCTCAATAGCCCTCATAAAATAATTGTGGCCTACGGTATTGCTTTCAAGATGCTCAGCATATTAAGTGCTTTGTCAGGATCCCACCTCAAAATATGCTTAGGACAGCCACCGTGACAAACATGCTGAGGCTCAAGATTCAACTCAGCTCCTGTCAAATCATCCTGTTTTGCTTTGAAACACGCTGTGGTACTGCAATGATCAGCAAATCGCTTGTTGGAAGGTGAATGCCAGTGCTCAGCAAAATATGATAGTTGGGAGTCATGAGGATGTGATCAGGTCTACTTTTGTGTCTGCCTTGATACCCCACAAATGTTGCCTGTCCAGAGTCTCCCTTACCTCTACCAGTAGTGAGCATGTGAGGACCAGCGGCAGCAATGTCGCTCAAAGAGTAGTTTACAAGCACGATTTACCGATTTGCAGCAGGTGATACGAGCATGTTGTAAGCATTTTATGTCATCTTGAATGTCACAGTGCTCGTCGGTAAACTCAGAGAGGTCACCTAGGTGTGCGTTAAAATCACCTATCATTAGAACGTTAGCAAAGTTCAGAGAAGCAGTGGTGGCCTCGTCGAAGTAATGTTTAAAGCTCTCTGTAATGTCACTGTTGCTCCTTTTATCTGTTTTAGGGTATACACAGCGCCCAACGCTACATTACCAGGAACATTGAAAACCTGCCCTGCACACACTTCAGCCGAATAGCTTGAATCTGCTCAGAAACGTTCCAAACGGTGACAAAGTCGTGAATGCTTTGATCTATGAGGACAGCAATGCCTTTGTGGCCAATCATGGTTCCCAATCGAGGAGTGGCCTCCCACTGCCTGCGTACTTCGATTTCAGGTAAGGTTTTTAAATTGCCTTTTTGCCCACCCAAAGCCCCTGACTGCAGAAATTAATGGCATGAAAATGGTGGTGGCTGGCTGGCCAGGTCGTCCGTATATGCTTTCAAATAATAATGGTTACAATGGGAGGTGGACTTCAGCCAGGTTGTTTGGCTGATTGGCTGCTGACTGGTCTCGGCCAGCCACAAAGAAATCCATAAGATTAGAAAGGAAGGGGAAAAGTCTAGTGCTCTGCTGAGAAAGGAAATTATGAACCAAGCTGGTTGTTGACTTGTTGCAGCAAATAGGGGCGAGCTGTTGAGAAGTCCTCAAAAGGTGTAAACAAAAGAAGAAACATTTCCTCAGCTCACAAACACGATGGTCTTGGCAGAATGAAAGAGCCTGCACCTCGTTTTGGACATGTTCACCATCATCTTCACCAGGGCACTGGTCACATGTGCAAGAACACCTTCAAAGCCACGTTGCTGCCTCAACTTTCAAAGTATGAGCACACAAGTGGAGCTTACTGACATTGCGCGTCATATGTTTGGACCGGTAAGATGAAGATACCGTGTGGCACAGTAGTCAGCGCACGTTCATTACTATAAAAAGGAATAGTAAATTAAGAATGACAAGTGGCCAGTTTATTGTTGTGCGTGTTGGGGTCCACCAACTCAACTTCTCTCCCAACACCTCTCATCCTATGCTTCTTCAAATCCGCAATAGAATTTGCATGGTAATAGCACTCCCAGTTTAACAGCCCGTACATATGTCTTGCACCCACGCAGTCCTGAAAAGCGCTCAGCGATTGACCAGTTTAGCAGGCACTTGAACGAGGCTGTCAATTGTGATCAGCCTGGAGCACCCTCCACAAAGTGACACTATTGATATTAAGTATACTGACAGCTGACCGAAACCAGTAGAACTGTAATGGTTCACTCCTCCGAGTATAGTCCAGTTAGTGGTAGACCGCTTCACACCTAAAGTGCACTTCAGAAAATGCAAGTGAAGCGTAGACAGCGAGCTAAAGGACTCCCTGCTTGTCTGCAAAAAAACAGTACCCCAGATTTGACAATCAGATGTTTATTTCTAGTGTATACAGCCAACCAACTCAGCATGATTTGCATATCACGGGGATCATTAGTCAGCATGGTCAGATCATCTGCGTACAACATCTGTGAGGCGTGCACACCCGCGATTTTGGTGACAGCCCCTGTTACCCCCTCAGCAATGTCGTTAATATCGTTAATGTAAAGGGGAAAAGCAGGGGGGACAGGGGGCAGCCTTGTTTGACCTCACAATCTGCTTTCAGCATTCTGCGAGGGTGAGGGAGGTTGAATGTGTGGGGGAGTTCCTGTTGAAGTATACATCGGAGGTCTTACACACCATTGTCAAGCCAATGCGTTTGTTTGCCAATGGTGTGCAAGAACTATGATGTATACCTCAACAGTGCCACGCACCCCCCAATCTGAAAGGTTTGTAAAACAAGCCAAGGAGAAGAAGAAGAATGTATGAAAAGTGTGAAAAAAGTGATGCTGTGCAGTCTAACATCATGAACATAAAAGGTGAAATTTTACCCAATTACTCCAGGTGAAATAGGGGCCAGATAGTTCCAGCTAAACCTCAAAACTAACAACTTATGCTGCTACCAACCATTCGATTACCAAATACCAAGCATCTTATTCTTCACCCTCGTTCGCAATCTGATTCGTCTCCACTTCACCTTTAATTACCAGCTACTGCAATGCTCTGCCAATTACTCAACTTCAAAACCCACGTTATATCCAGCTGCTGTAAGAGCCACTGCTACAAATTATGCACCCCTCTTTCAACCTGACTTCTTGTCTAGACTACCAAAACTCCTGAGTCCAAACCTCTGCTATCCATCAATCAGAGATCAACCAGATTTTTTCCCTCGAGCTTTCCCTCTCCAAACCCTGTTATTAAAGTCAAATAGAAACATCGGTACACGAGCCTACGCAGACACCAACAGCAGCACCGCCCATTACCCCGACCCTCTCACTTACTCTACCGAGGGTCACATGCACACACTCCTTCCATCACGCCACAGCAGCCTGTCATGTGTGTGGCTCCCTCCACCCTGTGTTGAACAACTCACAAGAGTGCCCCCTTGCTGTCGCCCCTCAAACAACTCCCCACGGACCCAGCAGAAGTGCTGTCTGCACTAGCAGGCCCCCTCGTCCCTTTACGCCTCACCAGTAACAGCCCCACAGCAGTGCACGCTCCCCGCAAGGGCGAGGAATGGCCAGTGCTGCTGCTCCGTGTCCATGCACTTCTGCATCGCCTCTTCCGCCCATTCCAGCCTGTTTTACACCCTCGAGTCTCACGCCAGATCACAGACCCAGACTCCCTCATCAGCAATTCTACTGCAGCACCAGCGACAGGAGCAGAGGCAGGCGGTATCACAGCTAGGTGTCCTTCTGCACTGATGTTTCAAAAAAGATACACCTGCAGGCAGCAAAAACACCACGGCAATGCACTTGTTTGTGCCCTGTCCCTAATGCTTCTACTAGTTCTCATGTCTGTGCACTCACACACTTGTGTGAACGGTCTTTACTAGTGCCATTCATCTTAAAACTGGCTCCCACATTGCTGCTCCTTCCGGAGCTGGGACCGTTATCTTAGACAGAGCTCCAACCTCATTGTGGCTACACGTTTATACGACTAGGCGAACAACTAGAATCTGAGACCTCACGCGGTAGAGGGTCTCTTGAGGATCTCCCCTGATATTACCTCTAAGAAAGCTTACATGTTGTTAATTACCAAATTTATCAAATCTAGAAGATATAAAGGTTATATAAGGCTTGCACATCCAGCTTATGAATTAGACACGCACCAGAAACTCTCAACTGTCAACCAACTAACTGCTTGTCACACGATTTGTTGCTGCCACTGATTGGGCGTGACATTACAAGTGTAAGATCAAATCACCGTCGCTGCAAAGTATAGGACTTAGCACAACAATTAAGCTGAATGGCCAGTCTTATTGAACAAGACAGAAACTCTCAACTGTCAACCAACTAACTGCTTGTCACACGATTCGTCGCTGATTGGGCGTAACATTACAAGATATTTAAAGATCGTAATTCTTATCACCCGCAGCCAATGTCGTGCAAAGAGGTTTACAAAGGGGGTAACCGGCAGCCATACATGTTCGGCTGAAGGGCTTTTTTACTGTTCTCAGCCACCATCAAAGTTAACGCAATAAAATGTAGAGGCCACCTAGTCCGGTACCGGTCTCGGCCAGTGCAAAGTTAAAATTGACAGTCTGTCCTAAACTGGTCTCAGCCTAAGTCTGCATCGTAGTCAATTAAAGCCCGCGACATTGTCAAGATTTATGGCAATTATTCGCCGGTGTGGCCACGGCTTGTTTTATGAGTAAGAAAGGTAAGCGTTCGCAGCCAATATCAAGATAAGAGAGACAGGCAAGGAAAATCTCACGCAAATTTGCTGACCCTGTTACTGTTTGTCTTTTATTTCTACAAGGTCAAGTCTCATGCTGCACTATATATAGCACCATTTGCAATATACATGCCGACATGCCGACGCCCTTGCTATTCGTCCAGTTACTACCACCTGCTCCGAGGTGTTACCAAAAGATTCAACACATACTCATTTAAGCACGGCCCAGCCACTCTCCCCAAACATTTGGTATTTAATCAACTATCATGACATCATGACACCCTGTAGTACGAATGCATTATATTATGAAATGCAGAACAGGAATCAAAAACTTGCGGTATGGTTTAAGCGCTCTCACCTTCCCCCTCTGTCCACAACATAGTAGGCAGAACCCTGCACATCCTCTCTGGGTGCCAACACGCAAATATGGAATACAATCATCGAGAGACACAACTTAGCATGCAGCACGATCATAAAAGCCACTAGCAAAACAGGCCCCCTAGGATCCTGTTTTGTCTCCATGGATATAGGCAGCAGCAAACGGCTGGCTATGCGAGAGTTTCAGATCCTGATACAGCCAAAACTAGGATTATACCATAGTGGTTCTTTCCACCCCGCTTCCCAGACAAAAACGAATTACCTCCTTGACTTGCATCCAACCACGTTTATCTACGTAATTCTCGGCCTTGGTGGGAGTGGTGTTTCACTGCCTGTGTGTTTTTATTTTTTGATGGGTAACACTGGTGTCCCAAACCCCGTGTGACCAGGGTAAGCGACCCCGAAATTGAAAATCCGTTATAATTTAAATAGTCTATTGATTCATGTGGTGTCGAGTATTAAATTTACTGGCAGCCTGCAGTCTGAAACCCATCATTCTTACCCTGTCTGTCAAAGCGAACAAGCTTATTCTTGTACTTTAATATCGCTTGACGCTACACAAGGCAGAAATGGCCCTCCCTGGGACAAGTGTCTTTAGCACTGGACTCGATGCAGCCCTCGTAGTCTTGCTCATAATTGGTTCGGCAGTCTCAAGCGGTAACAATACAAGAGTTTGAGGCGCATGCTTGCATTCAAGAAGCCAGTCAGATGAGGATATGCTAGTATTTTATGACTACCGTGCGTGCACTCGTCGCTATATTGTTTTAACACCTAGACACCTACACCGACAACTTCAGGGCTCTGCCTTGGACTGCTGTCCCTAGATTTGGAGGAAGTCAGAAACATTGCTGAAAGTGGCGCTGGGCTTAGCAAAAAGAAACGAGCTGCAAAGAGAGTTGCACCATTAATTGCAGATCAGCATTGGCTCCTTGTTACGTTACTGCTGACGAACACGGGTTTCAACCTACTCATCCCCCAGTAAGACATGGGCTGTTGTTGGCCATACGTATACCATCGGATTGAAGGGGCTTGCATACAGGTGCCGCATAACTAGTTAACTCTGTCATGCTGCCACCACCTTTATTTGCACACAGATTCATGATCGAGATTGTTGGACCTACGCTCTCAATCATCCTCTCAATATCGGTGGTCCTGGTGCGTTACTTGTATCCGTTTAAATGCTTTTCCAAGTATGATTATTCCCTTTAGTTGGGAAGACTATGATGCCTTTGATCAGCTGCCAAAGAAACCTGTCGAAAAAAGCAAACACATTTATCTGAATAGTCCACTGTGTATACATGTGTGTGCATGTGTTTACATGTGCAGTTAGTTGGTGACCTCCTTCCGCAAGCTGTCTGTGTACGCCACGGGCTTCAGATTGGGTCCTACTTTTTCCTCGTCGTACACTTTGCAAGGCTCATAACTAGGTGCGTAAACCAAGCAAAAATCCAGCATAAAAAGTCAGAACTAGCATGACTAGCTGTTGACCTGAACAAGTCCCCCCATATATCACTTATAAAAGGTGATGATCTCTTGTCATCACATCTCACGTTTTCCTTTCCCATTACTTTCACTACCAGCAGTCCCATATCATGGCCGCTAGCGCGATTATTGGATGTGATTGTTGGATCAGAACACCACTCTGTTTTCAAACGAAAGCAACGCACAGTAAGTGCAATGCAGCTGAGGTTGCCTCATGCCGCATTTTAGAATGTGCAAGAAAATGAAATATGTCGAGGTTGCGGAGCATCTTTGCTGTTCCTTATTACCTATATGGTCCCTGGCGTCCGACTAGGCTGCCGATTAAAGTTAGAGGATTGGCTGTCACATAAGGTCTTGCTAACACCTGTTTGCTCACAAAATCTGCTGCGTCAAAAGTTGCCAGAATCCCCAATGTTAGCCCGTGGCTGGTCCAGGCAGATCCCGCCCTTTTTTTAAATTGCATGGACACACTTTCATAAGTCACAGCAAGATTTGCTCAGGAGGATGTTTGTCCCTTGACTTTTCATAACCATCCTTATTTTGCAACATGTATGGATCGTTGTTCATATGTGGCTAGCTTTTATCTTGCTACCTGATTTTCCAGTTGATTTTCATCTGCAGCGCTGTTTTTATTCTTGCATAATATTTTGATTCACGCTTCTTGGCTGGACACATTGAATGTGTAGACTACTGCGCCACTCCATATCCCGGCCTTTCTTTGCAGGAGACTTTAGAAAAGGCTGCAGAAAGGGGAATTTGGCCAGGCTTGGGTAGGTGTCATCCAATCAAGCTTGTACCTACAGAAGCCACTTGCATGAAACGGCAAAGTAAAAGCGTTCCAGTAGTCGCCTCATTATTAAGTGCTACAGCTAACACCACCCTGTAGCAGGCGACAGCATGCATGCTTGCAAGCCGTTGGCTGACTCATTTTTGGTGGACCTGAACACCACATTTAACCTTCAAGAAGTTTTTGCGTCAGGGGTACACCATATATTGGTGCATAAGCCAAATGACAGGTCAGTGCCTTAAATGAGTTATTTTGTATTGTGAAATCCTGGTTACTTTGCCTTTCTTTTAGCATTTTCTAATTGGTAAAGTCAACGCTGCTGCCTTGACTCTTCAGGAATGATATCATTGGGGCCATCACAGTGTCAGACATACCAAACTTCCAGCAAGCAGTATCATCAAGCAAGCCCACTCCCACTCAAGCTGAGAGTCGGCCTCATCTCCTTGTCAGCAGCTGTAAAATCACTCCTGTTCTACGGTGAGCTGGCCAAGTGTCGCCTTTGAAAAACACGCATGCAGTGAAAACCACTTCCAAACGCGTCAAGGAAAGGGAACCGCATTGATACTGATTACCGTAGAGCTCCTTCACCATAACCAACAAGAAGGCCCTGTCATAAGTAGATAGTGAGTTGCAGCACTATTGCAGCAAAGGCACACTATACACCTTACCAGGTTCTACCCACAATGCTTTGCTATTCAGGCTAAGTGCAAGCACACCTCTGGCAAGGATGCTCCGCTTACTGCGCCAGGTATGCAAAGACAGACCTGAAGGTGATAACCTGTTGCTGACTTGACGCCACGACCCAGACATGCTCCTTAATCATATTTTCTGCAGCATCCTTTGAACATGGCCCTCCTGACTACCAAGCGTCATCCGGTCTGTGGGCCTCCTGTCCAGCATCCAGTGTCCAGTCCTCTGTGCAGAACCAGCAGACAGGACTCCAAATCCTTTCCGTTGCTACCCCCTCATCAGCAAGCCTTGAAACATGCGGGGCAGCCTGTGTGTGAGGGGCACGAGCCACCGCTGGAGGCACAAGCGTCATATTCAGGAGAATCAGCAGGTGTTGCAAATGCAATAGAAGCATCTCCTACAGGTGCAATCGAGCTCACAATTCCTCCTACAACCTCTCCCCCTAGCTCGCAGCGATTAAGTGGTGTCGACAGCAGTGCTGACAACATATGTGTCCGCTCGTGCACAACTACAAGTGTGATTACACGGGTGAGGGTCTTGTCTATTGCTGCCGAGCTTGGTCAAAGCTAAGTCGAGCAAGCTAGGAACAAACAAATGACAAATCACAGAAGGTCAATGGATGTAGCAACAAATGAATGCAGGTCATTACACACATTACAAGCATATCACAACCTGCGGAGGTGACTTTGGAATTCACAGAAAAGGAGCACACACAAGGTAATGTCCTTTTTCGCATCTGTCTGATCTAGTTTGAAGGGGCACACAATTGACACTTGCTTCCCACGCTCACCATGATCTCGACCCTTGCTTTGTTCCTGTTGCAGAGGAAGTCGTGGTCGGTGTTGTCACTGTGCAAGACATTGAACATGTGATTGTTGAGCACATGCTGGCCTTAGAAAACAGCACACCAGACCAGCCAAGCCAGTCCTAGCTATTTGACAGTGTCTGGTTGTGCGTAAAATAAGGGGCTATAATATAGGAGTTCATAAGTTCAGTGGGCATTTTGAACCATATGTTTTCCCCTTTGGTCCTCCAAGCGTGTGTTTTTTGTACACTCTCTCCTTTTTTCCATTGCACTTTTCCAATTACCCCTATCGGTTGCATGTACAAATGTTAGCTATTTCCATTATAACCCCTATTTAATGATTCTATTACCTAGCAACCTTCGTCGAAGTTCCAGAGGGGACTCTTTTGGCAGTTTAAAAGACATAGTTCATGATGATACAAGCGTAGTTGCAATGGATATGCTGACGCTAGCCAAAGCCTGAATGTACAGACACACCTGATTTCAATGCACCAATTTAAAAAGCAGCTCTCACACCCAAACCTCCACCGCCACCACATCCAAGGAAATGGCCTCCAATCCATTGCCAAAGCAATCCACCAGTCACCATCGCCCATTCATTCCCACAAAGTCAAATCAATCATATACAGGTATTTTAGGCATTAATTATATGCTGACGCTTTTGCTGGAGCATTAATCACAATCTACTCTGACGTTGCGAATATCTCAATCAAAACAGCTGGCCCAGAGGGAAATCCTTTCTACAGCAATTACTGGCTTGCAAAAGAATCTGAAGAACATCAAATTCTACAACGTCACCCAAACACAGCCCTATCACCAACCTCAAGGCTCTGGTACCTATCCAATTACCATGACGCCTTGCAACACACACAAGCACCCCCTCCACAAGCAAACTATGAAAAGCCAATACCTAAGAAAATAAATATGAATATAACCAGACCCTTATCAAAATTGGCACTACCAATGGAGTCGCTTGCAACGCTTACCCAACAACATCCTATGTCCCTGTCAAAACCAAGAGCATCATCATGGAGTGCAGAACTGGAACTCTGTAAACCAAAGGCATGCAATTTTATTTAAGCGCTTGATTAGCCTAACTTGCCCCCTCTGCCCTCAACTAGACAGTGCTCTGCATATCCTTTCTAAATGCCAACCACGCAAATGAGAAATATGATCACTGAGAGACACAACTAGTATGCAGCATGATTTTCAAAGCCATCAGCAAAACAGGCTCCCTAGGATCCCGCTTTGTCTCTCCATGACATAGGCAGCAGCGAATGGCTGGCTGTGCAATATTTCAGATTCCTGATACAGCTGAAACGAGGATTCTACCAAAGTGGCTCTTTCCAGCCACCCCGCTTCCCAGACAAAAATAGGTTTACCTCCAGTCGCCCGGGTGCTGTACTGGTTGCTCCCATCTTGGCGAGAACAAAAAAGCAACAGACTAGTAATGAAGGGGGGTGGGTTCTTAGGCAGGTGATGGCAGGGGGCAACTGAGGGAGAATGGGAACACTTCAGCAGCACCGCCAGCAGCCACCAGCAGATCCACCTCTCCAGACAGCACCGACCCAAAGATCTCAGCATTCTCCAACGTGACATTCACCTCATCAAGATCAAGTACTGTGAGGACACTAGACCGCAGAGCCAGCTGAGCGCCGCGCAGGAACAACAGAAAGGCCTCTGCTCCATCCTCCAAGGAGCCTCCGTTAGCCTCCACACCATCCTTTTGGGAGTAGGTGGCACTATCTACAACAATCATACGCTGGAGCCTTTTAAGGAGCTGGGTCTTGAATATCAAAGAGTTAAGAAACTCGCTTCCAAGCTTCATGTTCATTCTGTTGATTACGCTGCCAAACTCGTCCATGCCAGACGTGCCCTTTCCAGCACTATGATCAACTCTCATCAGGAGCAGGTTTCAGGTCAAGCCTGCAATTCTCCTGACCCCATTGATCTTTTTCTTACTCTTTTGATGGAGGAGTTTTACGGTACCCGGTACTACCAAGGTGGCTCCTTTTCCTTATTTAATGTGGGGAGTGATTTTTCACTGCCTGCGTCGTTTTTTCTTTTTTCTTTTTCTTTCTCTAGGATGGTAGAAGCAAAAAGTTTTGTCCACTTCGGAAACCTTCCTTGGTCTGAAGGCCTGCCAAAAAGTCAATGAAACTCAGACTGAAACAAAGTTGTTATCCTTGAGGCTGTTTAAAGTGCTCCCTATTTCACTGGAGGTAACAGATTTAAATTTCACTTTCTATAATGATACATATAGGAATACAATTACACTCACGCAAGCCACTTTTTTCGAAGTGCCCTTCTAATCTTAGAAGTGCACTTCGAAGCTAGAAGACACTTCTAGAGTTTGTGCTATG
>Ga0307967_1001855_pt1 | contig 12473 bp, 12 predicted proteins | sample OrgLakmetagen648_FD_201828 | JGI IMG/M metagenome (GOLD analysis project Ga0307967, IMG submission 201828) | Saline water microbial communities from Organic Lake, Antarctica - #648 | ecosystem: Environmental > Aquatic > Non-marine Saline and Alkaline > Saline | place: Antarctica: Organic Lake... | reverse complement strand
AGGCCAGCGCAGACAGCGATCATTTGATTGATCTGTACCAGCTTAATCTGAAAGACGCGACCGCTCTGGTGCTGGCAGACAGTTTTGCGTTGAACAACAGAGATCTCGTGTACGTAACGGCAGCGCCCCTGGCGCGCTGGAACCGCGTGGTATCGTTGTTGGTGCCGTCCTTTTCCGCGCTGTTCCTGGGTGACCGGGCCGGCGGCCTCTTCGATTAGGGAGCCGCGCGATGTTTGACCATATTCTGGTCCTATGCGTGGGTAATATCTGTCGCAGTCCAGTGGCTGCGGCGCTATTGCAAGCAAAGCTGGCGGATAAAACCGTGGCATCCGCCGGGCTTGGCGCGCTGGTTGGGCACGAAGCCGATGCCACCGCAGCGGGCCTCGCCAAACAGGTGGGGCTTGATCTGAGCGAACATCGCGCCCGCCAGGTAGACCGCGATATGTTGCGCAAAGCAGACCTGATTCTCGTGATGAGTGAAGGTCAGCGGGCGCAAGTCCGTGCCTTAGAGCCGACCGTCGCGGGCAAAACCATGTTATTGGCCCATTGGTTGCCCGGCAAACCGGACATCCCCGACCCTTATAAAAAAAGCAGGGAAGCTTTCGAACATGTTCAGGACATGTTGCAGAATTCTGCGGATGCCTGGCTACTCAAGCTTAAATAACCCCCCAAGAGCACCGAATGAGCGACTCAACCCCGAACGCCGCCGCCCGTCAGGGCCGCGATAACGATGATGCAATCGACATCGGCTTTCTGCTGGGAAGCCTGTGGGATTATAAGATTTTTATCGCCGTCATGACGGTCGTTTTTGCCCTCGCCGGCCTGACATACGCGACCTTATCGACGCCCATCTATCAAGCCGATGCCCTGGTGCAGGTTGAAAAGAAATCCGGCTCCATTTCAGGCGCAGACATGCAACAACTGATGGGCCGAGAGGAGCCCAACACCAGCACCGAAATTGAAATCCTTCGCTCGCGCATGATTCTTGGCCAGGTCGTGGATCAAACCGACCTGGATGTGGACGTGCAGCCGACTAACCTGCCGCTGATTGGTGAATGGCTGCGCAGAAAGGGGGTATCGCGCCCGGACTTCATGGACGGGGGCGAATCCGTGTGGGCGGGCGAATCACTCACCATCGCTGAACTGGTAACCAGTCACCAAAGTAACACCGTGGTGGTGTCGCTTCATTCCCTCGGCAGCGGGCGCTACCAATTGCAGAATGCCCATGGTCAGGAACTCGGTCAGGGTGCAGTGGGTCAGAAACTGGTGATCGAAGAACCCTGGCTTGAACTCACCGTCTCCAGGCTAAGCGCGCCCGCCGGTGCAACCTTTACCATGGTAAAGAAAAGCCGGTTAGCGGCCATCAAAGGTCTCAAAGCACGGTTGAACATCCAGTCTCAAGGTAAAGATACCGGTATTATACGCCTTGCTCTGGAAGGGGCGGACCCGCAGAAACTCGTCAGCAGCCTCAATGCCGCCACCCAAGTGTTTCTGACCCAGAATATCGCCCGGCAGGCGGCCGAAGCCGAAAAAAGCCTGGCATTTCTGGAGCAGCAGGCACCGAGGGTCCGCGAGCAGCTGACCGAAGCGGAAAACCTGCTCAATGAATTCCGCCTGGCCAACGACAGCATAGATCTCAGCTTTGAAACCGAGAATGCCCTTAACAGTCTGGTCAGCGTTGAAGCCAGCCTGAATGAAATGGAACTGCAGGAATCTGAACTGGCCCGACGATTTACCCCTAATCATCCGGTGTACCGTTCACTGCTTGAGAAAAAAGATCAGTTGCTGCGTGAAAAGGCGCGGCTGGAACAACGTGTCGGCAACCTGCCAGAGACCCAGCAGCAGGTGCTGCGGTTCAGCCGTGATGTGAAAGTAACCCAGGAAATTTACGTGCAGTTACTCAATCGGGTGCAAGAGCTGCGCCTGGTAAAGGCGGGCACGGTGGGCAACGTGCGCATTCTGGACGACGCTGTCGTGCAGGGCCAGATAGCGCCCCGCAGAAACCTGATTGTGACGGTTGCCGGCCTGAGCGGTCTGTTGCTGGCCATGGTCATTGTGCTTGTGCGTGCCGCATTCAGCCGCGGAATAGTCTCAGCGGAGCAGTTGGAAGAGCTGGATTTACCGGTTTATGCCACCGTACCCCTGTCTGAAGAAGAGGCGCACCGTTCTGAACGGAAAAAGGCTCGTAAAACAGCCACTAAACGTGGCATTTCCACTAAAGAGCTGTTGGCGGTGCGCAACCCGGCGGACCTTGCTATCGAAGCCATCCGCAGCCTGCGCACCTCCCTGCATTTCGCCATGATGGACGGCAGTGACAACCGCCTGGTGATAACCGGCCCCAGCCCGGCTGTGGGTAAAAGCTTTCTGTCCGCAAACCTTGCCGCCGTATGTGCACAGGCTGGGCAGCGAGTAGTGATGGTAGATGGAGACATGCGTAAAGGCCACGTCCACGGCAGCTTTAATCAGGCGGCCGCCGGCGGCCTATCAGAAGTGCTGTCTGGTACGCTGGAGGCAAAACAAGCCGTACGAAGCACCAGCGACGAAAACCTGAGCTGGGTCAGTCGTGGCAGTGCGCCGCCGAATCCTGCTGAGTTGTTGATGCAGGCCCGGTTTACCGAGTTCCTGGAGTACCTGAGCAGCAAGTTTGATCTGGTGATCATCGATACGCCACCGATTCTGGCAGTCACCGATGCCGCCATCATTTGCAAACAGGCAGACACAACGCTGATGGTGGTTCGCTTTGACATGAACACGCCGAAGGAAGTCGACATAGCCCGCACGCGGCTGGCCACCGCAGGCGTTACCCTTAAAGGTACCATTCTTAACGCCATGGAAAAGAAAGCAGCCACCAGTTACGGCTATTACGGTTACTACAATTACGCCTACAAAACTGACTGAGCCCGCATACGCCGCAGAACATCGTATTGTTTGATTGCTCAATTACGAATGGAAGCGCCCAGCATGAAACTTCTCATCACAGGCGGAGCTGGTTTTATAGGCTCCGCGGTTATTCGCCACATCATCAATAATACGACCGATGAAGTGGTTAACCTCGACAAACTCACCAAAAAGTTCTGACATAGCCACGGACTCACACGGACCCACACAGACCCACACGGACCCACACGGACAAAAGATCTTATTCTCGTCCTTCCGTCCGTGAAAGTCCGTGCCGTCCGTGGCCAATTTATCTTTGTCAGTAAAAGAACCAACCATGAAACTATTAGTAACCGGCGGTGCTGGCTTTATAGGCCCCGCCGCCTTTATCGAAACCAACATCGTCGGTACTTACACCCTATTGGAATCAATACATATCTAAAGCATGGAGAATGTTAACTGTGAGTAAAAAATTCGCCCTGATTGGCGCCGCAGGTTACATCGCCCCGCGCCATATGAAAGCCATCAAAGACACAGATAATGAGCTCGTGGCAGCGCTAGACAAGAACGATTCAGTTGGAATCATTGACAGCTTTTTCCCTGATGCAGACTTTTTCACCGAGTTTGAGCGTTTTGACCGCCACATAGACAAGCTTCAACGGGCGAATGGGGACAAGGCAATCGACTATATGTCAATATGCTCTCCGAATTATCTGCATGACTCCCATATGCGCTTTGCGCTGCGCTCAGGTGCCAATGCTATCTGCGAGAAGCCTCTTGTTCTGAACGCCTGGAATATAGATGGCTTGCAGGAGATAGAAAAAGATACCGGGCAGAAAGTAAACACCATCCTGCAGCTTCGCGTGCATCCCTCCATCATTGCACTCCGCGAAAAAGTACAGAATGAGCAGAAGAGCGGCAAACATGAGGTAGACCTGACGTATATTACCTCGCGTGGTCACTGGTACCTGCAATCCTGGAAAGGCGATGAGAAGAAGTCCGGAGGTATTGCCACCAATATTGGTGTGCATTTTTACGATATGCTCCATTTCATTTTCGGAGAGCTTCAGGACAACGTCGTGCACCACAGCAGCGACACAATGGCAGCCGGCTACCTTGAGTACGAGAAAGCACGGGTTCGGTGGTTCCTGTCTGTAGACTACAAATTTGTGCCGGAAAGCGCTAAAACCCAGGGCCAACGTACCTATCGATCGATCACTGTGGATGGTGAGGAGCTGGAATTTTCCGGGGGCTTCGCAGAGCTTCACACCCGCAGCTATAAAGAAATCCTGGCTGGGCGTGGTTTTGGGCTTGAAGAAAACCGGGTGGCGATAGAAACCGTTGCTAATATTCGTAACGCCGACCCAATCGGCCCGAAAGGTAATTACCATCCATTCTTGAAAAACTGATGTTATAGCCACGGACAGCACGGACAGCACGGACAGCACGGACGTTCACGGACAAAAAATGACTAAAAAACATCATTATTTAGTCGTTTTATTTTTGTCATTCGTCCGTGAATATCTGTGCCGTCCGTGGCAAAAAAGGAGTTTTTAATTTTATGCCCATAAAAATCCACCCCAGCGCCATAGTAGATGAAGGCGCCCAGATCGGCGACGGCTCCCGGGTATGGCACTTTGTGCATGTATGCGGCGGTGCAAAAGTAGGCAAGAACGTTTCCATGGGCCAGGGTGTATTCGTTGGAAATAAGGTCACTATTGGTGATAACTGCAAGATCCAGAACAACGTCTCGGTTTACGACAATGTACACCTTGAAGAAGGTGTGTTTTGCGGGCCTAGCATGGTGTTCACCAACGTCTACAATCCCCGTTCGCTTGTAGAAAGGAAAGATGAGTACCGCGACACCATCGTTAAGAAAGGCGCAACGTTGGGAGCCAACTGCACGATTGTCTGCGGTGTTACTATTGGCGCCTATTCCTTCATTGGCGCCGGTGCCGTGGTGAACAAATCCGTTCCGGACTATGCGTTGATGGTGGGCGTTCCGGGCAAACAAATTGGTTGGATGAGCGAGTTTGGTGAGCAACTGAACCTTCCCGTTGAAGGGGAAGGAGAAACTACCTGCCTTCATACCGGCGCTCTCTACAGATTGACAAATAACCGAGTAACGAAATGCAATTCATAGATTTGGCGGCCCAGCAGGCTCGCATCAAAGACAAAATTGATGCGAATATCCAGAAAGTTCTGGCTCATGGAAAATACATACTTGGGCCTGAGGTAGGCGAACTGGAAGAAAGGCTCGCAGATTACACAGGTGCCAAATACTGTATAACAGTCGCCAATGGCACCGACGCTTTACAGGTCGCTCAGATGGCGTTTGGCATTGGCCCTGGTGACGAGGTGATCGTGCCAGGCTTCAGCTACATCGCCACCGCCGAGACAGTCGCTTTGTTGGGTGCGCGGCCGGTGTATGTAGACATTGATCCGAAAACCTACAATATGAACCCGGAACTGCTGGAAGCGGCCATAACACTCCGCGCCAAAGCCATTATCCCGGTATCCTTGTATGGCCAGTGCGCGGATTTTGATGCCATCAATGCCGTTGCTGAGAAGCATGGCATCCCGGTGATTGAAGACGGAGCGCAAAGCTTCGGGGCCAGCTACAAAGGCAAAAAGTCCTGCAACTTGACCACCATCGGTTGCACAAGCTTCTTCCCCAGCAAACCCCTGGGTTGTTACGGCGATGGCGGTGCCATCTTCACTAACGACGACGAACTGGCCACACTACTGCGCCAGATCGCCCGACATGGCCAGGACCGGCGATATCACCATATCCGTGTGGGTGTGAACAGCCGCCTGGATACTCTGCAAGCGGCCATTCTGTTGCCGAAGCTGGAGCTGCTGGAAGAAGAAGTTCAGTTACGTAACGAGGTGGCTGAAAATTATACCCGTCTGCTGAATGAGGCTGGTATAGATACCACGCCTTTCATTGAGGAGCACAACGTATCCGTCTGGGCCCAGTACACCATTCAGGTAGACAAACGCGAAGCCGTGCAGGGAAGTCTGAAAGACGCCGGCATTCCCACGGCGGTGCATTACCCCATTCCGCTGAACAAACAGCCTGCAGTGGCGGATGATGAAGCGCAGTTGCCGGTAGGGAATGCGATGGCACAAGCGGTGATGAGTTTGCCAATGCATCCTTATATGGCCACTCTCAATCAAGGTCGGGTAGTTGAAACTCTTTTGGATGCTATAAAAATAGATTGGTGAAATTTTAATGAGCATGCCATTTTATAAACAGATTTATCGAAAGACTGCGCAATTCAAGCGATCACGCGAGTTTCCCTACTCTCGTTACAATAAAGCCAATAACTGCATATTTATACATATTCCAAAAGTGGCTGGCACATCTATAGTTAATGCTCTTGGTGGAGAAAAGGCGAAAAGAAACCATCTGCCTTGGTATGTTTACTACACTGCTAACCCGAAATTCTTCAATAGGGCGTTCAAGTTCTCATTCGTTAGAAATCCTTGGGATAGAGTACTGTCTGCTTATCAATATTTGTCTCGTGGTGGCAATCAACAAGGTGATCTGAAAACTTCTGAGGCTCTTTTAAAATATAAAGGGTTCGAAGATTTTGTAATAAACGGGCTTGGTCAAGGATGTTTCCGTAGTAATTTATTATTTTTGCCACAGGCCGATTTTGTTATAAATGGAAATGAAGAGCTGGCAGTCGATTTTCTGGGTCATTTTGAGAGTATCAATGATGATTTCAATAAAGTAATGGGAGAGCTTGGCATCAAACGAAAATTGGAGAAACGAAATACTTCTGAGCGAGATAAAAATTATAGGGAATACTATAAAAGCCAGAAGTCGGTTGAAGTAATTGAAAATATTTATAAGCAAGACGTTACCTTTTTCTCTTATACATTCTGAATATGCACATCCTCCTCCTCCCCTCCTGGTATCCCAAAAACCCTAGCGACGTAGGCGGCGTATTTTTCCGCGACCAGGCCTTTGCTCTTGTCAATTATGGCCACAAAGTCGGCGTAATTGCACCGCAGATGAAATCAGTACGAAAACTGTTTAGTAAAACTGAAAAAACATGTTTGCCTTACTTTGAGTTGGACTTAGGCTTGCCAACCTACCGAAAAGAGGTACTCGCGGCCTTGCCACGAGTACCCTACGGCAATTATTGGCTATTCAAGCGTGCTGCCCAAAAATTGTTGCGCGACTACATTAAACACCAGGGAAAACCGGACATCATTCACGCACACGCCGCCATTTTTGGTGGAGTGGTTGCGGTGGATATTGCCAAGGAATTTGATATCCCTGTGGTGTTGACCGAACATAGTACAGGCTTTGCCAGGGGAGTTTACTCGCCATGGCAGTTGAAGCTGGCAGAAAAGGCGATCGCCGGTAGCCGCTCGCGCATCTCGGTAAGCCCGTCGCTTGGGGAACTACTGGGCGACCAGTTTGCTTCCAGCAAGGGCCTATGGAAATGGATACCTAATGTGGTGGCCGATCGTTTCAAAACGCCCGATAATTTTGCTCCAGAAGATCGTCCGGTAAGGTTTTTAAATCTCGCATTGATGACCACAAAAAAAGGCCAGTTCGATTTGGTTAAAGCGTTTCACTCAGTGATTGAAAATGGTCTCACGGCTGAATTGTGGCTTGCGGGTGTTGGGCCAATTCGGGCGGAGCTGGAAAAGCAGGCTGCCGATTTGGGTATTGCAGAGAAAGTACGTTTCTTGGGGCTAATCGCACCCGAAAAGGTGCCGCAGTTATTGTCAGAGATCGACGTTATGGTGGTGTCCAGCCATTATGAAACTTTTGGCGTTGTCGCTGCAGAAGCGTTGACGGCGGGAGTGCCCGTTATTGCCACCCGTTGCGGTGGCCCTGAGTGTATTGTTCAGGAGGGGGACGGCTTATTGGTACCCCCAAAGCAGCCCTTAGTGTTGGGCCAAGCCATGCAGCAGCTTGGCGAAGAACTGTCTAGCTATAATCGAAAAGGCATTGCCGACCGTGCAAAAGACCGTTTCTCGGGACCGGCTGTGGCTGCGCGGTTGACGGAAGAATATGAGCATGTGCTCTCCGGGGAAGGTTCCGTGGAAAATCCCGCATGAGAGCATTGGTTTCACGAGTAAAACACCATACCTCGTCGTCTCCATTACGGCGGAACATCGGTATGACACTCGGCCGCCAGCTTTTGGCGGCTTTTGCGCAGTTCTTGTTGGTGGTTTTAATTGCCAGAGAGTTGGGGCCTGAAGGCAATGGCTTCTACGCCATGGCCATACTCATTCCCACTATGCTGGCCAATCTCCTCAACTTCGGGGTAGGGCCGGCAACGGTTTACTACGTCAGCCGCGGCGACTTTAATGTTCATCAGGCAATGGCAGGCAATCTTCGCCTGGCATTGATAATCGCAACAGCCGGAGTAGCCTGCGCGCTACCGGTGTTGGTGATTTGGGGAGCTGAACTGTTCCCCGGCGTACCCCAAGGCTTGCTTTACCTTGGTCTTGCGAGCTTCCCGCTTACGTTGCTACTTGCATACCTGAATACGATTCTTCAGGGCTTGGAAGACTTCAAAGCCTTCAACCTAACGGTACTCTTGCCGCCTTACGTAAATCTGGTCGGCGTGGTGATTGCCTTATACGGTTTAACGCTTGGCGTAGAGGGGGCGATGGTGGCGTATATTACAGGGCAGCTGGTTGGCTTGCTGATTGTGTTTTCGCTGTTAAGCCGTAGCAAGGTCACACTAGAGCAGGTGAATCAGAGCATATCTCTTTCTGCATACGCCCGGAAAACCCTCAGCTACGGCTGGAAAGCGCACCTCTCCAATATCATGGCTTTCGTCAACTACCGGGCGGATATTTTCCTGGTCAACTTCTTCCTCACTCCAGCCGCCACTGGTATTTACGTAATAGCCGTGCAGATAGCAGAAAAACTCTGGATGCTTTCCCAAGCCGCCAGCACAGTGCTTTTGCCAAGGCTCTCTGCCATGCACCAGAACCCTGAAGCCCGAATGGCTTTAACCAATAAAGGATTTTTGGTGGTGTCCAGCATCACCGGATTAGCAAGCATCGGTGTAGCCATTGCGCTTTATTGGCTGATAAGCCCGGTGTTTGGCGAGGAATATGTGGAAGCCTTACCTGCATTTTTGTGGCTCTTGCCGGGTATTATTGCCGGAGCAGGTTCACGGATTTATGCCAACTGTATTGCGGCTGCAGGGAAGCCTGAATGGAATATGTACTCGTCTATTGGTGTTGTGACGATTAACGTGATTGGGAATATTTTGCTGGTGCCGAAATATGGGATTGTTGGGGCAGCTTGGGCAACAAGCTTGGCATATGTGCTCAACGCAGTAGTGAAATTTTGGTTGAGCCGGAAAACGATTAGTGTGAGAGCAATAATTTGACTGTAATTTCCAACAGTCAAAAGGTGCTGAGACCTATCCGCGTATGTATTCAGAAGCGAAAGGAATTTTATTTATAATGAAAGTAATGACCATCATCGGCGCACGCCCCCAATTCATAAAGGCCGCCGTAGTGTCCAGGGCATTCCACGAGCACTGTCCGGATGTGCAGGAAATAATGGTACACACCGGCCAGCATTACGACGCCAACATGTCCGACATATTTTTTGATGAACTGGACATACCTAGGCCCGACTATAACCTTGGTATTGGTGGTGGTACCCATGGCCAGAATACAGGCCGTATGATAGAAAAGCTGGAAGGCTTGATGATCGACGTTCAGCCGGCCTGGGTGCTGGTATACGGCGATACAGACAGCACCTTGGCGGGCGCCTTGGCGGCGGCTAAGCTGCACATTCCCGTGGCCCATGTGGAAGCTGGCTTACGCAGCTTTAACCCCAAGATGCCGGAGGAAATCAACCGTGTGCTGACCGACCATATCTCAGATTTACTGTTCGCGCCCACCGAAGCCGGTCGCCAGAACCTGCTTAACGAAGGCATCGCGGAAGAAAAAATCAAGTTGGTTGGTGATGTGATGTACGACGCATCTCTGTTCTATAAGGACAAAGCTCGCAAGCCGTATCTGCCCGCCGAGTTGGACATACAAGGCAGTGATTTCGTGCTTTGCACTATCCACCGCGCCGAAAACACTGATGATCCGCAACGGCTGAAGAATATTTTCCAAGGACTTGGCGCCAACGGCGAGCAAGTTATTTTGCCCATGCATCCGAGAACGAGAGCGAAGGTTGTGGATTTGGGGATCAATATTCCGGCGAACATTTGGGTGATTGACCCAGTGGGATATTTGGAGATGGTTTGGTTGGAGGGAAATTGCCGCTGTGTGGCTACGGATTCTGGTGGGGTGCAGAAGGAAGCTTATTTTCATAGAAAGCCTTGTATTACGCTTCGGGATGAAACTGAGTGGAAAGAGCTAGTTGATATAGGCGTTAATTACCTTGCGGGAGCAAATGCTTCTTTAATTCGGGACTACCTAGTGAAATTGCCGGAAACGTGCGCGTTTACCGCAAGCTTGTATGGGAAAGGGGCTGCCGCTAGTTTAATCTGCAAGGAACTAAGAAATTCATGATTCAGATGCTTTATGTTGGAGGGCCTACCGCATCAGAAAAAGGAGCAGTAGGCACACACACTTCCGGTGTCATTAATGCGTTAACCCGAAGAGGGGATGTCAAATTACACGGTGTCTTCTATGAAGGCGCACTTCCTTCAACACTGCCATCGGATACCGTGCAGTTCAGCCGTTCAAAATTATCAAAAAAACTCGGGAAAATAGGTAAAATTTTATCTTTTGTTGAATATAGTTTTTTTATAAGAAAGCTTCTCAGAGCGAAGCGGTCTGACTATGTATATGTTAGGTTTGATCCATTTTTTTGCTTTTTCCTGATTCTCGTCTTGGGTAAATCTAGAATAATAATAGAATATAATGACATTTTCATGGATCAAATTAGGTTCGCCGCCGATAAGGGCCAATGGTCAGGACTATCAAAGGTTATTCGTTTATCGCCTTTTTATAAGTATTTTGTGCACAAGTCTGAGAGTCTCGTTTTCTCAAAGTCTCATTTAGTTGTCGCTGTTACGGAAGATTTGTTGAAATACTGCAGATCCCGCTGCCACCGCTTGCAAGGTATTACTGTTCTCAACGCAACCGATCTTAAATTTAATGAGTTCCCGACGTCAATTAATGCCACCAATGAAGTTTTGAAACTCGCCCATGTCGGTACACTGACATACTGGGATGGTTTAGAAGAACTACTGTTGTCACTAAAACAGGCTCAGGAGAGAGCTCGGGATTTCCGTTTTGAGTTGATCTTTGTTGGTGGTGGAAAAATGAAAGATCAGCTTGAAACCATGGTTGATACTCTTGATTTTGGCTCAAATGTTCGTTTTCTGGAGCCTGTTGAGAGGTCAGAAGCGGTTGAAGTCCTGAAGTCGACAGATGTGGTTCCGATCCTAAAGACGATTGTAGGATATGGGTTGTCGCCCATGAAGTTTTATGAGGCTTTAGGTGCGGGCTGTCATGTGCTTGCGTCAGATGTTCCGCATATGAATGAAGATAGTCCTGAGTATGTTACGAACGTTCATTTCCCGCTTGATATAGAGGAAATTTCGGAAAGGTTTATCTTTCTTTTCCACAATATAAAGCATATCAGAGAGCAGAAAAAAGCCGCTTCTAGGTACGCGCAGGATCATCATTCATGGGATGCCAGGATGGAGGCTATAATTAATTCAATCGAGGGGATGCAATGAAAATAATTCGTATTTATGGTGTCGGCCGCTCTGGCTCTACTGTTATTGGAGCGTATATTGCCGGCCGCATTCTCGGTGCGATTCATGTTGGCGAGATTGTGCGTTTTGATAGCCCACCTTTGATCAAGCAGAATCCCACGTGTACTTGTGGTAAGCAGATTTGTGCCTGCTCATTCTGGAAAGAGGTTGATCAGGATAGCTATGCTCGCGTCATTGAGTCTATTGCTTCCAATGGGTACGAAGTGATTGTAGACAGCAGCAAGCCGGGTGAAACGCCAACTGTGGACGGAGTTGATGTTATTCCGATCCATCTACGGTCACGATATTGACCTTTTTGGCTATGAGTTTGAATAGGCGGTCCAGCTAAAATGAAAATTTTGCATTTTATATCCTCCCCAGCAGCCGGTGGCGCAGAGACATACGTTCGCGATTTGTCCATTTTGATGCGTAGTAAAGGGCATGACGTCCATGTCGTGTTTCTTGAGTCGGCAGCTGAGAGCGGTAGGGATCTGGCTTTCGAAAAAACTTTTCTAGAATCGCTTTCGGCCAAGTCGGTTTACTACTCCTTTATCGGAAAGGAGTCTCGGAGAAGGCCATGGCTGGGGGGCTTGCGACTACGAAAAGTAGTAAACGCATTTCAGGCTGACGTAGTTCACTGTCATCTTTATTACGCACTTCTATTTTCATTTTTCTTATTCAAAACACCCGTCCTCTACACGCATCACAATATTAAATTGGGTTTGCCACGTTCTTTTTACCGTATTTTTGACCTAAAGGTAAAAGCGTACATCGGTATATGCAGTGCCTGCAAAAAGCAGTTGGAGGGCGGTCGTGCTCGTAGCGTTGTTTTGATAAACAATGCCGTTTCTAAGCAACGAATTCCTGTCAGGTCTAATG
>Ga0307967_1001851_pt1 | contig 12478 bp, 9 predicted proteins | sample OrgLakmetagen648_FD_201828 | JGI IMG/M metagenome (GOLD analysis project Ga0307967, IMG submission 201828) | Saline water microbial communities from Organic Lake, Antarctica - #648 | ecosystem: Environmental > Aquatic > Non-marine Saline and Alkaline > Saline | place: Antarctica: Organic Lake... | reverse complement strand
AGGGGTTGAGTTCCGCGACGGGCTCCGCCACGTTCAAGCCGCCGCCTGATCAGGCGTCACCAACTTCTGCGCATATCTCGTCGGTCACATCGTAGTTGCGCACCAGCTTCTCAGGTGGCGCACGGTCAGGCACGAACATCTCGCGGATGCTGTCCACCCGGTCGCCCAGCACCCGGCCCGGAAGCGTAGCAAGAGATTGTCGCACCTGTTCCTTGGCGGGCATGAAATACTGCGCATCCAAGCGCCCTGCGGCGAAGGCGTCACTGGCGCGGGCGGCGTAGCTGAGGGGTTCTGGCGGCGTCCAGTCTGCCAGCCCCAATGCCGCAAGCAAGGTTTCTTCGGCTTCGCTAATCTTACCGGTGGACGCTTCCTGAGCGGTGCGAGAGCTCTGAACAACCTGCGCAACGCGCTTCTCGAAGTCCTTTGAAACATCGGGAACCCAGAGTTGATCCATGTCTTCGAGGATTAAGCCCTTTTGAACCGCGCCACGGGTAAGCCGCTCGATCTGATTTTGGCCATGCTCCGAGCGCAAGAAAACGGCCAAGAACTCAGGTGCAATCTTGCGCGATCTCAGAATAGCGAGTTTGCACGAGCATGTTGCCGGATCGTCCGAGGCAACAAGGCTCAACTGTCCGATAGTTCCGATAATCGAAAGCAGCACGTCACCACGTTCAAGATATGACCGTCGCATGTATTTCCGGTTATATGCCTCTTGCGTGATGCAAATCGGAGACGCCGTTTCCGCAAAGAAGCGATCTGTCACGTCCTGACCGCGATAATAGGGAATGCCGTCATCTACGAATGCATCACTTATGGTGAAGTGGTTGCCGTCTGAAACGTGAGCCAATGCGTGCACGCTTTCGCGTTGCCACTTGGCGATCAACTCCGCAGACCGCAAATACCGCTTCTGGAAGTATTCAGCGTCTATGCGGGATGTTCGTTCCAGTTGCGATGTTTTCGCTATGGAGGCTTCAAGCCCCTCCAACAGTGCGCTTAAGCGGTCACTGTCGAAGGGGCGTTGCGAAAAAAACTGAACTGCTCCTGTGCCGCGAACTCTTGGAAGGCTTCGGCTATACCGTCGTGCGTCAGCCCCTCATGATTGTAGAGGTCATGGGCGACGATAAAGTGCCCGTGCGTGTCGCGCATCAGTGTACCATCATCGCGGCGCACATAGACCTTTTCACCTGAGTTGTTGACGCTTTCCACCTGCTGCGTAGCGAAGAATATGTTGTAGTCGTCCACCTTCGGACATAGCGGCCCTGCGGCTGGATCGTCGTTCCACTTCTGCACGAACAACACGCTGGTCTTGGTGCCTGTATGCGGCTTGAAGGTGTTGGGGTGCAGCCCTACCACAGCAAGGATGCGGCAGCGTTCCATGATGAACTCGCGCACCCGCTGGTCCGACGAGTTGTTGAACCGGCCTTGCGGAAGCACAACGGCCATGCGCCCGCCCGGTTTCAGGAAGTCCAGATTGCGTTCGATGAACAGCAAGTCGCGCCCCACTGCGCGTTCCAGCTTGCCCGTCTTCTTGTGGGCCAAGTCATAGGGCGAAAGCATGTCCGACTGTTTGATATCACCCGCGAAGGGCGGGTTGGCCATCAGCACGTCATAGCCGAATGACCGATAGTCCGTCTGGCGCGGATTGGCCCGCAGCTTGCGCAACCGTCGCCACCCGTCGCCGTATGTGTCGGACCATTCGTCCTGCTTCACTGTCTCGTCCCACTTGGTCCAATCCAGCGTGTTGAGGTGCAGCACGTTGGTTTCGCCATCGCCTGCGATCAGGTTAAGGCAGCGCGATACGCGCACGGACTTCTCATCGAAGTCGATAGCGAACACCTTGTCGCGCACGTAGTCTTCGCAGCGCGGCGGCTTCTGGTCCATTGTGAACAGGTGGCTTTCTTCCATACCCATGTCCGCAATGATCTGCCGCCAGACGTGGAACATGGTGTGCACTGTGAAGCCTGCCGACCCGCACGCGGTGTCGATGACCGTCTCTTGTTCCTGCGGATTGAGCATCTTCACGCACAAGTCGATGACCCAACGCGGGGTGAAGTATTGCCCCTTCTCGCCCTTGGACGATTTGTTGACGAGGTATTCGAAAGCGTCGTCGATCACGTCGAGATTGGAGTTGAACAACTTCCATTCTTCCAGTGATCCGACGCAGACTTGCAGGTGATCCGGTGACAAGCGGATGCGTTCATCATCCAGAAATACGCCGGGCCACTTGCGCTTTGCTTCGTCGAACAGGTCTTGCATGGCACGCTTTAGTTGCGCGGCGGTATTGGTATTACGGAAGCGAAGGTAGGGGTGCTGTCCGCGATGCGTGGCCATCTCGTCATACAGCTTGGTGAAGATCAGCTTGAAGACTTCTTCGAAGACATCAACGCCAGCATTTGCCAGCACTTCGTTCTCCATGTCCACGATCAACTCGCGCAGCGACCTTGCTTTTGATCCTTCGCGCTCGCGCTCATTCTCTTTGTCGATAAGGGTCTGAATGGTCCACGGTTGATCGACGATATCCTCAATCGTCTGCGCGGCCCGTGGCAGGTGGTGAATGGGTACGAAGTAGTTTGGGTTCTTGCGGTGCCAGACTTCGGCCAGAATGCCGTTGCTCCACACGGCCAATGGCGCACCCGTGGCATGGGTGTAAGAGCGCAGTTGCTCTTTACCGTCGCGCAGTTTCGCGGCCTTCACCTCGATGATGACATAGGGAACTGTCGGGCGGTCAGCATCGAAAATAACGATATCGGCCCGTTTGGAACTGTCGCGTCCGAATGTGATAGGATACTCAACTTGAATGCGAGATACTGGATAGCCGTATTGGTCAATAAGTCGAGCAAGCCAAAGCTGGCGCGTCCGTTCCTCTGGCTTCAGTTGGACAGGTTTATTTCGCACAAGGCAGTCGACATAGGTGGTCTGCTTGCCCCTTGCCTCCCGTGTCTCACTCCGACTATCGAGTGCGGTGTTTTCGTCCTCTGAGAAAAGAACGAACTCGCTAAACTCATTGGTAACTTTGTTCATGTGTGCCCACTCGTCTTATTGGCGGCTCTGTGGCCACTGTTGCTTACCGTCCGTTGTAGCTGAGCGGCGGCGCTCCTACAAAGGGCAACTGCAAGATTTTGCGGCAGATTTTTCCGCGCCCCTATCTATTGCCCATGCCGCGTGGTCTTTCCCCCATGCCCCCGCCCCCGCAGTAGTGCCACCCCCCAGCATCGGAAACCCGCCCTCACTATAGGACGAAGGAACAGCCAAGGTGGCATCCGCCCCACCGATAGGATGATAGAAGGCCATCTGAGGGAACACCCGGCGGTTGACAGAAACACAACTCTGACAGCATAAGTGAGGCGTCAAGTGAGACACCAGAGCAACCTTCGCGCTTGGATGTCCAGCTAAGTCAACGACTTAGAAAAATGGTGGAGTGTCCCTGTCTCTCCGCCAAACATCCCATTAAGCCTTTGAAATTGTTGAATTTCTTGTAAAGAGAGAAATTCATGCCACCATCTTTACCACCATCGATTTCGCCATGGCATGCAAGGTGATGCAGTCATCTGCATCCCGGCTATGAATGTCGCGTGGCCTAGTCACCGACAGATCGACCTTCAGGCGGGCGCGACCCGGCGCCGACTGTCGCGTTGATCGGGGGCGGGGCGCGGCTGCGGCTCCGACAAAATGCGGCACCCTGCAAAATTTTTTGAAATACTGGCGCAGGCTGGCGGATCCCTTGCTATAAGAAGGAATAGTGAAAATTGCCACACGATCTCACCACGCCGGATGCCGCCGAGCAGCCGACGTGACCAGTGTTTCGTGTGCCCTACCCCGGAGACCTACAATGACTTCACCTACGACCACCAACCTTTACCTTTCCGCCGAGCAGGTTGCAAAGCGCTTCGGCGTCTCGAAGGACTCGATCTGGCGCTGGAAGCGCAACGGTGAGTTCCCCGCCCCCGTCAAGCTCGGCGGAACGACCACGCGCTGGCGCCTCGCCGATATCGAGGATTACGAGGGCAGCCTCCGCTGCGGCTTCGTCACCTGTCTCGCGTTCGAGCCCGATGGTCTGACGCTGCACTGACGCCTCCCGAGGCACCCCGACACTCATGAGGCGCGCGCTCCGGCGCGGCCTTGAGACCTCACAACCGGCGCGCCCAGCCTGCCGCCGGTCTCTCCAGTCATGTCCAAACGGAACCAATGTCATGAACAATATCTCAACGCCCACTCCGCCCTCGACCCAGAACCAGAACGTCGTAAGCTTCCCCGCCGGCACCACGACGGCGTCCGCGAACGCCCGGACACTTGTCGACATTCCCGGGCCTGACGGCCTGCCGGACGGGTATCTCTTCGATGAAACCGGTCTCCATGAATTCCGCGAGGACAAGGATGGCAACGTCCTGGCCACGCGCATCTGTTCTCCGCTCCTGGTGAAGGGACGGTGCCGGACGGCTGCCAGCCGGAGCTGGGGTCGCGTGCTCGCCGTGCAGGACCCGGACGGCAGGTGGCACGAGGTGGTGATCGACACCCGGCAGCTCGCGAAATCGGCCGCTGCGGCCCTTGCGCCGCTCTTCGAGCTGGGCTTCGAGCTCGCTCCCGTCGCAAAAGCCGCCGAAAGCGTGAAGACCTTGCTGGACCTCTGGCGCCCCGAGTCGCAGTATCTGCGCTTCGACCGGATCGGCTGGACCGGCCCTCGGCACGACACCTTCGTGCTTGGTGGCGGCAATGTGATCGGCACTGCCCTCGTTACGACGGACAGCGTTTCCGAGGGGCTTATGGCGGCGATCCACACCAGGGGAACGCTCGACGCCTGGAAGACGGATGTCGCCGCACCCTGCGCCGGCAACCCGCTGATGATGCTGGCTGTATCCCATGCCTTCACCGGGCCGCTGCTGTCCATCCTCGGGCTGAACGGCGGCGGCTTCCATCTGCGTGGCGTATCCTCGCGCGGCAAGTCGACGATCCAGTATGTCGCCACCTCGGTCTGGGGTGCGCGCTCCCTGCTGCAGAGCTGGGACGGCACGCCGAGTGGCTTCGAGGGGATCGCGGCGGCGTGCAACGACACCCTGCTGAACGTCGAGGAGCTTCACAAGGCCGACCCGAGGACGGTCGGCGACACCGTCTACACGCTGGCCAACGGCCAGGGCGGGCTCAGGGGGCGGTCGAACGGGAAGCTTCGGACACCGCAGCGGTGGCGCGTGCCAGTGCTGTCGAGCGGCGAGGTCTCCCTCGAAGAGCACATGGCCAGCGCCGGTCGCAAGATGTTCGCGGGCCAGGAGGTGCGCTTGATCAATCTCGAAGCGGACGGTCGCGCCCATGGTGCCTTCGACGATCTGCATGGTGCGCCCGGTGCCAAGGACTTTGCCAAGCGCGTCGATCGTGCATGCGGGGAGAGCTACGGTCATGCCGGCCCGCTCTTCGTGGAGAAAGTGATGAGGGCCACAAACAAGGCAGAGAACTGGCGGGCCTTCATCGATAACTTCTGCCGCATCGTCGGGAGAAAGGCGGATGTGTCGCCTCACGACGGGCAGGCACAGCGCGTCCTGGCCCGTTTTGCGCTGGCGGCCCTCGCCGGAGAGATGGCAACGAAGTTCGGCCTCACCGGATGGACGCCCGGTGCAGCTCGGCTGGCTGCGGCCGAGCTGTTTCTGGAATGGTTCGAGGCTCGGGAAGGCACCACCAACGACGAGATCGCCACGGCGGTGACGCGCACGCGGGACCATGTCTCGACGCATCTCGACCGTTTCCAGACGATCGGCACCGCGGATCATGATCCCGTCGACGGCTGGCGGGATGGAGACTGGATCTACATCCGCTCCGACTGCTGGCAGAAGATACATTCCGACCACGACCCGACACACGCAGCGCGGCTGCATGCGGATGGCGGACTCCTGAAGACCCGGAGTGGCGGCGGTTTCCAGGTGAGGATGGGCCGTAGCATCCGCGGCCGCCCCTGGGCCTACGCCGTCAACGCGTCCAAGCTCCTCGGCGCGGCCCGGACCTGAGAGCCGAGCTGATCCGGATATCTATCGGTGAGGGGGGGCGACGCGCCCCTCTCACCTGTTGGACCGCTTGAACCGGCCTGACCATTTGGACCACTTGAACCGCTCGCACCAGAAAAACACCGTGAAATCCACGCGGTCCAAGTGGTCTACCCGGTCCAACACAAAAACAGCAATATTCAGGACGTTGGACCGTCCGGATGCATACCCTGTCCGCCATGCGCACCAGCGAGGTCTCGATCCGGCATTGCCACGGCGGGCCGCGAGAGAGCGGCCGCGACAGGCGCATTACCGATCCCTTTGCTGCATGCGCCAAGGCATTCCGAGCATCCGCGCCTCCACGTCGCGCGACAATGGGAAACGCAGAACCACCCGGATTTTCTCATCCTGCCACGAATCCCCATGCACGTCGTCGCTATAAAGAAAGCATGCAGCACGCGCTGCGTCACAAATGGGAAAAGACAATGACCAAGAAGCCTTACGAAGACAGCCGGCTCGCAAACTATGTCGCGCGCCGCATCCTGGAACTGAAGCCGAGCAAGACCCAGTCCGAGATCGCCGCGCAGGCGGGCTTCGTGAATCCGAACATGATCACCATGATCAAGCAGGGCTCCAACAAGGCCGCGCTCGATCGCATCCCGGCGCTTGCGCGCGCCCTGGAGGTGGATCCGGCCTATCTGATGGGCTTGGCTCTCGAGCAGGCGATCGGCCGGACCGCGGCCGAGGCGGTCATCGAGATCTTCGGCGATCCGGTGACCGAAAACGAGCTGGGCTGGATCAAGGCGATCCGCGAGGCCTCGGGGCACAGCGATCCGCGGCTGACCACTCGCTCGCGCGCAGCCGTCAACGCGATTTTCGGGAGGTAGGCAGATGCGGGAGATCGAAGACCTCACCGAGAACGAACGCGCCTGGCTCGACTTCCTGCGCCTGATCGCCAACGGCACCGATCCGGGGATCACGCTGCGTCGCGTGCAGCTCCTGCGCCGCATCTGCGAGCCCAGGAGGGCGTAGGGACCATCATCCCGAGAACCCACGGCGAGGAATGGCTGGGCTGCCACACCTCGCCGGATCCCGACCAAAAGGTTTACATAGGGTTGCGAAAGGTTTCCCTCGGCCGAGATGGAGGTAAACCTTTGGCGCGCCAAAGCCGCCCCGGACGGGCCGAATTCCTCCGAAAAGGTTGTCCAAAGGTTTACATAAAGTTGACAAATTCCGCCCCGAAATGCGTTTTTCCTGTCGATCATGTCAACCTTGAGGGACTCGAACCCCAGTAAAACAAGGAGATGCTGCTTGTGGGAGTATGCGCGCAGCCTGGCTGAAACGCGCCCTGGCTGGTATGTCGCGCGTCGCAGCGTTCGGTGTCGTCAGAAGATGCGGATCGCACCCACGGACCACCACACAGCGTCTGGCGCTGATCCTAAGCAGTTATGGGTCAGCACACGTGCTGTCGACGAGAAGATGGAGACCATCTGCTGCGCTGCGACCACAAGAATGCTGGATCTGCCCGACAGGAGGCGGACGGCGAAAGATGGCGCTGGCAGGATCGAGTGTGGGAGTGTGGCTTGGCAGGCGCGTATTCTGCGCGGCGCTAGTCCCGGCCCGCCACGCCTCCCGAAGAGAAGCATGAAACACGTTCAGCATGTCCAACGCGGAAGGTCTCGCCAATGGATCCTGGTCGTCAACCGACGCACGATGCTATCGAAAGGTGGCCTGCGCCGTCGAGCGCTGCAACACACTTCGAGGTCATGCCAGCGCGCAGCGGTCCCCGCTACCGGTGCCATGGCTTTTTCACCTTGGCCGACAGTGGCGCCCGCTGCGGCGAAGGATCGCCTCTTACCCTACGCGGTCTTCCGAAGCTTCGCTTTTCCGCTACAGTCCGGGAAGCGCACGCAGCTGAGAAACGGTCCGTAACGTCCCCGACGCTCAATGAGCCAGCCGTCCTTACACTCGGGACAAGCCTGTTGAGCGGCTCCGCATTCTGAACATGTCATGTTGCCGGTCTCGGCGTCTCCTATCGGTAATCCCACACCGCATGCGGGACATGCCGACATCCGATTGCCGCAGAGCTTCACGTGCTCGCAACGATACCAGCCCGGTCCGTCTTGCCCCGGCATGTGAAGCAGGCGTCCTCCGCATTGCAGGCAGGTATGCGTGCGCTCCAAGGCCGCTTCCGGACTGATGACGCCATATTCGGGGTCCTTCATCAGTTCGGTCACGAAGGCGGAGGGACGCGCCTCGGAAGCCAGGATCGTAACCGTCCGTCGGGCCCGCGTCATCGCGACATACATGACGCGACGCTCTTCGGCGTTTGCGAAGGGCTCGGCTTCCGGCGAGACGAGGCTCAGCAAAGGATCGTCCACGATCATCGAGGGAAATCCCATGCGCGCGTTGTCGGCACCCAGAATGATCACGTGGTCGGCTTCGAGCCCCTTGGACGCGTGGATCGTCTTGAAGCTGATCCTGAGCCCGGAGAATTGCTTTCGAATGCGCCTCAGATCAGGCTCGATGAACCGATAGCGTCCCAGTATGAGGACCGTGGTGGCACGATCACCGGCAGTGTCCTCGGCAAGCGTGGCAAGTGCCTGTGCCAGAACCTTTTCGCCTGTATCGCGCCGGGTCCACGCGATCCGGATGGCAGGTTGATCGGTTTCTCCCGCCGATACGACCGTCTTCGTGATCTGCGCGGGATTCTTCAACACGAAGCGCCGGGCGGTAAGTGCGATCTTGTCAACGGATCGGAATGTTCGACCGAGATCGACCGTTCGGTGAATCCCGGGTGTCCCGGCAAATTCTCCACCGAACTCTGCACCGAAGTTCCGCATGATGTGGATGTCGGAGCCGGCGAACCGATAGATGGATTGCCAGTCATCCCCGACGGCGAAGACCCTGGCATCCGCATGCTGGGCCTTGAGCGCCTTGATCAGTCGTGCCCGCCCGGTCGAGATGTCCTGAAATTCGTCGACGAGGATATGCCTGAAAGGGCTGTCGTATCGTCCGTTCTTGACATGCGCAGTGGCGCGGAGCACCATGTCTTCGAAATCAATCCGGTCGCCAAGGCGTTTCTGGTATTCACGGAAAACCGCTTCGAAGATCTTGAGGAAGGCCTCGGCGCGCTTACCCAGCTTCAGGGTCGTTGCCTTGTTCGCGCAGTCGTCGATCCGATAGCCGCCATTCTTGAAGTGGCGCAGGAACGTTCCGACCAGGGACGAGAAGCTGTCGACCATTCCGACCTGCGTGACCTGGTCGTAGATCTCGATGTCGGGGATTGGTCGCCGGGTGATGTGAGGCTCGAGCTTCTGGGCCAAGGCATCGAGCAGCCGCCCTTCCTCTCGCTCCCAGCTGTAGGTTTCGATCAGGACCGTCTCATGCTCGGCATGGACCTGTCGTTTCCACTCCACCCCGGCCAGATACTCGTCTCGATCGACGAAAGGCGCCGTGGTCAACTCGTCACTGCCGTCAGACCGCCGTTTCTTGCGGACACCGAAATGCTCGAGATAGACACCGCTTTTGGTTAGACGGAAATCGGGGTTGTAGGCGCGACGTCCGGTTACCTTCAGCTTGTGCTCATAGGTCGGTTCATACTCGTAGGCGACGCCGTTGCGATAGAGCCAGTTCGCGATGAGCAGCTCTTCGAAGCTTTTGACGGTCTCGCCTTGAAGGGTTCTCAGATTGCGGCTCTCGACCTCGGAATACCAGTCATGGGCGGACTGGTAGTCCCATGGCGACGGGAAATCATCGAAATAGCTCGCAAACCACCCGATCACTGTTTCAGCCACATCGGCGAGACGGCTCACGATGTCCCGCAGGATGTCGCGGATCAGAGACAGGAAGGCCTTGTCGTCCGTCGCGGTCGGCGCGAGCGGAGGCTTTTCGCCTTCGACCACTCCGATGATCTCGTAGGCCAACGCGTGAAATGTCCGCGCGGCGATCGGCACGCCACAGCGCGCTTCGATCCGTTCGGACATTTCGGTGGCGGCATCCTTTGCAAAAGCGAGGAGCAGCAGCTCTTCGGGTTCCCGGATGCCAGCACTGACAAGGTATGCCGCCTTCGCGGTGATCACGCTGGTCTTGCCAGACCCCGCGCCGGCCAGAACCAGAGTTGCGTCCTCGTCGACCACGACGGATAGCCGTTGTTCCGGCGTGAGAGGCATGGACTCCACGGTGTCCAGGAAGTCCTGCCATCGAACGAGCTGTCGATCGACGAAACGGGAGATTGCGACATCACGGATCTGGTTCGGGTTTCTGGCGAAATTGACGATCGGGGCTACGCGCCTGATTGTATCGTTGCCGACAGCGGCCGGGTTCAGTTTCGACAACACGCGATCGGTCAACTCTGCGGCCCGCCGTGCCAAAGGACCCACGTGGCACGCGGAAGGATATGCCTCAGGACTCTTCAGTGCCTCCAGGGTCCGCAGGAGATGATTGATGCTCTCCTCTTCCTTGCCGAGCTGATCAAAGTAGAATTTCGACCAAGCCTTCTCGACCGCTCGAGAGAAAACACGGGCTTCCGAAGTTCTGACGGCCGGAAGCACCACTTTCGCGCCACCGTCTAAGGTCAAAGTCAAGCATGATGAGAGGAAGCCGTCTTTCGCCGAAGGCACGGCAACCATCTCTTGAAAGTCAATCCTGCCTTTTGCACCCCCTTGGGCAACGAGACATCCATCTCTAAGCCCGAAAGCGCGAGGATATCTTCGAAAGGGATCAGTTAAGAAAGCGAGGACAGGGCGGGCAACGAGTTCCATTTATACCAATTTTTCTTACGTTTCCATAGGTATAGCAGGCAAGAAGCATGTGAAAAGACCATTTCTGCGCCGGCCGACCAACCCTCGCGAATCCGCATCGATCCAGCGGAAGCAAAAAGAGAGCTTCGCTTTCTATTGAGGCGCCGCAATATAGATTCTGAGCGCGTTGGCAGCACCGTGCCAAGAACCCGCTGGCCTTCAAGGGGTCACAAACTTAAACTGCATCATATTTGCTGCCCGTCGTCTTCGGAACTGCGCTGCAGTTTCACCAGACCCGTCATTCATGCAACACGCAGCATTCACGAGGGAGGAGGTCGGCAGAGCGGGACAGAGCTGACGTTCACATTTGATCTGGTTGTTTCATCTGAGATTTGACAAAATGAAACCATGAAAAAGCACATTCTAAACGCAGCAGGAGCTATCGGAACAGTTGTCGGCGTGAGTTCCATTATTTCCCTTATCGATACAAGTATGGAAGCGGGTTGGAGCCCACTTATCCGTAAAGCCATCGACTTCTATGAAAAGCAAAAACTAATAATCCTAGAGCCTATTGTTCCATTTGCAGAAAAGTTTGCGGATAAGATAGCTGGGTTATTTGAATGGAATCTTGATCTCCAGCCCACTTGGTCAGATGTATTCGTTTTGATGGCTCTTTATTTTGGCTCACGAGCAAGATCCTATTGGGCCGCTGGCTTAAAGCGCCGGGCCACATTCCGTATCGCTTGGGGATTTGTGGTCAGCCTGCTCTTTAGTGTATTAGCTGGTTTAGTCCCTCCAGGTGGTGCGTTTTCCAGTATTTCAATGATGCTGATTGTTTTGGCGGGCCTTTTCATTTTCGACTTAGCTGACGCCACTTGGAGCGCAACGTTTCGCAGAGCAGAGGGTCTGAGTTGGTTAAGCGATTTTATCCGGTATCTTTGGTTTAGTATGCCCACAATTCTTCTCGGCATCCTTTTTGTTGGTGTAAGTTGGTTGCTTTTCCCCGAGCCATTGCCTGATTACATAGTGCACCCTGGATCACTGTTGCTATTATTCTACACATTCATTCTCGCCTTTTATTGGCTATTTCGTGGATTGCAATCATCGTTGACCAACACCAATAGGTCAGGAACTGGGTTGGAAAAGTTACTTGCGAGTAGCAACACCCGCATAGCTATTTTGATGCTCGGAAGCCTTGGCGGAGCTGCGTTAGTTGTCGCGTTCGGTGCTGGTCACCCGTAGGCAATATATGCCGCCTTTGGGCTCGGAGCGGTCATGCGGCAGCGCAGCGTGATGCCCGCGTTCGCCAAATACCGAACATTCTGATCACAGGCGAGGAAAATCTCGACGTTCTGTTGGGAGCTCAGAGACATATTTTGGGGAAACAGCGCAGTCCGGGAAAAACATATGGATGCGAGGGTAAAGCATTCCGGCGCCGCTGACATCCTTGCCCTGGAACCTTCCAATTGAACGGTCTTCAACATCACGTGCAACGGCTGCAGTCGTCGAGCGCGGACAAGGCTCGGGCTTTGAAAGCTCATGGCGGTGAGCGCGACATGCGCGTCGAGCGGCGGGCGCGGTTCGAACGCCGCCGGCTCGCGCGCGAAGTCGTAGAGCCGGAACAGATGCCACGCGTCCCGCCGCTCCCTCCGTGCCAATAATAGTGAGACATTCGACCGGCTGAAGTTTACACTTGAGGGCGCAGGAGAACGAACCGATGGTCATGCCCTCACGGACACCACTTTCATCGGATGCCGGGTCCGACGCCAT
>Ga0307967_1001848_pt1 | contig 12491 bp, 15 predicted proteins | sample OrgLakmetagen648_FD_201828 | JGI IMG/M metagenome (GOLD analysis project Ga0307967, IMG submission 201828) | Saline water microbial communities from Organic Lake, Antarctica - #648 | ecosystem: Environmental > Aquatic > Non-marine Saline and Alkaline > Saline | place: Antarctica: Organic Lake... | reverse complement strand
CTTTTTCTGTCTGTTCTTCAGACACACTCTTAGCTTGTGCTCTTGCGAGCGTGGGCCAATTTCTCAGACTGTGGTTTTTCAAGGAGGGTTTTTCTGTTTAGGCAGGAGTTTTCCTTTTCCCAGTCTTATAGGTTTTTTTCCTTCATTCTGTCAGGCCCTTGCTGAGGACCGTGTAACAACCCCCACCAAAAAAAAAAAAAAAGTGTTGGAAGGAAAAGACTTTTGCCTCACGTTGTTAGGTTGTTTGAGCCCCATCCTGGCCTATCTGATTGCTGCACGTACATAGAAACTCAGCCATCTCAGTCCACACTTTCGTGATGTTCAAGCCACAGCAAGCTAGCCAACAAACACCACAGCGGTTTTCACCCTAGCGGTGCAACTCACAGCAAGCAAAGGCACCACGACACACAGCCAGCCCAGGCTATCTCTTAGAAAAGGGGCGTTATTTTGTTAACGAAGGGGGGGGTGCGGGCCTGGCTCTGTCGTACTGACGAAATGCAAGCAAGCAGGCTCAACCGTCTATTTACTCCGTCCACTGTGTACCGTCAGTAGGCAAGCATAGCAAGAGCCCCATCCTGGCCTAGTGGGAAAAGGGTACCAGGAATAAGCGATAAGCTAATTTAAGCTGCTGGCCAAAGCAGTGTACACACATTTGCGACGTTGTTAACAATTGGTAAACTGTTTAGGTTTGCTTTAAGTAGGAGTGCCCTCTTCAGCCCCTCATTCCATCCCCTGCTTCCACAAATTTCCTTGGTCTATCAACAATCCCTGTAGCTTCACGGGCGTCAGGTTGCAACGATGACTGGGAAATCTGCTAAGGTCCCTGCCTCAAAGAAAGGCTGGCGTTGCTCATTATTCTTCCTGTTGTTTGCCGCATAGTCAATATCCCGCAATATCTCTGTTTCCCTCTTCTCAGGCTCTAGGCACGTGCACCACCTGCACACGTAATTATTGTAATCATGTTTGTATCATCAGTGATTGTGCATTCAGATGATTTTGCACATCACGTGTATATAGAATTGTATGCACAAGCGTACGTGGTAAGTGCCAGTGGCGGGATTGGGCTTGACTGCTGTATGGAACGCCTGCACTCGTGCTTTTTGTCTGAAATATCTGCTTCTAGTAAACAGTGCAGCCACCCTGGAACAAGGCTTAAGGCTGCTTGTGAGGATGTACGTGTACAGGTGCACTGGCTGCGAATTCAGGTAATATAAATCACAAACAAAAGTGCCTTGCACATAACACATAACACTCTTATTCACACAAAAGGATGTAGAATATACTGCCATAGGCAGGATCGCTTGCGCTCTTTATACAATCAAGGATGAGGCACCAATTTGGTGTTGTTCCTTTACCCCAGGAGAGAAAAGATGATTGGGAGTCAGGAGAGTTACGACGACAGCATACAATCTGCTTGTGAACACACAATCACACACACACACATACACACACACATACACAACACACCTGTAGTACAGCTTAAAGCCCTTCCTCTGGAGCTCCCTAGATAGACAGTCAGTCAAAAGCGCAATGAAATGTGAGCATGATCTTGCAACATAAAGGTGTACGGGTGTTGCTAAGTGTGCACTCATGTATCGAGAGTAGGTTGCTCCTTAAAGCCTCATCAGGCAAATTATTAACGCTCCTTTGCTGCCAATTCCTTCAGTGATTAAAGCAGATTATCAAGGCTTTTTTAGAGCAAAATTGATTCCAAGGGATACCTTAACAATTTTTGTTTACTTTGCTACTGGCTGAGCCCAGCAAATAAAGACCAAACAGCCCTCGCGCATGGAGCTGCTGATTCCCCCTTTGTAAACCCTCTGTAAACCCCAGCCAGGGCAAACCTGAAGGTCAGCCTGCCCGCTATTTGTAAAAAGTCAGCCTGCATATATACTACCGACCAAACTACATGCGGAATCCGTATTGATTTTGACATACTTTACTGTTTTTATTTTGCGAGCTGTGATTTGGAAACTGCCTTGCGCGGCTTACTCGTCACATATAAATGTTTGGGTGGTAAGAAGCTGCAAGCGTTATAAATCAAAATAAATGCCATGAAAAGCGGAGTGATCTCACGTTCCCTCAAATATACAGCGCTTGCTACAACATTCATATGCACACACGTACCTGAATATTCCAGCCTTCAAGCTACATGTCTCAGAGAAAGGCCCAAGCCACGGTATGTTCATGTTAGCGTATTTGTAAAACCTGGACCTCAGACCTTCGTTGTTACGTACTTTTCCACGGAGGTCTGTAAGAGTACGAGGGGCAGATGAAAGCAGTGAAAAAGACTTCCCAAATATTAGGTGCCACTGCAGAACGAGTAATTGTTCCACCGTCAAAATATGAAAGGGTAATATCAATGTTGGATGCGGTGGTGTAACGTGATCCTCACTTTTCTTTCCATTCCTGATCATTTCGACTGGACGTACGTGTACATCTGTCGTTTTTCTTACAGGGGTGGTGGGGGTAATAAAGCAGCTTCATGCAAGCGGGGAAGGAAGGTAATTATCTATATGAGTTCATTTTGCTTTTCACAGAAGACATACTAAAAGTAGGGTTGGCCTACCCATCTACACAATCAAATGTTGTTTATGGTCGGAATGCATTTGTGCACTCACAAAACTGCAGGTTTGCAAATCCGAACAGTGCACCAGTGTGTAGAATGAGAATGAATACACGGGCAGTGAAAAGCCACGTAAATCAAGAAGGAGGTGCCACGTTGGTAACAAGTGGTGTGATTTATTGAAAGCCATTCACAAGAGTGCTGTATTGTGTGTCATCTAGCCAAACCAAAACTCCACTTGCTGCCTTTCCTGGCTGCCCTGTTATTCAACCCTTTTCTTATTTGCAGTCGACCAACAATAAACCTGACAGCTTGCCTCCAGATTGGCCCACGTAAATGTTTGCCTCCAGACCGACCAAGGTGTGTATTTGCAGCTGACCAAAACAATCAGTGTGATAACAAGAAGCTTACCTCCAGATTGGCCTAGATAGTAGGCCCAGACTCTGCCATTTGTGCTGTCAGGAGGCATGGCCCCCCACTCATACAGCCCTGCAGAGAGATAGTCACATACAACAGGCATGCAAGCTTTCTCAGCAAACTCAATCTGCATAGTTCCTCGTGCCGTCAGGAGGCACGAGCCCCCACGTGAGCAACCCTGCAAATGCGACCGGACAAAGAAACATGCCTAAGAGGATCCATGAATTGAGGAGAGCTGTCCAAGCTCGTACTGTCAGGAGGCATGCCCCCTCACTTGTTCACTCATGTGGTGATTGCAACAATGAGCATGGGATGAAGATCAGTGACGAGAGAGAAATATGATTGCGCAGTCCTAAGGCGTGCCCCTCCCTATCCCCAACCAGCAGTGATGACCAAGGCTTTTGGGGTTACGAGCAACAGCTGGTGTGACGTCTGTGACACATGCAGAAGCAGCAGTGGCCCACATTCAATACAAACTACACAAATACAGTTTGCCTTTTCTGTGGTGGAAGTTTTTTTTCGTGCTCACTTGGGACCCCAGTAAGTCGTCCTTTTTTGAATGGTATCGAAGAGCGGTATCACTGCCCATGTGTGTATCAATATATCTAAGCCTTGATCATTTTCTTATTTTTTTGTGGTTAAGGAGTTCTACGGTACCCGGTACCAAAGTGGCTCCTTTTCCTTTGCTCACTTGGGGAGTGGTTTTCACTGCCTGTGTCGTTCTTCCTTTTTTTCTAATAGCCTACTGGCCAACCAAATGTACGGCACTGCAGGACGACCACTGAAATAAGATGATGGAAATGTGATTTGTGCTGTAGCAGCTTCTTAAGCACAACCTGCGCAGCAGATTTAATCAGACCCGAAGCTTTGGCCCAGAAATTGCCTTGCTTTTGGTGTCGAGATTCTGGAAAGCCTATATCATGCCACATGCTTCAAGTATGCATTATATTAACTGCAGCTCAAACCGCCTCTTGGTACTTGGGGAAAAACAAGGGGAAGAAGCAGAGCTGTGCAAGCAGTAGCCTCCCTATTCCAGATCTGTAAAGGAAACGAATACTTTGGTGGAGTAGAATCTTTCTTTTTGTGAGGAAAAGGAGGCACCGCACTTACCAGGCTCTTTAGGGATAGCTCTGTACTTTAGGGATAGCTCTGTACTTTGTTCTCACTTTTTTTTAGGGATAGCACTGCACTTACCAGGCTCTTAAAGGATAGCACCGCACTTACCAGGCTCTTTAGGGATAGCTCTACGCACTCTGCTGACGAGCAAACCATGGGAAACCTCCACCCAGTTTGTGAAGCCACAAAAGTACCTGCATGTTTTGTTGTCGGTTTGTGGCGGCATTGGTGAATGTTGGACCTTTTGCAACACTTCATACTTCATAATGAGAAGCTCATGGGAATCGGGCAGAGCGGTCGCTTTTAGGGGAATAGACAGAGGCAAGTGGAAATTACAGAAAGGGGGCGGTAATGCACAGACAATATAAACAAAAAAAGTGAGTTCAAAGTACACAGACCAAATCGGCAAGGCGGAGATGAAAAGAGGCACGTGCTGGATCAGGCCTTTAGTATGAACTACATGCAGATTTCTTCTATTCTTTTTCCTTACAAGTGAGCACCTGTCATGGTTATCTGGGATGTGCTCCCTGGCTCGGACACGGAGATTGCCGTCGTTGCTGTAGGGGACAAATTGAGGCAGGCATGCCACCTGCATGCATGAAGGGCACGAGGCCTCTGTGATAGACGTGCGCACAAAAAATGTTTGACCAATACCAAGGGACGAAATCAGGTAGGCTTGCCACCTGCATGCATGAAGGGCACGAGGCCTTGTGTTGAACGAGCACACAGCAAGTAAGCAATTGGTGCTCAGATATTAATTGGGGCAGCTTTGCCTCCTAAGTGCAAAGGGTGCTCACTTGATTTTATTACTTTATTGCTGTACTGTTGTAGGCTGTACGCAAAGAAACATACTCCAATGTAGAAAGCCTGATCACAAACAGGAGCATAAGATTAAAGGAGGCCTGCAGCCTGTGCGTATGAATTCGCAGGGCTCTTCATCAATAGAGAAGGGTGTTGCTCCATGGAACACACACAGAAGAGGAAGGTATTATCTTCTCCTAATACCCTGGCGCTGATGCGCATTGAAATTGCATGCAACTACAGGGGCCGACATAATTCTATCGGGATCATTCCTGACACCCTTTTGGCAAATCCATAGCTTCGAGCAGCAGTGTTAGTGTTCGTGGCTTGGGCGGGTGCAAAACGGTTAACCATTGACACAGTTGATACTCTTAGTCTGTTCAGGGAAGGGAGGGAGCTGTAGCTCAGCTGCCCTTAGAGCCATAGCTCCACGCAAACTTGGAGCTCCACATAAATCCATTACTGAGTCAATTGTGCATTTGTGTAAGCGGCCAAAATTCCACCAGACAAACATACATGCTTGCTGGTTACTCCCTCCGTGAACCCTTTGTTAGCACAACACTTGCCTTGGGATCTGGTTTGCTGCCTTTCCAATGTTCAGACGGTTTCTTGCGACCCTTGGCCACAAGCTGGTCGTCAGCCCTCCTGACAAAAGCAGAGTGATGAAGATACTGCGCTCAAAATAGGGACGGTTGTTAGGAACCATACATGTACAGGGTTGGCCAATACCGTACACGGGATTTCTGTGCATGCATTCATACCTTGTATATACGTACGTATCGTACATAAAACAGTACGCCGTATACATGTATGTACTTATGCCGCCAAGATGCCATAAATAACTCTTAAAGTATATAATACGGCTGTATGCGGCGTAGATATAGAGTGTGGTTTACAGATACAGATCTGGCCAGCCCTAAACATATACAACATAATACAACATACGTACGCTACTTTTGCCAGGGAGGTCTTCAAACACACCGTCACAGTTTACTTATGCGCTATGCACATTCCTGTAGTGGCAATCTAGTCCAAAAAGCCATCCTCACTGAAAGCCGGCCCGGTTTCAGGCCAAGCCATTTGCATCCCCCCTAATCCCCACTGATTCCTCTTCATCTTTTCTGTGTGTGTGTTTTACAGTACTCGTTACCAAAATGACTTCTTTTCCTTAATCAATGTGGGGAGGGATGTTTCGCTGCCTGCGCAGCTTTTTCTATTGGCTTGCATTTCAGTCACACACAAGAGAACCGGGGATCTCAGGGACGTTACTCGCATGAGACAGCCACAGCATATCAGTCAAGGTGTCAGGCTGCCCTGAAATGGACACTATTTTTAAGCAACGCCACAAATGATTGATTGCCGTATTCTGAAGACCCTGAAACATCTTAAGTGCCGTCCCGCTGATCCGTGTCATTTACAAGATGTGAGTCCCCAATTTACTCCCTTGGGGGGCTCTTTCCAACTCTGAGCATTCAGCTTTCAGTGCATTCAACTGTTAGGGTACAGTGTGTTTGTTTCAGTGACTCTGTGCCAGACTTAAAAGCCCAGTGAATCCAAAGCACGCTCAGTGAAGGGCAGCTGTTACGGCCCCTCTGTAAATACGTCAGGAAAGGGAGCCAAAATTTAAAGCTCCAGTGTTTGGGGAGCACAAAATCAGTTTTGCAATTTAATTTAACCAATCAGGACAGTCTTCAGTTTCAAAAATCACGAGACTGTCCTGCTCCCATCTACTGCACACCCTCAATCAAACTCACACCCACACACCTCATGCCCCTTTCTTGCGCTGGACAGCCTGCAGCTTTCCTGTCATGCAGCTTTGCACTTGCTCCACCTGAATCTTGCTGCAGGGCGGCTGGAGCAAGCACCTCCACATCGTCATGCGAGTAAGCTGCGCGTTGTCTGTGTGCAATGTGCTTAGGTGCTGCCTCACGTGCTGCTACAACCACAGCTGCAGCAGCAGCCGTGTGTGCAGGCCGTACCACGTCATCTTCCCTGTCAGCGCTGCGTTTGTGTGGTGTGTGCTCCGCCATGTGCCTGTTGAAAAAGTGGTGTTATACGTGAGCGCGATGTCACCTATACGTTTCGTAACCATTCGTTTTAGCAAGGGGCAAATTCAAGGCTTAGAAACTCAGACCACACACACCCTGCTGCTCCTGAATTTCTGTGCTCCTGTGTTGCCACTGCCGCAGCTGCTGCACGCGATTGTGCCAGGTGCTCAGGATCGCCTTGGTCCAGCAAGTTGTGGAGATGCTGCAAGATCAAACGGTACACAAAAAAAAACGTCAAGGTCACAGTGCAACCTCTGCTTGTGCAGTGTGCCGAGGTTGGGCAGGACGTGGGGATGCTGCAGGATCAAACGGTGCACGGAAAACAACACGTTTACAAGCAGGGCGGATGGGAGATAATGGGCTCATGCACTGCAGTGTTTGTTGTGCTGCATGCAGCGTCCAAGCGCATCAACCTCATAAGTACCTGCACCAATAACGGGCAGGAGTGCACCTTGATCTAGCAAGTCGAGCAAGTGCTGTAGGGCAGCATGTATGAGCAAGGAAATTGTGAGAATTAGGCACCAGGTGCTGAGTGTTGCAGTGCACTTGTTGGTCCAGCAGGCTGTCTAAGTGCTGCAAAAACCTGTGCAAGACGGAACGCGCACAAGGACCAGGTGATCTGTGCGGCAGTGCCCTTGTTGGTCCAGCAGGCTGTCTAAGTGCTGCAAAAACCTGTGCAAGACGGAACGCGCACAAGGACCAGGTGATCTGTGCGGCAGTGCCCTTGTTGGTCCAGCAGGCTGTCTAAGTGCTGCAAAAAACCTGTGCAAGACGGAACGCGCACAAGGACCAGGTGATCTGTGCGGCAGTGCATTTTGGTGGTTTAGCAGGCTGTCAAAGTGCTGTATAAAAGTTGTGCAGGACAGTACGTGCACAAGGACCAGGAGCTCTGTGCGGCAGTGCATTTCGGTGGTCCAGAGTAATTGAATAAATAAAAAACAAAGTCCATGGAAGCAGTGCAACAAAGATGCAAAGTGATTCTACGTCCTGTGATTCAGAAATTATGCCACGGCCCGCGTGACGTGGGAATTTGAATGGTCAGTCAGATGAAGCAGCAGCCATGGAAATGCTATGGATATGCTGTGGAAATGCTATGGATGAACAGCAGTCATGGAAATGCTATGGATAGAAGGCTGTGCACAATAGGGGTCCAGGGAAGATCTATGAAAGGATTCATAGGAAATTGGGTCGCTACCCTCCTGTTTGTTTTTTGAAACGGGGCGGTGATTTGCGTCGACATCTATCGTAGGATGCGCTTCTACATAGTTTATGATGCAAATGCTGCGAGCTTACTTGTCAGTCACAGGCTCCTGGACTTCGCTTTGGGTAATAAAGCAGCCTAGTACTAGTAGACTACTAGGAGCATCAACAGGAACTGCACTTCAGTGTTCCCTGCAGCTGAGTACACCAAAATAGTTAATGGCTGCAGGGCCACAGCGCTGCAAAAAAGTTCCATGTACACAGACCTGCAAGTGCACACGCTGGGCCCTGCTGCCCTCAAACACACTCCTAGGGCGTGCAGGTGCTGCAGGGAGAGGTCTGAATGGTGAGGTGGCTTCCTTAAGGTCTTGATCTTGTAATGGATCTTGATAGCGCCGTGGGACGGGTGTGATGTGGTGCTGCTCTCCCTGCTGATGGCGCTGATGGTGCTGCTCCCAGTGCTGCTCTCCCTGCTGATGGAGCTGATGGTGCTGCTCACCCTGCTGCTCCCAGTGCTGCTGCTGATGGTGTTGATGGCGCTGATGGTGCTGCGCACCCTGCTGCTCCCATTGCTGCTGCTGCTGCTGCTGCTGATGGTGTCGGTGGTGAAGGGAGTGCGGTGGAGGTGTTGCCGGGTCAGGTTGCTGGTGGTGGTCGGCTGACGCTGGATGCGTTTTGTGCAGGAAAGGTGCAGACGTGTCCCCTCCTCCTCTCACTGCTTTGTGTTGCAGACCAGCAGCATGCTGCATGGGTTGGAGGGAGTGATTGGGCACTGAGGAGTGAGGATGCAGGGCCCTGCCGGCTGATGAGCATGCTTCTGGCTCACTCTCTCTGAGCTGCGTGTGCTTGCCTGCCAGCAGTGTTGGTCGTGAGGCAGGTGCTAGTCCTTGTACGAGGTAAGCTGCTCCTGCGCCTGCTTCTGCTGTTGTTGCTGCACTCTCTGCTGGCTTGGGTAGGCTCCCTCCTAGCACTTGCCGAAACTTGCTTAGGATGACTTTGAATCCACTCTTCCTCTTGCTGCCCCCAACCCAGCTGCTGCTGCTGCTGCTGCTGCCCTTGTGCATGCTGCGCGCATGCAAACTGTGAGGAGCTTGATCGTGTGGGAATGAAAAGCTGGAGCGGAGAGGCGGGGGTTGGGCTGTGGAGGTGCTGTAAGCCTGGGACAGCGGAGGGAAGCGAGGTGGGAGTGTGCGTGTGTGTGCGTGTGTGTGTGTGTGTGTGAGTGTGCGCAATCATAAAACATGGTTAATTCCGAGCAGGCCAGAGCCGTATACACTGTACAATACTGCTGTGTGTATATGAAGCTCTAAACCCTTATAGCCCGTTTACATACATGGTGTGTGCCTGGCTGAGCCCCGCTCATGGGCAAGTGGATGATCACAATCGGACAGCTACATAGAAACACTTTGTACGCAAACTTGTTCGGTGCAGGGCTATGCAGGGCTGGACTTAGCACAGACGCCACCTTTATAACAATGCATTTGACCAGGATCTTTAACATATGTTGGTTAGCCAGAACCATATACATGGATTTTTTGGCAGAGAATTCACCAAATATACAGTCATTACGGTGTATATATATAATTCTGGTCAACCCTAAACCTGTGCCTAAAGGGGAGAAAGTGCTATTCACAGCTGTGCTGCATGAGTTGTTATCACGCTGGATGTGTCAACACTAACAGCCTGTTCTATCATGTATTAGTTAGCAATACACCCAAAGCCAACACCAGGGGTGCACACATCATTCTTACTATGCTGAATGGCACACAGGGGCGCCACGGTAAAAACAAACAAGCTTTTTTTTTCCAAACATTAGCATATAATATCGTGGTTAGGCAAACTGAGTCAATGATTTGAATGGACTTGCCCATCCTGCCATCTGCCACCGCACGTAAAGTGCTCGTCATCTTTGACTGGCAAAAAAGTGGCAAAACTAAGTCCTTACCTGCTCCCATGTTGAGCAAGGCATGTCTGAGGCAGCAGAGCCATGCTGCATCACTGTGCAGGCACTGGCATAGCTCGAAGAGGCTGGTGCTGCACAACGTTGTGTCGTTGTGGCTATGCTGTTGGGGGGATGCTTCTGAACCACTGTTACACCTCCCATCTTTTCCAGCAACCAGTCCTTGGCCTTGCTCTTGCTCTTGCTCAGCTTCTGTCTGCTAGTTGTTGCCCGTGCCTCGTCTCGCTGCTGATCCTCCTCCTGATGCAGGCTAGACGTGACCTTTTTTCGCATTTCTTGCTTGCCTCCCTCCTCGCCGGCCAAAACCGTAGCAGATGACTGTGGTTGGCCATTTTTCTGGGCCTGGTACGCCGCCTTCGCTTGAGCCTGACTCCAACCGTACTGTTTATGCTCGGCCTGAGGGAGGGAACAAGGAAAGGACAGTTGCACGAACAACAGCAGGACTCCGCTCACACTTCAGGTGATGAGGGCCACCATGGGGATCATGTCGCATTATTACAAGTCCCTTATTCTTGCTGTTTATTTATTAGTGCTTTGGAAGATTTGTGAACGCACGTAACTTGCTCTAACTTGCTCTATACAGCAAACTTTGTGTTGTCTGTTTAAGCTCAATCACGCAAAGTTCATCCTCACCTGGAAATCATTCCATGCGTTCTTCCGCCGTTTTGGCCTATCAGGACCCATTCCTGCCGCAGAGTTGCATTTGCAATTGCAATCGAGTTGTTTGGGGCACGTTTGACCGAAAGGAGGCCCTATTGACTGGGCATTGCAATAGGCATTCCCTAGTACAAGAAGCACTAAAATGGGTAATAAAAGGGTTTTACGGGACCTCCATCTTGCTTACCTACAAAGCATCAAGGAGCCGGATGTTGACCCTCAATCTGTGTTTCTAAAATCCATTATACATATTAAGAATTGATTTGATTTGATTTAGGAATAGAAAAAAAATTTGATTCGGGCTTTGCCAACATTTGTTAACAGATGTGCGTCCCAAATCGCTCAGATTATAATAATTAATCAATTCATGCAATAAAAATGTGTGGGTGCTCCTTCCACCACTGCTGGCAAATCCTCATGCTGGCACCGCCGGTCCCGAGTCGGAAAGGTCTGCAACCTGTTGATTCAATTTTCTTTACCCTTCTTTTGTAATGGAGTGTCACTGTATTTAGATGGCTCTTGAGTCAATCTAAGTTGTCTACTTTGAATCCACTCGCGGTCCCCAAAAACATTTGGACCAGCAGACCAGTCATTATACTCCGTAACATACATGATAAGGCTATATATACTAATAATATGCACAGCCTTGTTCCCCCTCACCCAACTGGCAATATACGATGACAAGTTCAAGCCGGGTGAAAATGAGACCATTTTCTCTCTGCTCCAGATCCGGCGGCAAAATTTATAATCAAAAGGGCTGACCTGCAAGCTTCAACATGGAAGGTCTTGGTGAGCTTGCCGCGCTGCTAAAAATAACTCTTTTAACCAAAATTTTGATTTATCTTCTAATCTTTGAAGGATTGAGGCTTTGAGAATTCGACATTAATTGCCAACAGTGTAACAGTTTGCGTGTGTGCAAAATTACTTGACAAAAGGTGAGCAAGGTTGCAGGAATGTCCTCATTTTGCTGATCCGAGTCTCAAGGCTTGAGCTCATGACTGTTGCCACCGGCATCACCATGCTCGAAGAAAATCCCTCGCAGACGTGTATATGGACCATCTGAGAGAAATCATGTGTTCAATTACAGCACCAGCTGCACGAACAACAGGGTCGTCAACCAATATTTCGTTCGTCTGCAAGCGCATGTTGTTACTGCAATATCGTAGTTCGTACTTACATGCATGCATGCATGTGTACATGCGTTTGTGAGTGGTGTGTGTAATGTGTGTGTACATGCGTCCGTGCTTGCGCAAGCATGTATGCATCGTGTTGTGTGTGTGTTTGTGTATGTTTGTATGTGTGTTTTGTGTGTGCATGTGTATGTGTGCGTGAGTTCGTGTGTGAGTTTGTGATGGTGTGTGTGTGCGTGTGTGAGTGTGTGTGTTTGTGCGTGTGCATGTGCGTGTGTGTGTGTCGTGCATGTGTGTGTGTATGTGTATGTTGTGTGTGCATGTGTGTGTGTGGTGTGTGTGTATGTGTGTGTGTGTGTGTGTGTGAGAGTGAGTTTGTGATGGTGTGTGTGTATGTGTATGTGTATGTGTGTGTGCGTGCGTGCGTGCATGTGTGCGTGCGTGCGTGTGTGCATGTGTGCGTGCGTGTGTGTGTGTGTGTATGTGTGTGTGTGTGTTTGTGTGTGTTTGTGTGTGTGTGTGTGTGTGTTTGTGTGTGTGTGTGTGTGTGTGTGTGTGTGTGTGTGTGTGTGTGTGTGTGTGTGTGTGTGTGTGTG
>Ga0307967_1001834_pt1 | contig 12534 bp, 10 predicted proteins | sample OrgLakmetagen648_FD_201828 | JGI IMG/M metagenome (GOLD analysis project Ga0307967, IMG submission 201828) | Saline water microbial communities from Organic Lake, Antarctica - #648 | ecosystem: Environmental > Aquatic > Non-marine Saline and Alkaline > Saline | place: Antarctica: Organic Lake... | reverse complement strand
TAGGAATTATGCGTGTTGCTGCTAAAGAATTAGGAGATCGAAAAGTACGAGTAAATACTGTACATCCTGGTGTAGTGGATAGTCGGATGATGAGATCTCTTGAAGATGGAATAAATCCAGGAAAAGGGGATGAAGTGAAAGATCAATTTGTAAAAATGATTCCTTTGGGCCGCTACGCAAAGCCAAAAGATGTGAGTGATATGGTTACATTTCTTTTTTCAGACGAAAGTAGGTATGTGCACGGAAGTCAATTTGTGGTTGATGGCGGGTTTACAGAGCAGTAACTATAATTTATGAATTAGACACTTGCAGAATCATGGATACATGTTAACCTAAAAACCACCAACACATGAGCTTAGCTACTAAGTGGAACGAGGTCAAATTATTCCTTTGCTCCACTTTTTTTTTAAAAAAAGAGGATGTAAAAATTACAGAAAAGCTATTGACTTTGAATCAAGAAAAGAGATAAAAAGGGTCAACCATTTTTAGGACGGGACACTTTACTCCACAAAAAAACCCTTGCTTATCGCAAAGGTTTTCCACTGTGTGGTCCAACTTGGGGCTCACTTCGATCCCGATGATTATCGGGGCTCGTCCAAGATTTGCTTCGCTTTGCTCCACAAAAAAACCCTTGCTTATCGCAAAGGTTTTCCGCTGTGTGGTCCCACTTGGGGCTCCCTTCGATCCCGATGATTATCGGGGCTCAGGGTAAACTTCTCGTCCAAGATTTGCTTCGCTTTGCTCCACAAAAAAACCCTTGCTTATCGCAAAGGTTTTCCACTGTGTGGTCCCACTTGGACTCGAACCAAGGGCCACCTGATTATGAGACTTTAAGAAAGGCAAAGATTCAACTTATACTAAACTTAAATTATTGATAATCAGTATTTTAATAAATTTTACTTTCATTTAGTTTTAAATATCATCAAAAAAAATAGGCAAATGGCTTGCAATTTTTTTATGTAAATTAGAGCTATGAACACGCATTTTAATCTTTTATTAGACACACGAAGAAAGAGAAAAGATAACACTTTTCCTATTATTTTTCGATTGATTCATTTAGGAAAGTCGACTTCTATTGCTACAGGATATTATGTTGAGAAACGTTATTGGGATACAGCAAAAAAGGAAGTCAAAAATTCTTATCCAGATACGTTTTCTGTTGCCCGTCTAAATACTGTGCTCTTAAAAGAAAGAGCCAGAGCGAATGATATTCTGAATAAGCTTGCTGATCAAAGGAAACTTAGGTTTCTGTCTTTAAAAGAATTACGGGACAAAATTACGACCAAAGCAGTTTATGATTCTTTTTTTGATTTTGGCGAACAACTCGTGGAAGAATTGAAAGCTTTGGATAGAGTGGGTACTGCAAAATCATATCAGGTTACACTTAGTGTTTTAAAAGGGTTTACTAATGGAGTGGATTTAAAATTCAATGAGGTTAATTTAGATTTACTAGAACGCTTCCATAAATACCATATGGATAAAAAAGGCAATTCGCTAAATGGTTTATCCTGCTATATGCGTAATATTCGTGCGCTTTTTAATCGAGGTATAAAAGCGGGAATCATAGAACAAGAGGCTTATCCTTTTATTCACTATCAAATCAAAACTGAACCAACGGCAAAACGAGCTTTAGATATCACTGGAATCCGCAAAATTGTCAATCTAGAATTAAGTAAGAGTGATCCATTGTACAATTATAGAAACTACTTTTTAATTTCTTATATGCTTTATGGGATCCCTTTTATTGATTTAGCATTTCTCAAATTAAGAGATATCCAGGATGGAAGACTTAAATACAAACGAAAAAAAACAGCTAAGCAATACAACATAAAGCTCACCGATCAAGTTGTAGAATTGCTTTCGAATTATACTGAAGGTAAGGGGCCAGATGATTTCATATTTCCTTTTATTCACCGTAAAAGTTTAGATCACCAGTATAAAGACTTACATAGAGCGCGTCGATTGTATAATTTAGGCTTACGCGAAATAGCTAAAAAATGCCAGATTCAACAACAGCTGACAGCCTATGTTGCTAGACATAGTTTTGCTACTCAAGCCATGCTCCAGGATGTGCCTTTGCAAGCTATATCCGAAATGTTAGGTCATACCAGTTTAACAACAACTCAGATTTATTTAAAGTCCTTGCCAAGTAATATTTTAGATGATTATAATGAGAAAATTGTCATGATTTGATAAACTTTAAATTATCTAATTTTTGCGACAACAGTTGTGTATATTTTAAACAATTAATCTAAGTGGAGTTAATCAATAAATACAAAAGAACTATACAAGGTCTACCTTTGTGTATCTAGATACACAAAGGTAGACCTTGTACTATCACTCTCCAAATTAATAATTCGTCCAGTTTATTAATTAAAAAACTGGACATTTTTATATATTTGTAAAAATAAAAAGTCTTTGAAAGTCACTGAATCTATTAGAAATACGATAGAACGATTCCAAAAGGGATATGTCTTCACCTACGAGGACTTTGATGTTGATGTGAGTAAAAAGGAAGCTATCATCAAAGCTTTAAATCGTATGGTAAATTCAGGAAAAATTGAAAAATTATCAAAGGGTAAGTATTTCAAACCTGAACAAACACCTTTTGGGAGGCTTCAGCCTAGCCAGGAACAAATAGTTAAAGACCTATTGTATGATGATAGTAAAGTAATTGGATACCTTACTGGTCTTAGTATTTACAATAAGTTAGGGTTAACGACACAGGTTAGTAATATTATACAGATAGGTAAAAATCAAACACGTCCAAAGTTCAAACGAGAACGCTATACGATCCTATTTGTGAAACAAAAAAATACAATTACTAAAAGAAATATCCCATTGCTTCAGATTTTGGATTCAATTAAATATGTAAAAAAAATACCCGATACTTCTGTAAAAGCATCTTGTTTAAGATTTTTAGAAATCATTAAAAGTTTGAATTTGGAAGATATGAAAGAGTTAATCCGACTGTCGTTTAAATATTCACCATCTACAAGAGCTTTATTAGGGGCACTGTTGGATGAAATAGAAGAAAAATCGCTAACAACCGCCTTAAAAAAATCATTAAACCCAATCACCAAATATGAAATTCCTGGTGCTCAAAAGGCATTGACAAAACCTTCTAATTGGAATATTATATGAAACTTCATTTAGATAAAAAGTTATTTCGACAAGCGATTCAGTTTACATCAGACCAAATGCAAATACCAGCTATATATGTAGAAAAAGACTACTGGGTAACTTTTGCACTTTACACAATATTCAACAATGAAATTGGTAGTGATACAATTTTTAAAGGCGGTACTGCATTATCTAAATGCTACGGTATAATTGAAAGATTTTCAGAGGATATTGATCTGTTAGTTTTAAGAAAAGAAGGAGAGTCAAATAATAGGCTCACAACCAAAATAAGAACGATTAGTACTGTAGTGAGCAATGTATTACCAGAAATACAAATATCAGGATTAACTCATAAAATGGGTATGAATCGCAAAACAGCTCATTCGTACGAAAAAGAATTTCAAGGAGACTACGGACAAATAAGGGATGTTATTGTGGTAGAGGCTACTTGGCTTGGATATTTTGAACCTTATACAACTAAAAGTGTTTGCTCATTTATAGGTGAAGTAATCACTAATAATGGACAAGATAAATTGGCTGAAGAACAAGATTTATTACCCTTTAATGTCTTAGTTTTAGAACCAAGCCGAACGCTTTGCGAAAAAATCATGAGTTTAGTTCGGTTCTCATACAGTGAAAATCCAATTGTAGATTTAAAAAATAAGATCAGGCACATCTATGATTTACATCAACTTCTTTCTGAAGAAGAATTGCTTCGCTTTTTTGAATCAAAAGAATTTGATACAATGCTTTTAAAAGTTGCTCAAGATGACATTATCAGTTTTAAAAACAATAATAAATGGTTGAGAAATCATCCAGTTGATTCAATGATTTTTGAAAAGCCTGAAAAAGTATGGAACGATTTGAAAATCACTTATGAGTCTGACTTTAAAAACTTAGTTTATGGTTATTTTCCAAATGAAAGAGAATTATTAACTACCCTAATCCTTATTCAGAAAAGAGTCTCATCCATTGATTGGAAGATCAAAATTTAAAGATAAAAGAGGCAAATTTAAAATTCGGTAAACATCACACAAGCAAGGCCAATAAACCCACTTAATCTATTTTAATAAGCAATTCTACACTCTTTCTAAAGTACTAGTTTGTCTAGATGAACTACAATACTAATTTTAAAGCTTTGCATTATAAATGGTATTGGTATTGGAAGAGTTGCCGATATCTCCAGAATTTGAACTTACTGAAAATTTAATACCTCATTCCAACTCATTTCTGAATGATATGGTTTGAAATGAGTTTTGATTAACCTTCATTGTAGTAAAATACTTCTAAAACGCTGAAGCCCCCAGTATTTATAATGCTTCACGTAGTTTCAATTTGTTGAACTCACGATTAACTCACAATTTGAATAGAACGTATTTTTGTAGTTTTATGAACATGTAGTGAATAGGTAACAAGCTGAAAAAAAACACACGAATGAGAAAATTAATAACACTTGCAATTCTGATTTTGACTTTAAATTGTTTTTCCCAAACTCAATCGGAAATGAATGAAGACGCCAATGATGAATATAAAAAAGCGGATATTGAATAATGTTATCAAAAAATTCTGACCGAATATAAATCTGAACCGATTTTTATAGAACGGCTTAAAAACGCGCAAAGAGTTTGGATTTCATGCCGAGACGCAGAACTTGAAATGAAATTTCCTGCCGAAAATAAACAACTCGAATATGGAAGCGTTTATCCTGTAGACTTCCCCCTTTTAGGACACCTTAAAATTCGATAAATAATTATTATTTAGATCAGATTTGATGAAGAATTTAAATTCTTCATCAAATCTGGGCATATATTCCTTAGGTGATTTATTTCCCAATGACTTATGCGGATGATTAAAATTATAGTCTTCTCTCCAGTTGTTGCTTATTTTCTGTAATTGATAGATATCGTTAAAATAGTAGGCATCCATTATATCTTCCCTGAACAGTCTATTGAATCGTTCTATATATCCATTTTGCATTGGCTTACCAGGTTGTGTATACTTAATTTCTATAAAGTTCTTTTTACACCAGTTCATAAAAGTCTTTGATATAAATTCTGGACCATTATCACATCTTACATATTTAAGTGCTCCTATTTCTTCTTTTAAGTTTTCTAATGTTTCCACAACAGCTCTAGCTGGATAAGATAATCCAGCTTCGACAACAAGTGCTTCTCGGTTACAATCATCCATAACATTAAATACACGCGCTTTTCTTCCATCAGATAGTGCATCACTCATAAAATCCATACTCCAGCACTCATTAAGCTGTGTAGGAGTCTCTAAAGGTTGTTTTACACGTTTCACTAAGCGCTTTTTATGTTTTCTCCTTAAACGAAGTTTCATCTCTCGATAAATGCGTAAGACTCGTTTTCTATTCCATTTTAAGCCTTCACGACGGATCTTGTAATAATATTCATCAAAACCTCTAGTTGGATAAGATTCAGCAAGCTTTGTAAGTTTATCAATAACCTCGCTATTATCCTTCTTGCTTTGGAAATACCACATTGACCTATTAAGACCTATGACCTTGCAAGCTCGAACCACTGGGAGAATATATTGCTTGATAAGATACTCTACACGAACTTTTTTGTCGGAAGGCGCTAGAACTTTTTTGACAACACGTCCTTAAGCATTTTGTTATCTAAGCTAACATCAGCGTACATTTGCTTGAGCTTAGAATTCTCTTCTTCAAGTTCCTTTAAACGCTTGAGTTCTTGTTTTTCCATGCCTCCATACTTCTTGCGCCAATAGTAGAATGTACTCTTGTCAATCCCTAATTCTCTGGATAAATCATCTACGGATCTTCCTTGTTCATTTGACTTGAGAGCTTTGATGATTTGACTCTCACTAAATTTGCTTGTTCTCATGGTAACAGTTTGAATTTAAAGTTAGTAAATTCGAATTATTAACAGTCCTATTTTTGGGGAAGCCTACAATCCAATGTGCGTTTCTTACTTTTTGGAAGAAATGACAAAAGTGCGAACTGAAAAATTAAAAGTTTGGTTAGATGGGATTTTGGGGAAGCCTACAATACCACTTTGATAAAAAGCTATTTTGACAAACGGTTTAGTTTTCGGAACAAATGCAGGTAATAGCTATATATGTAAAAGAAGACAACTGAGAAACTCCTGCATTTAGCACAATATTTATTAATTTAAAATTATAGAGATGCAATGGACACTTATCCAGTTCAAATTTATCAGTATATCGCGAAACTCAATTTTCAAAATATGACATAACAATATCTTTAAAACGTAATAAAATATTAATTTTTTGACTTAAGAGTAGTATAATTACTTTTCATAGATTTAGATGTTCTCGGAAGATTTTAATCACTTAATATAATATCAATAGCTTTTTCCAATATCTCGTCTTTTCCTTGTCTTATTCCTTCGATTGTTGGCTTCACTTCAACATCAGGTCTAATTCCAACACGCTGAGTTTCTTCGCCATCTGGATAATACACACCAAATCCCGAAATCATTGTTCTAAGACCACCAGGAAGCATTATTGATGATACATTTCCATCTGCTCCAGCTGTTGTGCTACCAAGTATTGTCGTGTTATCTCCTGCTCTAAAAGCCATTGAAGTAAACTCTGCAGAACTTTGTGTTATTTCATTGACTAAGACTATCAATTTACCTTTATAGGTTTCTTCTTGACTATCAATTTCGAAATCATTTGAAAAATAAAATTCACCTGGGTTATCCATATTTAAAGCTGAATACTTAACAAAAGGTGTCTTAGAGGAAACAAAATAAGAACCTAAACTAAACGCAACAAAAGCTGATGGGTTATAGCGCATGTCTATTATTATTCCCTTTGTGTCTTTAAACTGATTCTGTATTGTGGAAAGCTCTTTTTGTTTGATCGTTTCAATTGTTATATATCCAATGTTGTTATCCAACATTTTAAAAGATTTACCCTCATTTTTTCTATACCTACTATATATATCTAGACTATCCTTAGGATAAAGCTGAAGTGACTTCATTGTAGCTTTAGATTTTTCTGAACTATACTCAATCTCAATCTGTTCAGAACTAGACCTTAAAAGGTCTGGAGATAAGTCCCTTAATCTTGCAGCTTGATTTGAGGCAGGATAATACTGTGATTTCTCCTTTATTAATTCTTCAGTAGTTTGACCATTTATCTTGGTAATGATGTCACCTATTTCTAATCCTGCTTCGCCTTTTAATTCTTCATTGTAATAATCAGTGACGACCAATTGATCTTCAATAAATCGAACGTGAAAAGGTGGATAGTTTTTCCCTTTCCAATTCTCAATTTGATCACCACCACCCCATAGATTGGCGTGAGTGTCCTTAATATCGCCAATAAGCTGTACAGCAGCTAGTTCATATTCTAACTCGTCTTCAGCGTTGATAAATAGAGGAATGTATTCACTCAACTTATTGTTCCAATCTTCATCCATCAAATGTTTGTAGGGAAAGAAATATTTGATCATATTCCAATATCTATAAAGGGATAAAAGTCTAAAGCCCTCATCTGGATAAGACATGCCAGAATAGGCATTTTCATTTTTAAATTTTGGATTTCCAGCACCTTCAACTTTGCTAATATAATACTGTTCGCTCTGTGAACGATTCTTATAAACAAAAAGCAATTTGTTTTTCAAGTTAGTATCCTGTTTATCAATCCAGTCTAAGTCGGGTTTTAAGAAGGCATTTTCATCGGTTGGCTCACACGTTAAACATTCGTCTATTTTACCTAATGAATCGATCCAATCAATAATTGAGTTGTCTCTTTCGGTATTGTTTTTAACCTCAACGTAATTGGGCAAAAACCTAAAGAGTTCATAATCCCAATTAAGGTTGCCTTGTGCGATTTCAGGATGGTGGTATTTTAGAAATCCCCAAATTCTACCCAAGAGTTCAAGGTTATGGATGTTTTTATCGGTTAGCTCAGCAAATTCAATTAACGACCCGTCATCAAATTCCTGATCGAGTTGGGCTTTTGGTGCTTCTTTTTCCTTTAGGGTTTGAACATTTTTTCCATCAATTTTCACCACAAAATCATCAAACCAAGCCTCTCCTATCCCTTTTATAAGTCCTCCAACTATAATATTTTCAGCGTCTTCAGAGTAGTTGAGTGTGATGCTATATTTCTGCCAATCTTTAGTTCCTATGATGTTTTGGTTTTCGATACTTTCATATGCCAATGTCCTCCCATTACCATTTATTTGCATGAATAAACCCGTAATATCTTTTTCAACATTTTTTATTTTCATATAGCCTTCAAGCTGTATGGTTTGACCTGAGTATCTAGCTGGAATATCATAGGCAATAGCACCAAAAGCACTTCCTTCCTGGTCAGATTTAATTTTAGCAGATTTTTTTCCAGAATAAGCAATAGTATCTATTGATGTTGCATAATCACCCCAATTATACCATCCGTCTGAAAGTGCCTCTTGGTCACTCTGGGATTCAAAGTCAAGATTAAATTTTTCAGTTTTTTGTGCTTGACAAGTAATAAATGCAATTGTAAATAGTGGCAGCAGTAGTTTTTTCATTTTTTAATATTTTTATCTTTAAATTTTAATAAGACTTAAGTATTCTAACTAAAATATATACATTCATGAATAATTAGTAAATAGAATTTTAAAGGGATTTATTTTTTATTTTAAAAGTGATGATTGAATTTTCATTCTGATAATTAGCTATTAACAACAAAGATTATGAGACTAGTAATTGCCCTTTTGCACTTAATAAAGTTTCTTTCACATTATTTAGGTATTATATTTTCAACCTAATTGAATCACATAGGTTGATTTAAATATCGGAAAATGATTTTTATAAGTTAATTTTACTTAATATTTTGACACGCTACTTCATGTGTTAAATGACACTGAGTATGACATTCTGAAATACCTGTACAAGCACAAGAGGCATCTGTTGCATCAAGAAGACCACCACCTCTTAACGAAAGCATTTCTCCGTTTTGAAGTTTTCCAATAGTTTCCTTGTCAAATCTTAGAGTTTTAGAAAAGTTTGATTTTTTCATTTTTAAATTAATTAATGTTTTAGACAAATAAGTATAATTTATTTGCATAATTGTTGCTTTTTTCTATTGATAATGTAAAATGTTTGACTTGCAATATTATTAATAAACAGTTCTAATCAAGAGAAATTTAAGAGTATTGTAAAATCTAATTTTCAGATCGATTAGTGAAATTCGGTGTTCTTCTTGTTAAATCACGTAATTGATAAAATAATCTCTCTAATAAACGTAAATCTTCCGTAACTATTTCAGCTGATCCTGTCATTTCTTGCTGAAATTCTAACTCTATACCAAAAGAGGTTGTTAATTGCTTAGATAATTCTATTTCCAGAATTAAAAAACCTTCTCCATCTGGAATTTTGGATATATTAACTAATTTTCCTTCTAAAACTCCAAATTCACGATCTGGATAATTGGATAAACGGACTATAGCCTTTTGACCTACTTTTAATTTACCTGTATTCAAGCCTATGGCTTTTGCTCTGACTAAATAGCTTTCATGCTTAATGGGTAGAACTGAAAAAACCAAATCACCAGTAGAAATATATTGTCCGCTTCGCCAAAAATTGATATATGATAATTGCCCTATTTTACAGGCTAATTTTGACTTTTGGGCAAGTATAAAGAATATAAGCTAGCATAGTTATATTCTTGATTAATTAATTAGATTATTTATATCAGTCTCTTTAACACCTCCCTTAATTGGAGATTCTCAATTACCTCATATTTATTTCTCCTCATCTCCAAAAGCTTATTCTCAATTGCTTTAAATTCTGTTTTTTTATTCTTTGAAATATAGTTGATAATTTCATTTTGAAAAGCACTGCTATTTTGAGTTGATTCTATAACCTGTTTCTCGATAGTTTTATAAAAGCCAATATGTTTTCCAGTTTTAATGCAGGTAAGACTTGTGAATAATCTAATATGATCCATCAGGACTTTAATTAAGTTAGGCTCAGCTAACTTTAATGTGTAAGAAGCGAACATAATATATTGTAATTGTCTAGAGTCTTTACGGGCTTTAAATTGCTTTATAAATTTAAAATCATCCTCTTTGACTTGGTAACCCTTGATGAAAAGATGTGAAATTTCGTTTTGATAATCTAAATAGTTTTTACTAAGCTCTTTTAAGGGTTGACTTAAGAAATGAGTGGTGAAGCAAACAAACAAAGTTTGGTTAAGCTTTACTTCATTTACATCGACTCTTATTTTACTAAAATTTAAAAGATGAGAAACCAATCCTATATAACCTTTATTCATAAGATGAATTAAAGGGGTGTCCGTATCCAGAAATTGATTAAGATTAAAAAGAGAATTTAAGTAGGCTTGTTCTTCTTCGTTAAAATTGAAGTTTTTCACAAACCCATGATCATAGGATTTGTCTAGTAGTTTCAGTTTCAAATTATGAATATAACTATCCACTATATATTTTCTCCATTTTATCAAAATTCGAACACGGGCTTTTTTATTATTTAATACTCAATTTGACAAGCGCAAACTAAATAAGAGGTTGTTTCTTATCAAAGCTTTTAATTCGTTTATACCTTATGGATTAAATTATTTCAGTTGACTTATGTAAGGCTTAAAAGCCTTTTCAAACTTAGGTAGATTTTCAATAAAAAATCTATCCATTTCATCCCATGTATCTTCATAAAAAACATTGACTTGGTCAACTCCGATTTTGATTCTGCTCATTTTTTTATCGGGTAATTCTTCCCATTCTAATTCTTTACCAAACTGACCTTCAATTTCTGTTTTATGACTCAATAATTTTTTGAAATATCGCTTGTTTTGCTCTTTACTGTATGAGCTAATCGCAAGCTCAATTCTTGCATAGTTTTTAGAAATAACCATAGTAAATGAAACACCAGCAGTTCCAGCTCCAGTACTTAACCAATGGTCTTTAGATGGATTTACGTTATCGAAAAGATGAGTGTTTTCCAATTTGCCTAAAATTCCTTTCCAAAATTTTTGTCGAACAACATGCCTATTGGCCTTATAAGATGTAACATTATTATCGTCATATTTTATTACAAGTTCATCCTCTAAGTCATAAAGGCTAAGTAACTTCTTTAGGTAATTGAATTTTGATTTACTGTCAATATTAAACTCTATAAAATAACCGTTTGCAATTTCGTTGGGAGACCTAAAATCTTCCTCATTCTTAGTTATTTTAAGAATGTCTTGGTTCTCAATTAGCAACTTTGGATTTTTTTGAAATAAAGCTTTAACTACATAAAAATACATCATTGAAACAGCTGTTTCCTCGAATTTGGTGTCTTCAAAAATAAAATATTCTAACTTTTTACTAGTTGGACTCTCTGCTTCAAATATATTTATCTCTGATGCTGTTTCGTCTTCTTGAAGCTCTATGTCTGGATATTCCCAGATTTTTAAAAAGCGGTTATAAATAAGCTCAAATCGCTTTTCATAATTTTCAATGGTCCACTCATCTATCGAGTTTAAAAATGAGTTTAACCACAAACGACTAAATTGATAACCCTGTTCACCTTCATTTTTATTCATACTCTTTTTAGCACTAAAAGGCCTATTGCTTAAAGCGGTATTATTGCCAGACAAAGTCAAGTTTGTAATAGTGTTTAAATACCTTTCTTTAAACATGAAAAACTCTTCATTGTTTAATTGTTCCGACCATTCTGGATTAGGGTTTTGAGGGAATATATGTTCAATAGAAATATTTGAATTTCCTGTGTCTACATATTCTTTATTGTTGAAGTTTTCAAGCAATTCAAAAAAGTAGTTTTTATTCTTTGTCTGGATATTATACAAATCTTTATCCTTCAGTGCTGTCTTTACATCTTGATTATTTGGGAATTTACCACTTCCACGTTTTTTATAAAGTGCAAGGACTAATGACTCATAATAATCTTCGGTATCAATCTCTGCATATAAAGTCATAAAGACTTTATTAAGCGCATTTGTGGGTAAGCCAACAATAAATCTACGCCAGGTATAAGATTGAATAAGTTTAAGTATTTTTATAAGAATTTCGTCTGTTATAATTCCATTATCTGCATCTTCAAAAACTTGCAATAGGAAAGGAAAAGCAACATTTATTTCTAATCTAGAAATGTAGTTTAGCTCTTTTTTTATGGTATCATTCTTAACTGTGTGTGGGTTTGCCAACATTTTATAATGCACCGAAAAGGATTTGATATTTTCTAGCTCTTGGTGGTAAGCATCGTCTTTTTCTTGATACATTTTTTTAAACTCCTCGTAGACTAAACTCTTTTTAGGAATTTTCTTCTTTTTTAAAGTCAAGTAATCTCTTATATATTCAGACACTAAGGATTTTTGCTTTTTTAAGTCTTTTGCGTTTTCTTCTATAGGACTCCAAATTTGATCATAGATCTTATTTTGTTGCTTTGGAGG
>Ga0307967_1001833_pt1 | contig 12537 bp, 15 predicted proteins | sample OrgLakmetagen648_FD_201828 | JGI IMG/M metagenome (GOLD analysis project Ga0307967, IMG submission 201828) | Saline water microbial communities from Organic Lake, Antarctica - #648 | ecosystem: Environmental > Aquatic > Non-marine Saline and Alkaline > Saline | place: Antarctica: Organic Lake... | reverse complement strand
TAGTGAGAATGCATTACGTATCGGAAGGGTGACGCTGAGCATAGTGAAAAACCATTACGTATCGGAAGGGTGACGCTGAGCATAGCGAGAAACCATTACGTATCAGAAGGGTGACGCTGAGCAGGATGATTTTGAGTAGGTTGCAGTTGGCTGTCCTCAGTATAATCAGTGTGCAATCGTTGTGAGAACTGTTGCTGAAGTTGTACTGATACAGCCCAGCTGACAGGCGTGTGTTGTGATGACTGTACGTTGCCTAGGTAGCTTAAGTGTGGTGCTCTGGCAGGAAAAGCTTCTTCGTCCTGCATGTTTGTGGCTTACTACTTTCTTGTTTATGAGTGGTGAGTGATGCCAAACCAAGCCACAAGAGTGTGGGGTGCAAATCATAGCACACTTGGTCCACGCCTTCTTATTATTATTATGCCTTAAGCGTATGATCTAACTAGGCCAGGTCTCTTGCTTCTAGTGGTCTCTCATGATGTGCACAACGACAAGCACTTGAAATTGTGTGTACAGCTGCAAGACGTATCTGGACGTCCAAGAGTGTGATGCTTTCGTAACCTGGTGTTTGCATTGCTAGTGCTAACGTGGTGTTGCATGCGTGATGTTAACGTAATGCATGTGTAGGACTGGCCAGAACCATATATATATGGTTTATAAACGGCATTTTTGGCAGGGAAATCACCAAATATACGGTCGTATACGGCGTATATATACGGTTCTGGCCAACCCTATGCATGTGCAAACATGATCTAGATTAGGCACCTGCCAGTGCATGACCTGGTGTTTGCATGGCACAAGTGTTGACGAAATGCTGCATGCATGAACTGATGCTTGTATGACGCATACGCAGCTCTCTGCATCCCATACGCAGCTCTCTGCATCCCATCTGCAACTGGGTTTTACGCACCATTGCGCTTGTTGCATACACACGCATGTTGCACTCATCATTTGTTCCAAAAATGTAGCATACACACAAAAACACGCGAGCACCCACGCACACGTGCAAAAACACACGAACACACACACCAGCCATCCTACACATGCTCACAGGCAAACAGGCCTCCTCCGCCCCTGCTGCCACACCAGGGCCCTCAAGCACTCCGCAAACCCCCCCCCCTCAGGTCTCGCCACTTGAACCGACAGCAGCAGCAAGTAATGACGAAGTGGAGCAACAGCAGCAGCAGGACCAGCCACAGCCGCGCTACGCTTCTCTTGTGCCTCCGCGCACCCCTAAAGCAGAAGCGACCCCCTCACCCCCTGAGCAGGTGGGAAGCGTGTGTGCGTTGATGTGTGTCGACAGTGAGTGCATGTGGTATGTGTTCTGGTGGGTGCCCCTGGGGGCGTTTGTGTGTGGGTGCGTATTTGTTCCCCTGTACAGTTGCAGCTGTCTGCTGAATACGTGGATGCATTGTACATTTACTGCTTAGTACATGGGTGCATTGTACATTTGATTAGGTACGACTTAGTGCTGTACACACCCTCTTAACATAAGAGGTGGTGTGTCTGGGTTAACTGGGTTATTTTGATCCTTAGGACGTTACGTTTGGACGATGCAAGATTGAAACACTGGGAGGCAAAGTGCTTTTGTCATGAGCTGCTCTTGATTTTGCGCTCACACACGCCCACGCACGCGCACACACAAACACACATGTATACACACATATGCACATGCGCGCACTCACACACACATGCGCGCACACACTCACACACACACACTTACATACTGCGTACCACAGGCCCCTGTGGATGAAGAGGCACAGGAACAGGGGCAAGGGCAAAGTGCAAGCTCAGCGACTCAAGAGCACGTGGTGGGTCTTGGTTACGAGTCCTGTGCATGTAACGTCACAAGCAACCATGTTGCAGCATGGCATCCAGATACAGGCATATATATCCCTGTATTGAATGCTTGCCGTGGCACAAAGCAAAGATATTTGTTTACATGGAAATTGTGGTGCTTCCACGACTTCCATGTATACAAAATTGCTTCTGTGCGTCTCTCAAGCAAGGGTGTGTGTGTATGTGTGTGTGCACTTGCACATACGCACACACACATACACATTTACACTCATATACATACCCTCGAATATACACACGCTTGTGCACAGGAACAGCAGCAGGAGCAGGAGCTGGAGCAGGAGCAGCAGCAGCAGCAGCAGCATGAACATCAGGCTGTGGATGCAGAAGGAGGGGCTGAGGATGGGGCAGAGGAAGAAAAGAGAGAAGAGGGAGACAGAGAAAAAGGAAAGGTAGAGGGAGCAGGACCCGCCTTGGCTCGCATAAGCTCTGGGTTCGACCAGGCCAGCCGACTGCAGGCACGTAAGGCAGAGAAAGAAGCGGCACGGGCAGCAAATAGAGGTGAGCCGAATGTGAGACTCATCACGTGTCTGTGATGGTCTCGTACCTGGAGTTAGCTGTGAAAGGAAGGAAGCACAAAGGGAGAGGCAGAGCCACGTCCGTCGTACAGGAGCGTGGAATTGTGCCTGTGTGCATTTGTGAATGTGTGATTATGAGATGGATGTGGGTGACACTGACTGAGCGGTGCAGGCGCCTACCCATGCATGCTGGGCAAGTAAATGTGTGCAATAAGTGTTTGTATGGGTGTGTGTGTGTGTGTGTGCCCTTTTTATGAGTTGAACTGTTGCCCTATATGCTCGTGTGTGTCCTATAATTGAGCTGAACTGTCACTCTATGTACATGTGTATATGCGCTGCTTAACTTGTGGTGCAGGAGACAATGGTGAGCTGAAGCCACGCGTTTCCGCCTCCAGCAAGCCAGGCCTCCCCCGCTTCATGCAGCCCACTGTCGCATCTGAGCACCTGCTGGGTAAAGAAACTGCTGCTGCTTCCGCTGCTGAGCAGGACCGCTCTCCTAACAAAGGTGGGGGGGGGTATGACAGTGTGGCAGTGCTGGCCGCTCTCTTAATCAAGGTGGTGGTGGTGGTGGTGGTGGTGGATTGGGTGGTGGTGCGCTCTATTGGTGGTCATCATGTTGTGTGTGCTCGTATTTGTACAGAAAGCGCGGTCACTTGTACGCATCAGCGCATGATGTGCATGTGTGTGTGTGTGCGTGCCTATTTGTGCGTACGTGGTTGTGTGGCTGTGTGTGTGCGAGTAAATGCGTGGGTGGGGTAAGCGTGGTGCAGGGTCAGAATGTGGTGGTCGTGCTTGGTGCTTGCTTTTCCCTGCTGTTTCTTTCTTTTTGTATGTGGCTGTACACAACAGGGCTCACTCAGGTAAGAAAATACGACCCACACACAATTGCTACCCATCTGTGCGTGCGTGTGCCTGTCACTCTCACGCCTGCGTGAGCACAGCCCAAGAGTGCACAAAAAGCGCAACTTGCTGTGTCGATTACGTACGCACACATCTCTGCGGCAGTCAGGCATATTGCAACAACAGTGTAGGGTCAAGAATGTAAAGAAGTAAGGCATATTCGTGCAAGCCTGATTGTAAGCTTTCATGCCCAGGCATTCGGTGTTATTTGTCCTGATGCCCACCATATCCTCTCATGCGCACGCACGTGTCTGAACAGCCTTTCTGACCTCTGTCTTCTCATTCGTGCCCAGGCGTCCGGCCTTTTTCCGCCTCCGCTGCAACAAGCAGCAAAGGACGTTTGGGTGGGACGTTTGGCGCCGTCAACAGCTTAGACTCACGTGCAAGCCTGGTGTCCGCAGGATCGGCAGAGGAAGGAGGCGCCACACAAGTAGGTGTAAGAAGTTGACGTACCAAAAGCTAGACAGTGCTTGCTAAGCTTAGGCATGCATGTCCACAAGCCTGGTGTCTGCTTGCAGCACGCTGTGTTCATCTGACAGCACGCTGTGCTCGATGGTGTGTAGGGGTGGCCAGACCCGTATGAAAGGGATGTATACACAGTATCGAAGGCACAGAGAAGTCTCAAATGGTATGGTCATGCACGATGCAAGTTCTTACTGATGGCCAACCCTTTTCATACGTTGGCCGCCCATCATGCTTGCGACGATATGATCTATTGGTATGCATGTGTGCACAGCGTGCGCAGCGGCCCAAGGCGGACACATCCAACCTGCCACGCTTCATGCAGCCCACAGCATCAGCAGCGTCACTGTTTGGCAATGCTAAAGAGGCGGAAGCCCGTGTTCAAGGTGTGTGTATGTTTGGGATGTCAGGGGTATGCGCGTGTGTGGGTGGGTCGGTGTGCTTGTGATCTATCTAACGGAGCAAAGGCCTGTGTTGAAGGTGTGTGTTTGGGTTGGGGTGTTTGCTGTGTGTGTTTGGTTTGGGATGTTGCTGTGTGTGTTTGCTGTGGGGTGTTTGCTGTGTGTGTTTGCTGTGTGTGTTTGCTCTGTGTATTTGGGTTGGGGTGTTTGCTGTGTGTTATTCAGGTGTCTTGTGAGTATCTGTTTGCAAGTGTGCAATGAAGAGGCAGAGAACTGTTTAAGCACACGCACAACAAAGCAGGGATGCACGTGAGTTGTGTTTGTCGTTGCTTCCAAGGCACGCCCACCACAGCACACGCCCAGCAGCTTCATACGGTGATGGGAAAGAGGAGTTTTGATCTTAGGTATATGGGTTTGATAGCCTGGAGGTGTGGGTCTTAAAAGGAATTTTTGTTGTCCAAAAAGTGAAAGAGGTCTTCGTTGTTGCCAGCAGGTACGTGCCCCACTCCATCAAAGAAGAGTGCATTTGTGTCTGCTTGCTTCATTTTGTGTTTGCAGCAGCAGCAGCAGCAGCGCTCCAGCTCGTCATGCCACCTCAACAGAGAAGCGCGCTTGAACTGTAGCACTGCAATTATTTCCTATTTTGCCCTATAATTTTGTAAGTCCATACAGCAGCCCACTAGCACGTGTCTGACTGTGCCTCTTCAACAATAAAGTGCAGACTATATTGCTGTTCTGCAACTACCTCCTCACTATTTACCCCTGTACTTTCATTTTTTGTACAGCAGCCCACCAGCATGCGTCTGACCGTGCCACCTCAGCAGAAAAACGCGTTCTGAGCACAGAGAAACGGAGGATCGGGGGACCGGGCAGCAGCTCGACCTCAATCCATTCTGGTGTGTTTTTGGGGGCGTGTGCACGTGTGCATATGCACTAGTGTGAGTGCGTGAGTATTTGTGTGTGTATGTTTGCTGTATTGGTGTTTGTTTGCGAGCATGTGCTGGTGCTAATTAGGCAGCAGCTTTGCACGTTGCCAAATGAGAATCCTCTGTAGCAACCTGAAGCATTTGCCGCCCACTCTAGGCACATGCTAACAGCTACGAACAAACATAAGTACCAATCTTGCTTGCTTTCTTATTTTACTCCCGTCCTTCCGCCCATTTTTGCACGACATTCAGTCACACCCAATCACAAAACTGCACACGCCATCATTGTACAGCCATGCAATGGCATACAAACACAAACACACACGCACACACACGCATATTGACACTCATGGGCAGGCAAACGAACACGCACATTCAAACCCACACCCACACAACACAGAAACGCACTCACCACACAAGTACGCACAACACACACGTGTACAACACGCAACACACACACACACACGCAGACGGGAACGCCAGTGGCAGCAAGGCTGCCGCCCTGGCATCCGCACGGCCCAAGGCGGACACATCCAACCTGCCACGCTTCATGCAACCCACAGCGGCGGCACAGGGGCACACCATCCACGGCCAGGGCGCTGCTTCTGACAGGCCCAACCAGTCAAAGTGTGTGTATGTGGGTGTGCGCGTGCACTGTGTGTACACACGCACGCACACGTGCACTGCACATTGTGTGGCTCGTGCATGTTGTGGGGCTCGGAAATGGAAAAAGGGGCTTGGACACACTGTGAATCGTGTGGTTGGTGCTGTACGACACGTTAAAGACAGAGAGTACGGAGTGACAGTGCACTCAGAACCCAAATAACAAAAGGATGGCGTGCCAATGCTGCAAAATCCACCTCCAACATCCAGTGTTCCCTCATCAGCACGCACGTGCATGCCTGTCAGCGTGCGTCCCACTTGACACGATACAGTAACATCATTTTCTCTCTCTCTCTCTCTCTCTCTCTCTCTCTCTCTCTCTCTCTCACACACACACACACACACACACACACACACACACACACGTACCATCATACATACACACCATCTCACAAACACATACACGCATGTACACACATACACACACATACGCACGCACACACATACACGCCCATGCCATCCTATACACACACAGGTTTGAGATCTCCAGCGCGTTAGAGCCGGAAGACGCCGACACTGCTGGTTTCAGTACCAGCCGCTCCACCAGCAGGAACAAGTCACGCCTGCCCACAAGCCCCTCCACCGTTGGCAGCTCTGCAAATTCCTTCACTGGTGGGAGAGGGAACAACCAGGCTTGGGGTGGTGCCAGCAGTAAAGCTGCAGGGTCACGCCTGCCTGCTACTCAAACAGGTGGGTGGGTGAGGAGGTGTTTGGGCGTGTGCATTGTGGGTGTGGGTTGCTGTGTACTGAGCATAAATTAGGCATGTAATATAAAGGGAAAAATCTACAAGTGTAAGAGAGTGTGCATGGGTGCTGAACTAGTGGTGGGTGTGAGTGTGGATTGGGCGCGTAGCGTGGACACGTTGGTGCACGCGTGGGTTTCTTGGCTTGGAGGGAGGCGATGCTGCTGCGAGTAGTACGGCAGCAGAAACGCTGTTTGACACACCTGCCTGGAGGGTGGCCGGCAGCAGGTGGGATTGTTTGGGTGTGTGCATGTATGTGTGCATGTGTATGCGCAAGCGTCTGTGTGAATGGATGTGTTTGTATGCAACGGATAATGGATGCTGTTAAGGGTGCATACGCAGTTGTGTGGATGCACGTGAGTCTGAGTTCTTACAATACTGTGCGTTGTTTGGCACTGTTGGCGAGTCAGCGCTGTTTGACACGCGCTGTTTGACACTCTTTGACAAGTCAGCGCAAGGCTGCTAGACATGCCTGGCCGGAAAAGCACAAGCAGTGGAACAGAACGGTGGCTGTACGCTTGTGCGAGCCTGTGGATGAGTGCATGACTATTCAAAAAGGGTCAGGAGGTGTGGGGGGCTAGTCCCGACAGCATCAACACGCCCACTTTCCCTTGGACGGGAAAGCGCAGCAGGTGCTGACACTTTGCTGGCCTCTGCTCACTTCATGCATCCACACAGAATATAGAATGCCAACCGATTTATAACCACCCCTCTCTGTTCTACAAGCAGGCCCTGCTCCCCCCCAGCGTGCCGCCAGTGCGCGCCCCAAGGCTGACACCTCTGGCCTGCCTCGCTTCATGCAGCCCACAGCTGCAGCCTCAAGCCACTACGTGGGCAGCAGCAGCGGCAGAGACAGAGGGCAGCAAGGTGTGTGTCTATGTGTGTGTACGGCGAAGTGTGCTTGGAGATTGAATGTTGAAGGCACAAGCTCGCACGGGTTTAAAGCACAAGATGTTTGCAAAAAAAGGGGAGCATTCAGGTTTGGACAGCATGGTGTGTGTGTATGTGTGTACGTGTGTGTGTGTGTGTGTGTGTGTGTGTGTGTGTGTGTGTACAGCAAGGTGCGCTCGGAGGTGGGAACGATTAGAAGCCACTAACGCTTGTGGCTCTTCATGAAGGCACTAAATGATTGCAATGAAATGTTTGCGGGCCAAAAAAGGGGAGTATCATGGCAGCAGCACTTTTGGCACTGTGACTGTGTCAGAGACAGAGAGCAGCAAGGTGTGCCTGGAGCTGCCTGCAGGGTTTTGATTACACAGGTGGAAAATGTGAAGGCATTGTGACCAGTGTTGCTGTTTGATTACACAGGTGACAAATGTGTCCAATGGGGAGTTGCTCTGGTGCTGTAAAGTGTGCCACAGGCTCAGGCAAACAAGGATTTGGGTGCATTTTATGCTCCTGAACAGTAGGGCTGCGCTGTTCAGGGCTGGGATTTGTGTGGTTGGCCTAGGGCAGCAGTTGGTGGCAGCATCAAACACAGGTCACAATAGCCACGAAGCTTTCAACTTAAAGACAGACTGACTCAGGGGCGTGGGTTGGGTTCTGTGTGGTGAGGGATGGGGGCGGCACGGGTCAGTGCCTGGATGTGACGTCAAGTGCACTTCAGCATACCACACGCCTAGAGCCAATGTTGGGTATACGGCGTATTTGTATAATACTCCGTATGGGATTAAACGCGTATTTTATTGTATTGGACAAATCGGGCCGTATTATACGATTACAACTTAAACCAAATTTTTACGGGTTTTGCCGTTTTTTTGCCTTTTCAGACGAATTCCCGCCCAGAAACTACCTCCCAGCGAGCTTCCAATGTCATTACTACCTGAATTAATTACATTTTCTATCTTAAAAAATAACTAGAAACGTTTTGGATGATTTTGGGGCGAATCGGGTCCATTTTGGGTCAAAATTCGGCAAACGTATTTGCATAAAATACGGTATCGTATTATACGCGAATTGCGTGTTTTACACATATTTTTCCGTACTAAACGTCTCAGAAGTCCGTATGACTCATCCCTGCTTAGACCAGTATGAAAGGAAGGGTTGAAGCAGCAGTAGAATTGGGGTTGGAGGAGGAGGAGGAGGAGGAGGAGAATGTGAGCGTTTCCTGGTAGACAGAAACGGGGCTGTGCATGTGCTTGGAACAGTAATTATTTTAAATGAGGGTAAGAGAGGGGTGAGAGAGAGGAGTCGGTATCTTTTTAAGGGGGCCAATTTAGCTCTCGAGGAAGGGACAGGGCTTGCTTGCTCCATGAAACACATGGACTTAAAAATACACCTTATTTGGTACCGTACTGCGCTTACTTGTTTAAAATTAAATAGCTATTGATGCCCCTCGCAATAAGTAAGGCCAAGAATAAGTAAAAGTGTTTTTGGACCTCGCAAAACTTCGACTTTCCGGCAGGGACGATTCTGGGCTTTGCAGAGGACCCCCATCGTTTTCAGGAGCGACCATCATCATTTTGGCCGAGTGTACCCTGAAAAGCGGACATGGTTCCGCCTTGGGAGCTTCTGACATTGCCCTGAGCAAGCTTACGTGCACCCGCTGCTGACCAACAAGTATCTTTCCTGCCCAATCTGAACTTTGGACAGACCCATGCTCAGCCTCCTATGGGGGTTCAAGCTTCTCCAGGAGAAAAGCACGAAGGCAAAGCTGATGCTATCTCAGGTGCAAACCGGTGTGCTTGCATGCAGCAGGCAGCTATCCTCCAGCAGCAGCCAAGCAGCAGAAGTAGAAGCTCCCAGAAGAATGGAGGGAAGACGGTAACACCCTTAAAAATCGCGAAATTTGCAAATTTTCCTAACTTTTGAAGGACCTCGCAAAAGCTAAATGCTCGCAAATTAATCATTCTAATTATTTGGGCACCTCGCAAAAAGTAGACCTGGCAATGCTAAAAGCGCAGTACGGTACGGTATATTGTAAAAATGTATATGGTGTGGTACGTATATTTACAATATATGCATCTTGTATAGGGTTGGCCAAAACCGTACTTACAATAATACGGCGTATCTGGATACGCCGTATAACCGTATCCGTATATGGAAATTTCCGACCGTATCCGTATCCGTATGACTGTACACGGGTGTTGGCCGACCGTATATGTACGCCGTATTTACGGTCTGAACCGTATATACGCCGTTTATGGACCATATTTGCAGGTGGTGCAGGGTTTAGTTCCCAGCAACAGCAGTCTTTTTTGCTCTATTTGGTCGATTTTCTTTTCTCGCGCCTCTTCTTACTGAGCTCTTCCTTTGCTTCCCTTTTCTATTGATGCATGTGTTATGCATTAATAACTAGTTTTATTGGTGGTTGTGGTAGTTGAACTCCCTTTTGCACTGAAAAAGGCCTTTTGTTGGTCTTTTTGGCTTGAAGCAGGCCTAGCTCTCTAACCGTTCATTTTTTGGGTGTAAAAGATTGGGTCATGCATACTCAGCTCTTCAAGAGCTGCAAAATGACCCCCCTATGATTTAATTCTGAGTGAATCCATTTCCCCTCACATATGGTATATATACGGAAATACGGCGTATATACGGTCATATACGGCGTATATACAGTATATGGAAATCCCATGTACGGTTTGGGCCAACCCTAATCTTATCATAAATACATGCTCCATGGTAAAAGCAGCGCGCATACAAGAAATGAGCACAACCCTCTCAAACCTTGCTCAGGAGGCGTCGTGTTCTTCATGCATTGATCCTTTGTGCATTGAGGCGTCGTGTTCTTTGTGCATTGATCCTTTGTGCATTGATCCTTTGTGCATTGATCCTTTGTGCATTAATGCGTCGTGTTATTTGTGCATTGATCCTTTGTGCATTAATGCGTCGTGTTATTTGTGCATTGATCCTTTGTGCATTGAGGCGTCGTGTTCTTTGTGCATTGATCGTGTTCTATCTGTGCATTGAAACACAGAGTGACAGTGCTTCAGCGGCAGCTTTTAACCGGAGTGCATCTCCTTCCACAGTGACGGTCTCAATCCCGTACGTAGCATATCAATGAGCTGCTCGCATGTGCGCCTTGCAGATATTAAACCATCTTGTGTGACGACTGTCTGAGTCTGCTTTGCTGCAGTTTGCAGCAGAGCTAAACAAAGCGCGTCATCAGGCTTGGGTCACACATTTTGTACAGTCCATACCCGTGCTCCAACCACGTGATTCATACCCTACTTTTGTGTGTTGTGGGTGTAGTGCATGTGTGAGGCCACACGGCGCCCAGCAGAAAGTGATACACTCCCACACTGTGCAGATGCAGGAGATGCAGGAGGCTCACATGAGAGGGGAGGGAGGGGTGCATCCACTCGATCGAGCCTGCCAGGTGAGCTTTTTGTGCGATGCTTGAAATGACGTGGCAACAACTTGTGTGTGTGTGTGTGTGTGTGTCTATGTGTGTGCTTTTGTGTGTATGTGTTTGTGTTTTTTTGTATGCAGTTGGAACAGGCAGGAAGTACGTTAGTGGTTTGGGCATGTGTTGGTGAGACTGGCACAAATAGGGTGCTCTATACGTAGAGGAACTTGTGCACTTGTGATTTGCAAACGTACCTCCCACTGTGACACTGGTCAAGACAAATTCAGAAGTCGATCGCATGCTTAATTGAGCACGCACGCGCACACACACGCACACACACACGCACGTGCACACAAACACACACACACACGTGCACACAAACGCACGGACATGTCTTTCCATCAATGCTTACAGTTGGAAAGCCAAAGGCGGCAGGCACGCGACCTGAGACGGCTCCTGCTTCCGGCAGACGCACGCCAGGTGAGAGAAAGTCAAGGGATGAGTGAGCAGGATGATATGGATTGAGGATGAAAGCGGTGAGAACTACTTTGTTCCCTTACTTTAATCAAGGAGCACGTCAGGTAATGATGTGAAATAGTCAACCCACTTAAGTACTTACATGAGAGGCCACTTGGAAGAGTGCATCTTATCAGGCAACAACATTGTTCGTTACGCCAATCGAAAAGATGCATCTTATCAGGTTGCAACGTGGAAAACGGAACTGTGAGTCATTACCCAAACTGGAAAAGAGCATCTTACCATACTCACATACGCCGCAAACTAATGCTACATCACATTCTCACACACGCACACACACTCACACATACACACGCACTCATGCAGGTGATCTGTCACTGAGAGCCAGCATGACCCCCAATGAAGAAGCCCCACGCACCCCAGACAGTGCGAAGGGCACACAGCAGCAAGCGCAGCAGGTTGAGGCGCCCACTCCTCCCCCCATCAGCAGTGGCTTACCGTTTGGGGAGTGGGCCTTGGTGCGGCTCAAGAAGCCCATGCCATGGTGCGCACCTGCTCTTAAGTTTGTGCTCCATTCTTTTCATGTGCAGCAAAATGTGCTCGTGCTGCGTCTCTGCCATGGTGCGGCTGTATACTTGGTTTATGGCTGTGTATGTGGGTTTGTGTGTATTTGTTCTTGTGTTACGCTCGTACGTATATGAGTTTATGCACGTATATGAATGAGCGCATGCACACGCATATGTGCAAAAGTATTGCATAAAGTACGTGCATTTGCATGTGTGTGTATGCTGAATGCTGAAGCAACACTCACAGGTACACATTGTGTCTTAAAGCAGTCGCATGTGCAGCGCATGGTCCATCCCTATAGGTCCTCTTTGCAGTTTGAAACATGTGCCATAGCATGCACGTGTCTGTGTTTGTTCTCGCAATCACTTCCATCTATGTGCGTTTACACACGCATATGCACACTGGCACGCACTGCCATGCACGCTCACTCAAATACACACATTTGTACAAACTCTGACACATCGCACACCAGAAACAACACATGTATGCTGGCGAGCACGCAGCACACACGCTACTTGCATCTGTGCCTGCAGTGATGCTTGCAAGGGCACTGCGAGCCAAGAAACAGTGGACGGGGAGGCAGAGATATTCAGGGTGAGCGCGCTTGCTTGCACTCTTGAAATGAAGCATGCACGCTTACACACACACACACACACACACACACACACACACACACACACACACACACACACGCAAGCGCACACACAAACACACACGCGCACACAAAAAAACACACAAATA
>Ga0307967_1001832_pt1 | contig 12540 bp, 11 predicted proteins | sample OrgLakmetagen648_FD_201828 | JGI IMG/M metagenome (GOLD analysis project Ga0307967, IMG submission 201828) | Saline water microbial communities from Organic Lake, Antarctica - #648 | ecosystem: Environmental > Aquatic > Non-marine Saline and Alkaline > Saline | place: Antarctica: Organic Lake... | reverse complement strand
GTTCTTCAAGTTAAAAGAAAGTCGTAGATATGGGATATATGTCTTCCATACTGCACCCTTTGAATCTTGGAACCCTTGAATTAGCATGGCGTGCATCTGGTTCAAAATATACTCACGCTTCGCGAGGATTGTGTTCTTTCTTTCGGGCCAAGTTTTTATTAGATAACCTGTCGTGTCTTTGAAGGAATGTTTGATGTATTCTTTGACATGTTGCCTCAAACCTTTATTTGTTCCTGGGTACTTTGAGATGTGATTGATGGTCTGTGAGAGATGAAACCGATCGAGTGTAAAGGACGTTTCGATATCACCTGTGAATGCCAGACCATGGCCACTTAAGCGATTCTTTTGAGCTTTCTATTTACAAAGAAGAAGCCTTCGCCTCGTACGCCATTCTTGGGGACGCAGTACTCACGTTTGAAGCAAATCTCTCCAAATGGTTTCATGAGCGTGTGCTCCCGAGAGCCTTTCGGGTAGTAAAGTGCTTTTTTCGCTTTGAGCTTTTGAACTGTGAATTTATACGTCCAACACGTTTGGCAAAAACCGCCTCGAGGTTTCTTCGAGTGTCTTATCAAGGGCGTGGTGAGATCATAGTAGTCTCCGCTTGACAGAAGAGAGGACATACTTTCTCTTAATACTTCTTAAATTTCTGGCATGACTAATTTAAGTAAGTATGGTCAACTATACATGGGCAAACTTCTTTGTATGTATTGTATGATAACTACATTATACCAAAGTGAGATTGTCCTTTTATTTCTTAATATCATTATGCACTACTTTTTTAGACTTTTTTATTAACTTTATAAATATATTGTGATATAATAAAATTATTAAAAATAAAGGAGTGATTTGATGGCAGAAAATACCCCATCCAAAGACAAACTGTCCATACCCAGATTAATTCGCTTCAACAAAATCATGGGAACCGTTCACCTTGTACAAGGCTCTCTCATGATGCTCTTCGCTTTTTTGATTTATCCGAACCTCGATGGTGAGGGAACACGCACATTCACCATTCCCGTCGTAGGAAACTTCTTAGAAATGATAGAGGGAGAAGGCCTTGTATTAAGCACCACCGATACACTTTTTGAACTTCCATTTCTTCCCTTGGCCGCGAGTTTTCTTCTCATTTCAGGTGTTTTTCATTTCATTATTGCCTATCCGTACAAAGAAAGTTATGAAGCAGACCTAAAAAAAGGCATCAATCGCATGCGCTGGTATGAATACGCTATTAGCTCTTCAATTATGATTGTGCTTATTTCATCGTTGTTTGGCGTTCGGGACATCGCAGTTTTTGCGTTGATTGCGCTTGCAAATGCGGCGATGAACTTCTTCGGTCTTGATATGGAACTGCTCAATTCGGGGACTGACAAGTCAGGTAAAAAGAACTGGCTACCCTTCATTTTCGGATCTATCATCGGCCTTGCCCCATGGCTCGCCATTGCATTTTATATCGGAGTCAATCCAAACTTGGGCCAAATACCAGGATTCGTATGGGCTATTTTAATCACGTATTTCCTAGCGTTTAATACCTTCCCTGTCAATATGTTCCTTCAGTATAAGGGCATTGGGAAATTTAAGAATTATCTCTATGGTGAACGCGGCTACATCATCCTATCTCTTGTAGCAAAGACCCTCCTTACATGGTTAGTACTATTCGGTGCATTCCAACCGTGATCAAACAAGCCGGGTCTTAGGACTCCGGCTTTTTTATGAAGCCCTAAGAAATAGAATAGAGTGGCAGTAGTAGACGATACTAAAATATAAAACTTTTATAAAGGGGCACAAATGATAACTTTTACAGGTATTCTAACCGCACTATTTGTAGTGTTGGCCGCCACAAACGGAATAAAAAGACACATTAAAAACAAAGCGTTTAAAAAAATAATATCGTATCATTACTTGTATGGAGCACTCGCCCTAGTTTTTGCACTCACCCATGGAACATTGAATATACTCGAAGGCAATTTGCGACTCACAGGCACCGTCGCACTTGTATTGGTGCTACTAACTGCTACACTTGGTGGGACCTTCAAGCAACTTAAAACCAAGAAGCTCTTTCTGTGGCATAAGGCAGTAGGCCCTTTGGCGATACTCGCCATTGTCGTTCATATTATTTTTAACAGTTCATTTTAAGAACACCTATTAAAAATGCCTTTGATAAGTTTTGCTTATCAAAGGCGTTTTTTCATGATTAAAGTTTGGAGTCGTCTATTTTATTGAGGGCCGCTTCAATGGAAGGGATGATGGCTTTCAAAGTGCCTTCTTCGAATGGGTTCTTAAGGTCCGCGAGATCGAGTAAAGCTTTAAAGTCTTTAGATCCGCCAGCCTTACAGAGTCTTACATAGCTGTTCCAGGCTTCTTCCTTGTTTGCTTGCGCACGATTGAAGTACTGGAATGCACAAACTTGCGCGAGGGTATAATCAATCATGTAAAAAGGGACCAAGAAGATATGCATGATGGTCTGCCAGCTGTTGCCTCGTTCCCCATAATCATTGTCGTCATAGATTCGGTAGGGGAAGTAGGTTTTCTCAATAGAACGCCACAAGTCTTTGCGTTTTTGAATGGACATGTCCGGTGTTTCATAGATTGCGTGCTGAAACTCATCGATGGACGCTCCGTAACTGAGTAACATCAGAGCCTGATTCAAATGGGAGAACTTATATTTCTCTTCGTCCTCTTCAAAGAAGTTCCCGATATAAGGCCAGGCGAAGAATTCCATGCTCATGGAATGAATCTCGCTTATTTCAAAGCCTGCCATCATGTATTCAGGTACGGTGTGGTGACTGCTCATATACATTTGAAAGGCATGCCCTGCTTCATGGGTGAGGACGTCAACGTCCCCCTTAGTGCCGTTAAAGTTCGAGAAGATGAAGGGGCTTTGGTAGTTAGGAATAATCGTGCAGTAGCCGCCTCCTGCTTTACCTTTCTTAGTCTCTAAGTCCATGAGATTACGATCAAGCATGAAGTTGAAGAACTCACTAGTCTCTTCACTCATGTCTTCATACATGGCTTTGGCCTGTTTGACGAGATGGGTTTTATCGCCTTTAGGCTTAGCGTTCCCACTCATGTAATCAAGCGACAAGTCATAGTGATAAAGTGTATCCAAGTTTAGACGCTTGCGTTTCCTTTGTGTGAGTTTTTTATTGAGTGGGACCACAACGTCTTTGATCTGTTGTCTGTAGCCTGCAACGTCAGTCTTGTCCCAGTCAGTACGTCCTAAGCGTGCGTAAGCGAGTTCGATGAAATTATCAAAACCGAGTTTCTCAGCTATTTCTGTACGGACTTTAACTAAATCATCATAGAGGGTATCGAGTTCCTCTTCCTTGGTGAGAAGCACTTTCTCAGTCGCTTTAGAAGCGGCTTTTCTTACCGCTCTATCCTTGTCGGTTCTAAAGACAGACATCTGAGTTAGATTGTACGTGTCGTCTTTGAAAGGGACCTCGATGGATGCGGTAATCTTTTGGTGCTTGCTACTGAGTTCATTCTCTTTTCTGAGCAGCGGCATGATCTTCGAGTCGAAGGTCTTCAGAGACGTTTCGGCCTGTTTGAAAAGCAGTTCGCCCAAGTCTTCCTTAAGTCCTTCTTTAAACGGTGACTCAAGCAAAGCCTTGTAGTAGTTGTTCACGAGTTTACTCATGATAGGAGAGTTTTGATCAAAGAAGTCTTTTTCTTTGTCATAAAATTCATCATTCGTATCGATAGTATTACGGATGTTGGAAATACTAGCCATGGTGTTGAAGTCCATACGAATCTTGTTGATGGATTCAACGGCGTTTAATGCGGCTTCTTTGCTAGATGCGTTTTTGAACGCATCTAAAGCGGTATTGAAAGTGTCCTTAAGCGTTTCGATATTGGGTCTTTCATACGTGTAATCTTGAAATTTCATTTAATCACCTCACCTTTTATTGTAGCATAAATACATACAAATAGTAGTAGAAAGCGTAATAGAGAATTCAAAGTGAAGCTGTTTTTTCTAAATAAGAGAACTATGTTAAGATGTCCAAATATGCCTTTACATAATTGGTTCTTAAATCGTATTTTTACTAATTAGGCTAGGTTGTTCTAATAGATAAATAATGCTCTCTCAGCGTTATTAGTACTTTCTAGCAAAGCGGGAAAAAGATTTATTGAATCTCATATTTGTCAACCAGGTCGGATCAAGTGAGGCCTAAGTTTCACGTTAAAATCAATAAAAAAGCACCTCCATTTCATTCACAATGGAGGTGCAATGCAATCTTTAGTCATTCCTATGCTTGTTAAAGTGTCTTTTAGAAATGGTGTTCAATAAAGTGCTAGATGGGAAGGCCTATTAAAGAGACGCATCGATTGAATCTTTGAGTGAAGCATCTAGTTTTTTTGCGAGGTCATCCAATTCAGGATTTTTGAATAATCCAATTAAGACTTCTGGGCTTATCATGCCTATGTAAGTCTTATCGTTATCCCTTCTCACAATCACTTTACAAGGGAGTATGGTTCCGATATGAATATTGAAGTCCAGCAATTGCTTTGCCTCTTTGGGGTTGCACACTTCAAGTACAAAATAATCATCTTTTAATTCCAATCCTTTTTCCTCTAGCTTATCCTTGAAATTAAGGTGCCATAGTACCCCAAATCCATTGTTCTTTAAATTGCTCTGTAAAGCGTCCATCGTTTCTTTCAAATTCTTATCTGTACTTTTTTCATAGGTGATACTCATTAAATTCCTCCTTTAAATTTTGAAAATTAAACATACATTTTTGTGAAAAACGTGTGCACGTTTTATACTTGAAAAGAGTGTAAGTGGTTTATTATTGTATAGACTATGCCCCTCGCTTTCAAAAAGTTCTAAAATGCAAGCCTATCTATATTAAAACAGAAAATTATAAAGGAAATATGAACTTGAACTTATTTTTTGTTTTTTATCTCTATGAACTTGACGATGTCGCTCCATATATCCTGGTATTCAATGGCTTCTTCATCGAAACCGGCTTTCTCGAGGTTACCGATGGTACGCCTATTTATATTCGCGCCCCATATGTGAAGCGGTATGAAATTAATGAGGTCCATGAATTTTCCAGTTACTTTTTTATCGCTTCTCATATGTTCAAGCATGATGATTTTCCCGCCATTCTTACAGACCCTCCTAATCTCTTTGAGTCCTTTAATAGGATCAGGGACCGAGCAAAATACGCAGGACGTGATGACTGTATCAAAGGTGTTATCCGCGAATGTCAAAGCCTGAACGTCCATCTCTATCAATTGTATGATTTGAGTGTCCTTAACCTTTTTCTTTGCTTTTTCAAGCATGGCTTTGCTGAAGTCGATGGCTGTGATATCTAAGTCCTCAGGATAATAAGCGATATTCTTACCTGTGCCGACACCTACTTCAAGAATTTTATTGCCCTCTATTTTATCTACGAGCGTTTCTCTCCATTTGCTTATAAACAGGGCTTCCATAGGCTTCTCTAGCAAATCATAGACTCTAGAGATTCGATTGTATCTTTTCTTGATCGTCTTGTTTTTGTCACTCATTCCATACACCGCCTAATAGGGGTAAATATTTGCGCCATAGGTTCCATCTTTAATAGTAAAGTGGTCTACGATACAAACGTTTTCTTAGTATATTTATTATCGCATATAGTTTCAGATAAATTTAATTAAACGCATTTAACAGAATGATGTCAAAAAACTATCTTCAAACAATCAAATAGAGGATTGCCCGAACCAACAGGCAATCCTCGTGTTTATCATCTGGGTTTTATCAAGTGAACGAAGCTTTGTAAAATAAAATAATTCGACTATATTAATGACAAAATGTAACACAAATGTGTTACATTATTATCGAGGTGATACATTGAGTAAAGGCGGGTATATTAATGTTCGCGTTGAAGATAAGACAAAACAAGAAGTGGATAAAATTCTTAATTTACTAGGAATCAACATGTCTAGAGCTCTTGATATTTATTTAAATGAATCAAATTAAAAAACCATACCTTTTGATGTGAAGAGACCAAAGAATGACATACACAATAAAACAAAAGAGCTAGCAGAAGCATTTTACCTAGCTAATGGATAAATATTTCCCAAGAAATTTAACAAAATCATCAGAATTTATGCACGCGGTTATTGCTTGCGAGGTTTCGTTATATGTGATTAAAAAGGAATATGCAAATGGCTGAACCACAAGCATACGATACCACCAATGGTTTAAAAACGTATTGGGGTTGAAAAGCCAATAAGAACTTGATGATTTTGAAAATATGGCCTTGTTAAAACGTTTGAAATAAAACGACCGAATTAAACTGAATGATCACAATAATGGGTTTAGTTATCTCAAGAGACATGGATTACTCATCTATTTAAGCAAAGTTGATTATAGATTACAACACTCCATATAAAAATTGTTTAAGACATTAATTTATGCCATATTTCTTATCCTAATGCAACGTCCAAAACCATCATGATTGTAAACCCAATCATGGCACCGATTGTCGCAATCTTTGTAGTTTTCAACATTTGTGATTCAGGGATTAATTCCTCAATAACTACATAAATCATGGCACCTGCTGCAAAGCTCAAACTGAATGGTAGGATGCTTCGCATAGAGATTGCAAGGACTGCACCTAATACACCAGCAATAGGTTCAACCATGCCGCTAAATTGTCCAATTACAAACGCTTTTTTGCGACTCATTCCTTCACGTCTTAAAGGAATACTTACAGCGGCGCCTTCTGGGAAGTTTTGTAGCCCGATTCCAAGTGCAAGTGCGATTGCCCCACCAATTGCACTTGTAGCGACAGCACTACCTTCAGCGAGTGTTGCGGCATATCCAAATGCAACACCTACTGCTAAGCCTTCAGGTATATTGTGTAACGTTATTGCAAGGACAAGAAGTACACTTCTCCGCCAAGAAGACTCGAGCCCCTCTTTATGCTGGGTCATAACATGCATATGGGGTAGATACTTATCGATTATTAAGATGAATCCTCCACCTGCTAAAAACCCTAGAGATGCTTGCAACCAAGGGTTCATTCCCAAATCTTCTGATAACTGAATACCGGGACTTAATAAACTCCAAAAAGATGCAGCAATCATTACACCAGCACTGAAACCTAGCATCATATTAAATATTTTTTTAGGCACGTTTTTAAAAGGGAAAACGAGTCCGGCTCCTAAAGCTGTTATGGTCCAGGTAAATAACGTTCCTAGTAATCCTGCTAAAACCGGATTTGCATAAATCCAATCATACATAATAGTCATCCTTTCTTATGGTTTTTATTTAATAGTATACCATAAATTACAACTTTTTCCAGGTTTACAAAGGTTATACAATTCATTTTTAGTGACGTGGAAATCTAAATATCACTAAAGGTTTTTGCTTTTTTGATTCTTCTTATGCTAATCTTTTTAGAAGGCAAACGAATATTTCAAAATAGAATTTCCACTAAGTAACCCCAAATTAATAAATGTTAGAATGAATACTGGAAAATCTTGAAATATAATGTAAACCAAATAAGAATAAGTTACGATAGATATTAGGGTTAAGTCAAAAGAACATACACTAGTAAGAACGACATCTTACAAATGATATTTAAGAATAGTATATACAGCCTAGTGAATAGAGTTCTTATTGGTTAGAATAAATTCAGAAGGTTTAATCTCTTGGAGGAAGAATAAATATGTTACTAATAAACCAGGTAAAAGTAGAATTAAAAGTTTATGAAAAATCTCATGATCTGCGAGAAACCATCACTAAGAAATTAAGGATAAGCGGAGAAAAACTCTTAGAGTATTCTATTCAAAGAAAATCAATCGATGCAAGACGGAAGGATAAGATTTTGCTGGTTTTTAATGTGCTTGCAAAAGTACAAGGAGAAAAAGCAATCTTATCTAGAAACATATCAAATGTATCAAAATATACTTTTAATAATAATTCTATAGAACATTTAAAATATAGTTATCCTAATGACAAAAAAATTGCGATTATCGGGTTTGGCCCTGCGGGCATTTTTAGTGCTTTAACATTTGCAAGAGCAGGTGTGAAAGTTACAGTCTTTGAACGCGGTGAGAAAGTCGATGAAAGAATCAAAACTATTAAGAAATTTGAAACAGATAGAGTCTTAAATACCGAATCTAATATTCAATTTGGTGAAGGAGGCGCTGGGACGTATTCAGATGGAAAATTAACAAATAGAAAAAAGGATCCAAACGGTAAGTGGCTTTTTAACGAACTTGTTAAAGCGGGGGCTCCTAAAGAAATACTGTATGATGCTAATCCACATATAGGATCAGATAAGTTAATAGACGTTGTTAAAAACATTAGAAAAGAAATTATCAGTCTTGGCTCAACAATTAATTTTAATTCCAAAGTTTCTAATATACGTTCAAAAAATGACGGTGTCACCCTAAGCGTTAATAATCAAACGCAATACTTTGATTATTGTATATTAGCGATTGGTCATAGCAGCAGAGACACCATTGAAATGTTATATAAAAACAACTGTAGTATTACACAAAAACCATTTGCGGTAGGATTAAGAATTGAGCACCAACAAAAAATGATTAATAATGCTCAATTCGGCTTTAAAGAAACACACCGTTTGCTTGGACCGGCTGAATACAAACTTACCTACCAAACCAAAGAAAAAAGAGGCGTTTACACTTTTTGCATGTGTCCAGGGGGAATTGTAGTACCTTCTACTTCAGAAGAAGGTATGGTGGTTACTAATGGCATGAGTGAGTATAAAAGAGATAAAGTTAATGCCAACAGTGCATTGCTAGTCACAGTGAATGAAAAAGACTTTGGCAGCGATCATCCACTTGCTGGGATAGAATTTCAACGAAGACTTGAAAGAAAAGCCTTTGATTTAGGCGGAAGGAATTATAATGCGCCTATCCAAACAGTAAAAGATTTTATCAATAATAAAATTACAAAAGAGTTAGGGAGTGTATTACCAAGCTATCCTATAGGATGGACGTATGCAAATCTTAGAGGGCTATTCACTGAAGAAATCAACACAGCATTTATTGAAGCATTCACAAAAATGGGCCGTGATTTAAAGGGTTTTAATACAACTGACGCTCTATTGACAGGCGTAGAATCGAGATCTTCATCATCTGTGAGAATTACAAGAGATAGACATACATTACAAAGTATATCCATCAACAATTTATTTCCAACAGGTGAGGGTGCAGGATACGCTGGGGGGATTGTTTCAGCAGCTATAGATGGTATAAAAGTGGCTGAGAAGCTATTGCTTACTTTAACTAGAGAATAAAAGTATTCAGTTGTTTTTAAAGGAAACTTAAAAAATATGCCGCGTTCAAAACAATAAAACAGATAGTGTTAAGTATTTTACACTATCTGAATTTATTTATAATAATACATAATTGGTGTATACTATTAAAGAAAACATGTATATATTCCAAAAATATATTACAAGATGTGTTCTCTGAGAATCTTGTAGGGAGTGATGACTGTGTTGTTGGTAGCCGATGTGCCTTTGGATTCATATGCGATGCTGATATTGAATGTCGGGGTCGTGTTATTGATAGGCCTTGTGTTTGGAAAATTAGCGGAAACAATAAACTTGCCCAATATAACAGGTTATTTGGTAGGAGGACTGTTACTGGGTCCTATTACACATTTCCTGACAAGTGAAGAGTTAGCCCATATGAGCATTATCAGTTATGTTGCATTGGGGTTTATCGCGTTTCAGGTTGGAAATGAGCTGTGGCTTGGTAAGTTAAAAAAATCAGGCAGTAAGATAGTTGTAATTACACTTGTTCAAGCTCTTTTTACGACATTGGTCGTATCTGGACTCTTGCTTATGGTCACTGAACCGAGTATCGCCCTAATTTTGGGTGCCATCGCCGCAGCTACAGCGCCGGCGCCGATTATGATGCTGATTAACAAGCATCGTACCAAAGGACCACTGACTTCGACAGTTGTTCCCGTAGTGGGACTCGATGATGCGGTTGGAGTTATTATTTTTGGAGTGATGCTTTCACTAGGTATAACGTTTGCAAGGCAAGGGGATTTTAGTTTGAACTTTACTGAATTAGTCAGGGGTCCATTGAAGGAAATTGGACTCAGTGTTCTATTCGGTGCGGCTATCGGTTTTGCTTCAGGGTTCGCAACTAAGACCATCCGAAAAGGAAGAGAACAAGGGGAAAAAAATCTTAATGTGGTTATTATTACGGTATTCATTACCGTAGGCATTGCGATGCTCTTTGATGCATCGCCAATTTTGACACCGATGATTGCTGGGGCTTTTGTCACCAATCAAATTAATAAGGAAACTTACATATTGGAAGAAAAGACAATTCGATTCTTCATACCACCCATTATGATTCTATTTTTCACGATAAGTGGTGCGCGCTTATCATTTAGTGTGTTATCAACGGTTGGACTAATTGGTGCTATCTACATTGTCGGACGCGTTATCGGTAAAGTCGGCGGGTCTGCAATAGGTGCCTCCGTCGTTAAAACCGACCCTGCAATCAAGAAATACTTAGGACTAGTTATGTTGCCGCAATCAGGGGTGGCGATTGGACTTGCCACTGCCGCATATGTGGCGTTTAGCGATGTGAACCAGGATGTGGGGGCCACTATTCAAAACATTACTTTAGCAAGTGTACTGGTATTTGCATTGATTGGTCCCGTACTCGCAAAAATTGCATTTGGTAAAGCAAAAGAAATTAGAGAAGAGTGAATCACCCTTCACCGGGTGATTCATTCACTAAAACCCCATTGAAAACAAATGGGGTATTTTTATGCCTACCCAGAAGGGTACAAATCTAGGAAGTGTTTAACGATGGAGACAAAGTGTTACAGGTATTTTTTAGGTTCATTTGAGATGTGCTCAAACATTAAAGATTTTGAAATAGACATTACAATAGAGGTGTAAAGCCTATGAACCTTGATGAAATGGTGTTAAAGCATTAATCGATGATGGTGAGGCCTTAGTTTATGAGGATGAATTCCTAAAAGTATATAAGGTCTTTTAAAACTTCTAATTATTAGTCTAACTACGTCTTACGGGTTCAAATTGTAGTGGAAAAAATACTGCTAAAGGCGACTTGAACATCGTGAGTTACAACCGAAAAAAAACAAATATAAAAGAAATATCACATTAGATGCAAATGTAGTTAAGGATTTAAAAGACGTAATTTATAGGTTGCCAAAAATTTCTTAGAATAGTTCAAAAAAAGTGACTAGAATAATTTAACCATACCTTGCTTACAGGTAGAAACCAAATGGGTTAAGCTTTATAGTTATAAGGGTCGAAAGAGTGCTTCGCCTTAAGCGTGTCTTTTTGCATGAGGAGAGTATTGACCACATATTTAGCGATAGCGGGGGCGGCGGTTACACCTGGAGAATCGATGCCCGCTACGTGAATGAAATGATCATGTTCTAAGGACGCATGGATATAGAAATCCTTTTTGTCTATGGATGAGCGGATACCAGCGTAAGTATGAAGGGTATTTTGGTAGGGGATGTTTTGTAGTAAGCGTTTAGCGTCTTTTTTGATTTCTTCTAGGCCTTTTTTATGTACTTGATTATTATAAAGTGATGTTTGTTCTTTAGCTGTAGGTCCGATAAGGACCGTTTCATTAGGTTGAGGAATGATGAGTACCCCTTTGGTGACGTTGCCCGGTATTGGATACAAGGTTATCTTTGATAGTGGCGTGTCCCTGGGATTCTTAATGGCGAAATAGTCCCCCCGCCTTGGGATCATAGTGTAGGGCACTTGTTTCTCGATCATGCTTGCAACAAGGGCGTTCTTGACGCCTGCGGCATTGATGATATAGCGAGTGGTATAAGTAGTGTGTTTGTTGGTGTGAACGGTGAAGCTTTTATCGTCATTGGGAGTGATGGAAGTGACTTGTTCACCTGTATTTATCGTCACACCATTAATGGTGGCGTTAGAAGCGACACGCTTCACAAGCGTGTAAGTGTCAACTGTCATGGCGCTTTGCATAAAGAGCCCTCCTACAACGTGTTGGCTTATATTGGGTTCTTCTTTGCGCATAGCGTCCCCACTTAAGATGCATACCTCATCAACGCCTCTTGCTTTTGCGCCTTCAGCCATTTCTTTAGCCTTTTGAAACTCTTCGTCGTTCATTGCGAGAAGATAAGCCCCTGTTTTAAGTGCAGGGATATCGAATTTTTCCACAAGGTCCCGCTGCATTTTATTACCTTCCAACGCAAATTTGCTTTTAAAATACCCCTTATCAGGCGTGATGACTACTGGAGAGTGAACCAAGGCACTGTTATGAGTGGTTTGTACCTGCGCTAGATCTTTTTCTTTTTCTAGCAAGGTTACTGAGACATCATAGTGAGACAGTTCACGGGCTATAAAAGTGCCGATGATGCCTCCACCGACTATGAGATAATCAATCATCGAATCGTCCTTTCTAATAAAAAAGAGCATGGCACTGGCGTTCAGTATCCATACTCTTAATCTCTAGTTAGTTCATTATTTTATACTAAAATTATAAGGGATATTAAACAGATTGGCAACCGCTTTGCATTTTACACAACCCAGGTGCTAATTT
>Ga0307967_1001829_pt1 | contig 12552 bp, 15 predicted proteins | sample OrgLakmetagen648_FD_201828 | JGI IMG/M metagenome (GOLD analysis project Ga0307967, IMG submission 201828) | Saline water microbial communities from Organic Lake, Antarctica - #648 | ecosystem: Environmental > Aquatic > Non-marine Saline and Alkaline > Saline | place: Antarctica: Organic Lake... | reverse complement strand
TCACTCCTGGGAGCATACACACAAACACACACACGCGCGCACACACACACACACGCACCTGAGGTACACCTCCAGCGCAGACTCGTCCTCTGCAGGCGTTTTTTTGGCGGCCTTCCCTTGTTTGCCCCTCTTGCCGCCTTTCCCCCTGCCACACAACACACACACATACAGAATAGCAGCGTCGCGTATTAATTTGGCAGTCTTTTGCTTTTTGATGAGGGCACATGCTCAAGACAGGCAAGGCCCGCTATTCTAAACTGTTGTCTCTGATAATTGTCTGATGCTCGGACTATAGGATTGTGAGCTGGGCCACTGATTGCTTCCTGGTTTAAAGCGCCCTGTTACGTTTTATCCCTAACATTTTGCTTCAACACAACGGTAAATGTGTCAATGCTGCCTCACGCACAACCCCCAGTAAGACGTACGTGACAGTGACAGCCCCAAATCAATCCACCTGGCTGCAAAACAACCCGATTGCTTAAAAAATGAAAACTATCAGCAACCGTGCAGCATCATTCAACACTTCCACTGTGGCCTACCTCCGTCAATAAGGTACCAAGTAATAACTCTACCGTGACCAAGCTGAATTGAAAGCATCAAGTAAGACCTCTACCGTAACCTATCTCAGTCGGCCAAACAGCATTTAAGCCTCTGCCAAGATCTAGCTCCATTCAAAAAGCACCATTCAACACCTCTACCGTGAATTACCTGGATGCAGCACTCCTAGAACGATTGGAGCGCTTGCGTTTGCGGTCTCCGCCTTCAAGCGCATCATCCGAGTCGGCTGAGGAGCTGTTGCTGTTGTGTTTGTCTTCCTCCTCCTCCTCCTCCTCCTCCTCCTTCTCCATTTCCTTTCCTTTCCCTTCCTTCTTATCCTGAGTGAGTGCATGAATGCGCATATGTATGTATGTGTGTGTCAGAACCAGACACATAAAAAGCGAATAATTCTTGTAAAATGCCTTCACGTAAAGAAAGGAGTGTGCTGCATAAACAAACATTCCATAATGAAACTTTCATTTTTTTACCCCCACACTCCTCCCCACACACACATACACACGCACACACTAGCACACACACAATGCACAATCAGGTGATCTTGCAAGCAGCAGCATGGCCTGAAGAAACTTTTACGGTCACTGCTTGTGGTGCTCTTACATGCGCGCACGTGCAGCCACACAGACATATGAATACACAATGATTACTTCCTCTTAGTTTCACACACCTTCTGCTGCGCAGCTCTGGTCATACGCTGCTCTGCTCGGCGGTTGCTGCGCCTCAATTCAGCTGCGCACAAATGCACACACACACACACACACACAAAGACACAATTGTCAGCAGCATGCATTTTTGCAAGCTTACACGCAACGCAATGAGACCATGCTGTGCCCTGCTACTGAGGGATTAGGTATGGCAAACAACGTGTACTGATACGCACACATACAGACACATGAATGCAAACACACACACACATACACAGACAACGCACACAGACAGACCGTTGTCTACGTCGATGATAGGCTCCAGCCCCAGTTGCAGGCGCAGATCATTCAGTTGGTGCCGGGCATTGCGCAAACGCATAGCCGCTGCAAAAGTGTATTGAAACACACACTGAGAAAACGCAGGCGCAGATCATTCAGTTGGTGCCGGGCATTGCGCAAACGCGCAGCCGCTGCAAAAGTGTATAGAAACACACACTGAGAAAAGATGGCGCACACACCTTGGGGGGAAGGTCTGCACACAGCGAGGCATGAAGGCAGCATCTTTCCACAAGCAAAGGAGGAAGGGCTACGCACAAACTATTAAGCAAAGGTTTCCAGAGAGCAAAGCGCATGACAGCTTATAGCTAGGGTTGGCCAGAACCTTACACATACACCGTATATGACCGTATATTTGGTGATTTCCCTGCCAAAAATACCGTATATACATCGTATTTATATGGTTCTGGTCAGCCCTACTTGTAGTGCTTGGACGCATGTGTAGCAGTTGCACACCTAAGCACGTACGCATATGCACACACGCACACACACAAAACAAACACATACACACACGCATGCGAATACACATATACACACACTTACGAGCAAAACAATGGAAAAGTCACACGACCCAAGACCAGCATACATGAATTATGCATTGCACAGAACCATGGCTGCAGATTGCAAGGCTGGGCGAGGAAGCTTATGGGCACACCAGCAAGTGCATGTACAAAAGCACGTACACTCACCTTTTATTTCGACCCCCTTCCCATCGTTTTACTAATAACACACAGATGCGCACACGTGCACATAGCGCAAGCACAGACGTGCATGCACGAGCACACTAACATCCATACACACACGCACACACCTACATACGTACATATAAACATTGCTCAACCTGCACCCCCTGACTTCTTCCCAACCCAACCCACACCACCCACCTTCTTGGATATCCTTAGCATCAGAACCAGTGCTTGCCCTGGTGCCCCCTGCACCAGAAGAAGGCCCAGCACCCCCACCCTCTCCTGCTTTACCCCCTGCAGTGCCTGCAGCATTTGAACTTGCTGCACCTGCAGCACCTTCACTTGCTGCTGCTTGTGGCTGCTGCTGTTGTTGTTGCTGCTGCTGCTGCTGGTTGTTACCTTCAGAGGCTGCCAGGGCCAGCGCCTCAGGGTAACGCCTGCGCACACATACACATACACACAAATGTGTTGCGGTACATGCGTCTGTGCGTGTGTCTATGTGTGCATCATTCATGTGTGCGTATACGTGTATGTATGTGTGTGTGTGTGTCAGGCAACGCCTGCCCAGATCAAAGCCAGGATAAGCAGCACAAAAGGTTTGGGGCTACTTTGTTTGATCCTAGTTTTACAGTATACGCAACTCAGCACAAACTTTCCTTGTAATTGAGCCCATAGATACTCATAAGCACACCTGCGAATGACGTAAGTCTTGAGCACCAGTCGTTCACACTCCAGGCGCCGCCAGCGCCTTATACGTAAATCCACCTGGGCAGACACAGAGCACACACACATACACGGCCAACCAGGCCTTTGTCAATTATTTTTATAATAGCAAGATAGATGGGTCCGTAGACTTAGGTGATGCATGGAAGTAAATCTTGGAACACAGAAATACAAGCCCGTGTGCTCATTTTATGACAATAAGTCACTGGGTCCAAGATCACGCTAGGGTCGAATGTTTTTTGTATGACCTCTCTTTCACCTTTTGAAATACCTCTCATTCACACGCGCACGCAAGCATGTGCACGCTCAGGACAGCAAACAGGCACGGGTCTGAGATCACGCCCAGGGCCCAAACAGAGCAGTGCCTTTTTTGCCGTGAAACACAGCCTTGTTAATGAGCACATGCAGCAAGGAAGGGTCTCAATCTCAGGCACATGTCAGCAGTGTGGTGGGCAAGTCACACCTTCACTCTTGTTGTTGCAATACTCTACCCAGGGACCATCAGCCACTCTTGTTGCGAAACATAAAATAGAGATCGGTCACTCTCGTTGCAACATGTAAAACGGATCACTCTTGCCCCAACGCCTAAAATAGGAGATCGTCACTCTTGTTGCAACATGTAAAACAGATCACTCTTGCCGCAACGCCTAAAATAGGAGATCGTCACTCTTGTTGCAACATGTAAAACGGATCACTCTTGCCGCAACGCCTAAAATAGGAGATCATCACTCTTGTTGCAACATGTAAAACGGATCACTCTTGCCGCAACGCCTAAAATAGGAGATCGTCACTCTCGTTGCAACATGTAAAACGAATCACTCTTGCCGCAACGCCCAAAATAGGAGATCGTCACTCTTGTTGCAACATGTAAAACGGATCACTCTTGCCGCAACGCCTAAAAAACAGGAGATCAGTCACTCTCGTTGCAACGCCTAAAACAGGAGATCAGTCACTCTTGTTGCAACGCATGAATAAGGGATCAGGGATGTAGGCCTGAAGGCATACACTGCTGAATCAGAGGCAGCAAGGGAGGTGCTCCAGACAGGTAGAATACACACACATGGTGGTGTGAATTCTTTGTCAGCCACGACACGCAGTCAGGCGCAACTGTTGGGGGTACTGGCAGTCTCATTCAGGTGTATTGACAGTCTCTTTCATAGTAGCAGCACTTTTACAACACAGTTCGACGACCAAAAACCCACCGCCTCTGCGGCAGCCGCTGCCTCCTCCTCATTCATGGCAGCCATGGCCAAGCCTCGCGCCATGGCTGCATCTCGGGCTACGTCAGGCTGCGACTGCTGCTGCTGTTCATGCTGCTGCTGTTGTTCGTGTTGCTGTTCCTGTTGCTGCTGCTGTCCTTGCGGCTCTTCCTGCTGCTGCTGTTCATGCCCAGAGTGTTCGTGTTGCCGTTCCTGTTGCTGCTGCTGCTGCTGTCCTTGCGGCTCTTCCTGCTGCTGCTGTTCCTGCTTCTGCTCAGGGTTAGGTTGGTGTTGCGGCCCAGCACCTTGCAACGCTGCTGCTGCCGCCCCTGCTACTGCTGCTTTCCCCCCTGCAGCTGTTGCTTGGTCTGCCTGGACTGAAGGTGCAGAGGGGCCAGGGTTAACACTTATCCCTCCAGCACCACCACCACCACCTCCTCCTCCTCCTCCTCCTCCTGCAGCATGTCCTTGCTGCTCACCTGAAAAAGGAATGGAAGAAGAATGCAGCAACAGGTAAAGGGAACAGGGCAAGTTCAAGTGCAAGGAGATTGAGGATGTCGTGTGTGTGCGTGCGTTTGTGTATGCTTAGTGCCAGTATGTATGCATAGGTATGATGCGACCTGTGTGCGCATGTGTGTATGGTGCATTCACACTGTTGCCGACAAATTTCCCAAGATTTGGGGAAGTTTTGGTGGCACCGTTTTCCATTGGATTTGATGAGCTGCGCACCTGCTATCACTTAGAAAACTGCATGTTACGTGCCTTGGTCTATGCTTAAACACCATGCTTAATGACAAAAGCACAGAGCGGCATAATGTGAGAGCGCATTTCCCGGCAGGCTTGTGCCCAGGGATGTGTCATATGACGTTTTGTACAATGCTCCGGTACATCACATTTAACGCGTTTTTCACCGTATTGAACGTCCCAAATGACCGTATGACGCATCCCTGCTTGCACCCAATGGGGTCTCGCACGTAACTCTCATTTGCCTTGTGGTCTGTGGCCCAGTTTTTTAAAGATCACATGTGATGACCATGTCATGTGCCAGTCTCATAAGGTCACTCATGTGATGACTCCGTTATGTGAATGCTTCCCCGCCTGGCAGCGACAGTATTCATTTCATTCACCGATGCTTGAGGTGTTGTTGTTGTTGTTGTTGTGTATGTTGTTTGCATAAGGTGCTGTACGCGGTCAAGGGAGTGAAAAAGAAAACACGTGGGAGGCAGCAGAGCTGAAGCCAATAGAAGTTGGCTGGTGTGTGGCATGTGCTGCGTCTATGCTTGGAAGCAGCGATGATTATGCCTTGACAAGAGAGGCAGACCTAGGAAAGATAATGCCTACCAAACCATTCTGACAAGGGTACCGACGTACCTTGCTGTGCGGGCATCATGAGCATGGTGCTCACATGCCCCATGAGCATCGCAATGAAGGGCTGGCCCAAAGGAGTCTTGGTTGCGATGCTCATGGGCATGCCAGCGCCATGCTCATGATCACCCATTCTGACAAGGGTACCAACGCACCTTGTTGTGAGGGCAGCAGTGTGATGGCTCCGTTGGTGTCCCGCATGGCGGCTGCGCTGCGCACGCTGGCCATGCCTGCCAGCTCTGTGTACGCAAAGATCTCAGGGGCGAGCGCATCCAGCGCAGACTCGCCTACGTGCGTGTGTGTATGTAAATGTGTGTGTATGTGTGTTTGTGCAAGCGCATCTATGTGTAAGTTAAAACATACATGTGTGCATCGCTCTTTGCCGTTCTGAGCCTGGTGGGTAAGAAACATCTATTTGGACATCCATGAGTGTTGTTGAATCAGAAAGGTTCTGTACATGTGCATTGAGTACGTTTGCGTACACGTCTGTGCGTGTGTGTGTATGTGTGCGTGTGTGTGACATCACGAATGTGTGCTTTTGGTGCCTAAATTTGGATTTTTGGGCAGAGAGCTACACTTGACACGCAGAAATCTTCGCATCATATTTGTGCTCCTAGAATTGTTGTGACGAGTCAATGGATTAAAGAAGATTGGGTTTACTACTTAAAAAACGGGAACAGAGAAGGACGGGAGGTGCCAGGGACCACCAGGCAGAAACCTTTATGCAGGCAGCCACTAGCTGGTGGGTCATTCCCAAAGTTACACCAATACCCCCAAAACACACACACACGACACACACCTGGCTCAACCCTGAGGAGGTCCTTCAAAGCTGCCTCCTGCAGACGGCTGCCTACCCAAGCTCCTGCAGCTGCGTCCACTGCCGAGTAGGCCTGCATCACCAGCTTCCCCTGCGCACATTCAGCAGAAAGTAGTTAGTTGACTGCTTCACCAGCATGTTCTGTCTGCAAACCGACACATTTGTGAGTTTACAGTACATACGCATACACACATGCATCATACACACAATAAAAGACACACACACAATCTCCTCAGCGTAATTTGTTCCACATGAACATGCGTAAGCTGGCCATCACACTGAAATAGATCATACTGAAATAGACCACACTGATGACCGATGACTGAATGATAGGCCACACTGGAATAGACCACACTGAAATAGATCACACAACACACATATACCAAAACACAACACCCTTGCCGTAATTTGTCTCAAGAACATGCGTCAGCCTGACCACGCTGACTTTATAACCACACATACACGAACACACACACGCACACAATGCCCTCACCATTATTTGTCTCATGGACATGCGTGGGGCTGCCGGTCCAGCTCCTCCTCCTCCAATTCCTCTTGACTGGCTTGCGCCGCCCTCTCTCCTTTTTGCAATGTGAGGGTGGCAGCAGGATTGTCGCAGCGCTGTAAGGCAGGCCAGCACTCGGCCCGTCTGGAGCAAAGGATAGGTATAAAGAGGTGACGTAATGAAGAGAGAGAAAAGCAACGGAGAAAGGGGCTGACAAAAGAAGAGGCCAATGGACATAATGAGGTGGAGGCAAGGGCGAAAAAAGGAGAGGAGGAAAGGAGAGGATGTGATGAATAATGATGAAGAAGGAGAGAGGGTAAGGAATGGACATAGGCTCAGTTAGACGAAACAGATAAGAGAGTGAGACCGCTTGGTGTGATGTGCATTTGCAGAGGGCCTTGGGACTTGCTGAGCGCATACACACATGTAAGTGAGCTGTGTGCGCCCAGGTGATGCAAGTTTCTGTACAAGCACGCGCTTGTGACGAAGAAAGCGTGGATGGTGTGCAGAGTAATGATAGCTGTGAAACAATAAACAAAACGACAATGAGAACGTGAGCAAAGAAAAGACAACAGATCCTTGACGACTACGGCGCGAGTTGTGTGCTTTGTCACTCACTTGGCGTGTGCGTAATGTGTTAGAGGCTCGGTCATTCCGGCTGGGGGCAGGGATGCGAGTGAGGACGGACATGGCCTGTGTGTGTGTATATGTGTGTGTACGCATGCATGTACATGTGTGCATGTGAGTGAATGTACGCAAGCACCTTGTCAGGCGCGTACTTAACCAAGGTTTGAATGCTACGCAGCTCTTACCCTGCCAGCTCTTAAGATGAAAATTAGCATGCGCACGGGCGCGTGCACAAACACACACACTTGCACATGCGTTCACTCACTCACTCCCCCCCTCCCCCCCCCCCCCACACACATGCACACTCAGGCAGGCAGGCAGGCAGGCAGGCAGGCAGGCAGGCGCACAGCGCATAGTACCTGGCGCAGGTCGTTACGCAGCACATCATAAAAGGTGCGCTCCACAGAGCTCAGCTCCACCACTCGGTCCTCGCGCCTACGAATGCACAAATCATCACAGGTGAGCCTCGTTCTCAATGCGCAAGCAGAGAAATTGGGTGTAGCCAAGAAGGGCAAGGTTTGGTGTGAAATCATTGCACGGCCCTTCACAGGCCCCACACACAAATATCTTTAAGCCTAAGTAGTATGTAGCTGCAACATGCTGTTGGCCATTGATGCGTGGTGCAGGAAGCGCAAACCCTCATCACGTGCCACCAAGCTCCATGTCCAAGCAAGACCCAAAAGCAAGATCACTGCTCCGCCATCTGTGCGCTGCATATTTCAAGGCGCATGAAAAACAGGGTACACTATAACAAAAGTAGCGGCACGTCACTCACGTGCACGGGGGCAGAGACAGCTGGTCCTGCACATCTTGGCCACTGCGCCGAAGCATCACTCCTCGCAGCAATCCCCTGTGAGTTTGGTGAGCGTGTGAGTGTGTGCGCGTGTGTGTGCACAGATGTGTGAGCGTGTACCAACTTCACTTGTATTCAGTCTGGCTGTCCCTCAACCAATTTTTTTAATATATTGCCAGACACACAGAATCTTCCATTGCGTGTGCTGTCGGTGGATTGGACCGTGCCTGCTTGATGTGTGTATGTATGCATGTATGTATGTATGTATGCATGTATGTATTTACACCCACACTGCCAAAAAGCAGCCACAACCACACCACCTGATCTGACTACTCTTGCTAAGCTTGTGCATCTGTGTCCAACTGGCTTTTGCCCGCAGGCACAAGGCAGCCACAACCACCTGACTTGCCCCAGATACGAACCATGTATTCCTTCATTGCAAATTGGTTGAGGACAGCAACAATCAGTACCCAGCACAACGCATAGATCCCCACGTCTGTGCGCTTATGATTTATGACTGATCTGGTCTTACCTCACTCACACAAAGCGAAGCGCAACCTGACGCCAGCAGATCCCTGCATGTGCTTTTGCTGCATTTACTTGCTCACAAACCTTGACCAAACCTTGTGCACGCGAAATGGCACGCACCGTAGCGCCAGCAGACCCCCGCGCGTATGCGCCTCATAGGGCGCCTGAATCATGGACTTCCATTGTGCAGCGTGGTGGTATGGCTCCAAGGACAAGAACTCACACAGACCTTGCACCTCCAGCAGGCGAGAGGTGATGGGCGTGCCTGCGTGTGTGAAGTTTACAGTTACGGATGGTCCAGCAAGCTCATTGCTGTGTTATGCTATTATGTTGGTTGCACTTCCTTCAGGCAGGGCGCATGCCTGCGTGCGGCAGCATTCGTGCAAACATGCAAAACGTTGTCATGTGCGCATGCAAGGCGCACCTAGTACGTGAATGCACAATACATCACTGGGTAAGTCATCAAACTCATAAACACACACACATGCACACACACACACACACATACACACACACCTGTAACCACCCACGCGTGTCGTCGCCACAGAGAGCTAGCCACGTGCGCTGCTACAGAGCTTGTGTTGGCCACCAGTTGGGCCTCGTCCAGCATGATCCTCCAAAACCCACACCTGCGTGGGGCAGCCATGCATGCGTGCGTGCATGTGTATGTGGTGTGCGTGTGTATGAGTATAGGTGTGTCAGGTGTGTGCAACTGCGTGTGTACGTGTGTGTGTGTGTGCGTGGTATGCATGCGTGTATGTATGTATGTATGTGTGTGTTGTATACGTGTGAATGTGTTGTGTGCGTGTGTGTGTGTACGTTTGTGTCATGTTTGTGCAGCTGCAGCTGCATGTGCTGGCACTGGTGCTTTCTGCCTCACCACAATCAAATTGTGTACGCTCACCTGTGCAGATGGCAGTCACACAAACACGCACACACGCACGCAGGCACACACACACACATGCATACATACCCCACTCTGACTGCTAGCGAGCTTTTCGGCACACAGGCCACTCACTTGAGCAGGGGGCAGTCCTTGCCTGCCAACTCCCTCCTGAGCTGTTCATACGACATCAGCACCAGGTCCTGGGTGCTGATTGGCACCTGCAGCGTGTGTACATTTTTGTGCGCATATAGTGTGTGCGCACATGTCTTTGTGTACGCGCGCATAAGATTGTGCACATGTGCGTGAGCCTGTACATGTTCGTATGCACATTGCGAATTTGTGTGCATTTGTGTTTGCGTGCGTGCGCATGCAAGTGTAATGACGTGCGCAAGTCTGTATGTGTGTGGGTGCATTTATAGGCAGGTGTGTGTACGTATGTGCACATGTGTGTAGAGTTGGTTGCAAAGCAGCACTCTGATGCTTTAGTTCTGCATTCACGGTGCCAATAATTGACCACCCACTTTAACTGCACTCTCCAAGTTGCTAAGCTTAGACAGCTTTGGGTAGCAGCAGCAAACACAACAGCAAGCATTGGGGCACAGGCTCAAGACACCTCTTTGTGTGTGTACCCTTTTCTCTGTGCCTGCTCTCCCTGCAACGCTGAGCTTGGACAGCAAGTGGCAGCAGGAGCAAGTACAAGAGCACACACAAGTACGCAGACACAAGGCACTTATGCTATGTACCCTTCCCTCTGTGCGCTCTTTCCTCATACGTGTGGATACTCTATGCCTGTGCACTCTTTGCTCATACTTGTGGCTGCTCCATGCCTGTGCACTTTTTCCTCATACGTGTGGATACTCCATGCCTGTGCACTCTTTGCTCATACGTGTGGATATCCATGCCTGTGCACTCTCCATACCTGGCCCCCTCGGTTGGCTGAGCGGCAAGACAGCGCGGTGGCATCATGGCTGGCGTCCTCACGCGCAGTGTTGCGCGTAACTCGCACGCCAGTGGGAGCAGCTGCTGTTGATGGCCCTGCCTCCTGCTGCATGCAATAAGCGGGAGCATGCACAAGCATGTGCATTGACGTTGACATACACACACTTACGTACTTTGCATGTGCGTGAGCGGGGGCAGCTGCTATTCATGGCCCTGCCTCCTGCTGCATGAAGGTACATGCAGGGGGTTGTGTGTATGTACGCGCTTGTGTGTGTGTGTGTGCGCGTGCTGCCCCTGCAGCTAAATGTGACCCCGATCCTGTACAAGCTAGCGTACACACAGATAGCCGACCACACGCACGTGCAGCCAACAAAACGCACAACATGAGAAATGCACTATAATCAATACACGCACGCATGATTACCTGCCCACACGTGCTGCGGGTACGGCGTCCACCTTTCACTTCAGACGGCTGTCCCAGATCTGCGGCACTGCCTACGTCTTCCCCAGCCCTGCCTTCATAAAAGGCCCTGCAGATGTAGATGCAAGCGCGCACCAAGGTTTGTCTACACACTATACACCACACTCAAATTGCATAGTCTTGGCATTTATGTACTTGGTGTGTCTACATAGCACGCAACCTGCAACAAGTGTTTTGGTGTGCTATGTGGGAGTTTAAAGCCTCATTACACTCCATTGTTTGAGAGTTTTGACTTTGTTCAAAAGTGCTGTAGCGATACGCAGCATATTCAGAAAGAGGGAATGGCCTCAGATATGTGGCCCAATAAAAGGACACTCCCACAAAAAAATATGACAAGAGGCTGCACAGGCAATTGGACTCTGGCACTCTTGCAAACATAAAGTAAGAGGCCACTCACCATTCCAGCGCTCCAGGGGCAACGTGGGTGGCAATCTCATCACGCCTGTGTGAGGACACACACACATGTGTAAACAAGTGAATGCATGTGTGTACGCTTGCGTGTGCACGTGAGCTGTGTGTACGCTTGCATTTTTGTGTATGAACATGTGTGTGTGTGTGTGTGTGTGTGTGGTGTGTGTGTGTGCATGTGTGAGCGTGAATGCGCCCATCATCATTGCCTGTGAGGACCAAGCTTGCTTGTAGTCGTGCACAAGCCAATCCTAGGCTCTTTTTTATGAGTACACACACAAAGTTGCCTTAGTCCCATTTCGTGGAAAGTTGCTTTAGCAGTTCTACTTCCAGCATCACGCTTCCCCATCACGCTTCTGCATTCAACTTCCAACACCACGCTCGCTCAGTTTGCTTCCAACATCACGCGGTCCCAACGGACATGCTTCCATCGTCCCTCACACACATTAGCACAATATGGCCAGAGGACAATAGAAAAGGAAAAGCTACGCGGACAGAGAGAAAAGAAAATAGGAGCAACTTTGCAGGCAGAGGAAACTCCTCCCACATAAGCCAAGGAAAAGGAGCCACAAAGACATTATAGACGACTGCAGAATATTTACCTCAAACCAAGAGAATGAAAGGAATGACATGCACACCAGCTTCTCTAAGGAATGGGAAGTGGTGGAATAAATAGCTCCTCCTCCCAAGCTTGCCATCTGTCCTAACAAACACAGGTACCTCACACCATACGTACACACACCCAACTTTCACCATGGGAACGCAGGTGTTGTGATTTAACACCCATCTTGACTGATGTACCACCTGACTTGCCAAACTTAACACCCAAGTTGATTTAACACCCAACGTTCACCGTGGGAACGCAGGTGTGTTGTGATTTATTCCAGGAAATGCGATCGCTTAATAAATATCACCGAGGAAGAAAAAACTCAGGTTGGCAGGCACTGTGAGCCTCACGCGTTCCTCACACCTTACTTTATAGACCTCTCACATATTATTATACAGCGTACACATTATCCATCACACTCACACACATACATTTTACACTCTGGTACACTCA
>Ga0307967_1001826_pt1 | contig 12566 bp, 8 predicted proteins | sample OrgLakmetagen648_FD_201828 | JGI IMG/M metagenome (GOLD analysis project Ga0307967, IMG submission 201828) | Saline water microbial communities from Organic Lake, Antarctica - #648 | ecosystem: Environmental > Aquatic > Non-marine Saline and Alkaline > Saline | place: Antarctica: Organic Lake... | reverse complement strand
GCTGTTGCTGTAAGCGGTGGTTGTGCTGTTGTTGTTGATGTTGTTGTTGTTGTCGCTGTTGTTGTTGTTGTTGTTGTTGTTGTTGTTGTTGTTGTTGTTGTTGTTGTTGTTGGGAGTGGGGGCGGGGCTGGCTGCTGGCCTTGGGAGGCGGGTACGTGTGCCCAGAGGGGGGACGGCGGCTGCCTGAGAGCGCCCTGTGTGCTGAGTGGGACCTGCAGGCAGGCAGTGTGCATACACTTTTGTTTGTAGGATGCACACACTTATGCGTGTCAGTGTGTTTGTGTTTGCAAAGACGTGTACACACCTGTTAGTGTGTGTGTACACCATGACCATAGCAAACATGTTTTAATTCAATTCAATAGCCAATCAACGGTTGGCAAGCTGCGCAACCTTTCAAAGACCTTCATTGCCTGATCACTTCCCTTTGTTTTTATGAAAGATATACTAATAAATCAAACCCTGCAAGCTCTTCTTACTAATTCTGTTGTACTCACATACACACAACACAAAATCTTCACAGTTTCAGCATCGGCTATGCACAATAACTTATAAATCCCTGCACATAAGTGCGCACACACATAATCACACACACACGCATGAGCACACACTTGCTGCACCTGTATGATCCGGAGCCTGCGTTTGCTGAAGCAAACATGCGGCCTCCCATCAGCGCTTGGCTGCGTGACCCCCCCCCCAAGCCACCAGAGAAGGCGGATGAGCCAAAACTACATTGAGTATGAGTATGTGTGCACACGTGTGAGTGTGTGAGTATGTGTGTGTGTGGATATGTGTGTGCATACTGATTTGTGTTTTCTGATTGATGTTGCAACAGTGCGCGCAAACAAACAGGCCTGGTTAATACGAATGCTAACAGCAACTATTTCTGGTGCGTGCGCTAACAGGGAGCTTTGAGCATACAGCCATACACAATTCCCTACGTGTTTAGGTACGCGCAATGTACACGGATGTGCATGCACATGCTTGTACACATGAGCCCATCCCCTGCCTCCACCACCAGCCACACACGCACACACACCACCAGCCACACACGCACACACCACCACCAGCCACGCATGCACACACACCACCACCAGCCCCACCCCTGCCTCCACCACCAGCCACACATACACCACCACCAGCTCCACCCCTGCCTCCACACCAGCCTCCAGCCACCCACACCTGCTAAATTCTGAAGCAGTAGCCCGTAGCAGCCGGCTTTCTCTACGCCTCCCACAGTATGCACATTGGCAACGCTGATCTGGAAACGCGTCTGTGGCCAATCCTAGTACTCGGGCATAGCACTGGGCTGCTTCTTGAGAGTGAGGGGGGAAGATCTGGGTGTAGCGATGCACACGCACTTGGCCCTCTGGAGGGCTGGTATCCTGAGTTTAGGTGTGTGTTTGCGTGTGTGTGTTTGCGCGTGTGTGTGTGTGTGTGTGTGTGTGTGTGTGTGTGTGCACGGTACACGTGTATGTGTAGGTGTGTAGATCAATGTGTGCATGTGCGAACATAAATGTGCGCATGTGCATGTGTGTGTATTTGTACGTGTTTGCACGTAATGTGTGTTTTAACGCTATGCCTCAGGTTTCATCAAGCGACTTGGAATTGCATAGAAGGTTTGCTTGCAGCTTTAGTTGTGTCCCATGGATGGCACCCAACGGTGAGCTGAGAGTACACTAAATTTCTAGCGGTTTTACATTCCTATAGGAAGTCAAGAAAGGTCACCGCAAAACAAATGGAAAGGCAGATTCAAAGGCACATTCCATCTATAATTTCACCCATTGACCTCATAGAAATTAACAAATTTGGTGCCAAGATGGGCTAATAACAGTATCCCTCCGAACCTAGCTTTCGTCATCCATCATGGTTTATACATAATGCTAATGCTATATACTGGAGGACTGGGGGCAATTTAAGGGTGCATTGAGCTCTGATCAGGGCGTGGAGGCTCAATACGTGTGCTTTTGTGCCAAATTTCTCCGTTACACTCGTCCAGGCCAGCAGGGTCGTCCGCTTGGACCAAAACTTGTTCTTTGTGTAATGTTGCGTTGATTTGCATGAACGAAATGGGCATCGCTGGACTTTGCTCAGACAAACGCCTCGGCCGTATTGCATGAGCTTACAATTACCCACAACCCACGACATTTTCCGGAGCATTAATCGGCAGCGATCACATATCTCTGCGTTATTTTGGCCCAAGGCAACAAATCAAAAGCCACAGTAGCTTCACCTGAAAGCTCCTCCAAACTCCAAGAGCTATTTCTGTTCATAACTACCTGCATGAAGCCGCAAAAGCCTTCCACTTCGCTTCCCCCCACAACTCCTTGTGGGCGTGCCCCCGGTCTGCTCCCCAACCCATCAACGTCCTTGTTAAGCCCTCCGGCACTGCGGCCTGCATGCGGTAGAGCACACACATATCTTACAACTGCGAAGGTATAGAAAACTATGAAGCACTACTACAATTTGTCTGTTATACACCCATCAGTATCCTACCAAGCCCTCCAGCACTGCGGCCTGCATGCAATAGAGCACACACACACACACACGTACACATATTGAGACTACGAAGCGCAGTTTGTTTTCAACACCCTGTCAGCATCCTTACCAGGCCCTCTGGCACAACACCGCCTGCATGTATCAACACATAAAAACATGCGTACACATATACGTTGTGCACACACATACATTCACAAATAACATTAAAAAACCACAGCGTCGCCATCATCAGGCTCAGATGGTATTGCAGCTTTCCACAACATCAGCGTGCGTGAAAAAGGAAAGCCCCGTCTTCCCCACTCATAACTTTAAAACACGCACGTACCAGAGTCAGAACAGCCGTGCCACGCGTTTGGGTTGCTACCATGCAAAGTAGGCCCGTTGCTGCTGTCTCCCCTCCTTGATCCCGCAGCCATGTCATCTAAAGCTGCAGTCGCTGCCTGCAGTGTTATGGAATTGTAATGCAGCAAAGTGTTACGCAATTGTTATGCAGCAAAGTGTTATGTAATTGTAATGCAGCAAAGTGTCTTGCTGGTGTGTTATCTTAGAGATGTGTGGGATTGGCTGGCAGACGTGGATGTTTATGCCCTGCATGATTGTGATCTTGACCCTACTACTGATTTGTGTACATACATCGTACCTACGGATGACAGCTTCTAGCCGGACCTAGGAATGTGTAGGACTTACATACTTTATGCAGACAATAATATGTGCAGGCATTCATGTATGCAGACGTTTATGTGTGTGATAGCCAATCCTGGCATTGTGTGAATTGCCCTGCGTGTGCATCAGACACTCACACACACATTGACTGCATGTAAAGCACAAGTGGACCCTTTTGATAAATATGAGCAATAACAGGCAAAAGCTGCAAAAGAATGCGCAGTGCAGCTCTAGCACTGTACCAGAGAATGTGTGCAGTTTGCATCAGTGTGGCAGGGCGCGTTGATAAGAAGAAGTTTGCCAGGCCCACTTCACAGAGGACAAATCGACCAGGAAAAGATGCAGGTCCCTAAGAAGTGGCACAAAGAGGAATAAGGCTGATATCCAGTTGGTGGCTGCGTGGCAGGGCACTGCCAACCCATTCTTGTAAGGAAATTTTGATACAGATAAGGGCAGCTTACATGCAGGTGGCGACGCCGCAGCAGGGCACTACCAGGAAACGACACACCACTCTCTTAAGGAGATTTCGACACAGAATAAGGACAGCTTACATGCAGTTGGCGGCTACGCGGCAGGGCGCTGAGGGGGCGCCGTGGGGGAGCGGTCAAGGCAGGGGAGTAAAGGCGCTCAGCTAGGGCCCTGTGAGCAAAGTTGACGGTGTCGCAGATTTTCACATTGCACACCACCTATTGGTGGATTGAGTACAACCAAATACTTTTACACAGCCTTGTAAGTTGAAGCTGAAACCTTAGGCGGACGAACAGAAAGCGTGATGCTCAAAGCAGCTGTGTGTTTGCTGCAGCAGCGCCTTTAATCACAGAGAGCTGATCAGCTGCTTGCTTAGCAAAGCTCTAGGTAGTCAAACAGGTGGCATTCATAAGGAAGTACTTACAAGCACCAGCTCTTTAGCTACCCATATTCCTCAGGAGGACTCCTACAAACCAGACAAAGATCAGGGCAATGACCCACCGGGTTTCGCTATCCAGAAAAGAAATTTTCTCTGCACAGGTCTGGCCAAGGGATCGGAGGGTGTCTGTGACGAGGGCATTCTTTATCTGTAGGGTAATCATGGTAATACGATCAGATGCAGCATGGTGAAAAGGGTTTTCTAAGAAATCACTACAAATTGACAGAGTGTTGTCTACTGCTGTTATTATGATGTTTAGGAGTGCAGTCCTGATTTCTGCGTCGAGATTTCGATCGTGTGAGGGAGGAATGTGGCGTGGTAGAAAAAATACGCATAAGCAAAGAGCCTGCGGTTAAAAAATCCGTGAGGGTGTTCTGACTTTCGGAACTTTGTAAGCGTAACTAGTGCACGCTGTTGAGGTGGTAATGAGGGGCTACAATATGGTTGTGGTTTTTTTGAAGTAGAGTGTGAGAGGTGTGTTACGTAGCTTGACGCAGGGTTGTTCAGTTCGTTTTTTTGAGAGCAAGGGTTCGATAAATTTCGTGAAAGTACTAGAACCCTCTAACTGTTTGAAGGGTTTGATGTGCAATTTTGGGACATGGGCCCTTGGGCTCCTCCCCCCACCTTCAAATCTTCCCAATTAGTTGTGTATGGTTATATATAACTATAGGGGGAAAAAAGAAGCCGGAATGGTACCATGTCATCATTGTAGAGCAGAAAAAGGAGTTTTTAAAGGTGCAGTGCAAGTACCGCATTGTACAAATCCTTAGCAATTCAGAAATGTGTGGCAAGTTTGGCCTTAAGACTAAGGAAACTTTTTGGCCTGGGTACAGATTACAGATCATAATCCACATATAAATCATTGAATTTGTTTCTTTTACTGCAAGGAAAGAGTGGGACTGATCTGGGGGGGCTGCCGTCCCTTGCAATTTTTACAGACACATGCTTTAAAGTTTGAAGAACCTTAAAAGTTCGTCGAACTTTGACTGAACTCCGAACGGCACTTTTCAAATTCATTAAAATGCGTGAAAGTTCGCGAACCCGGATTTGTGGCCGAACCTCGAACCGAACAACCCTGGCTTGACCACAGACTGAGTTGCACCTCTAAGAGCGCAGCCTTGACAGTTTGTCGGTAAGTCTTTGGCTCTTGAACAGGCAGCTGAATGTGTTTTGTGCAAGCACAGCAGGATTCCACTCACATGTCCTTCACGCAAACTAAGTAAATGGCCATTGATAATAGAGAGCAAACAATGTCAGGAAGGCTGCAGTGCCACATTCACAGTATGAGGTACAGACTCTGCTAGAACGACTCCCGTGGAGGATTTTCAGGGTCTCAGTACCAAAATGGCTCCAAAGTGGCTTTACTCTCCATCAATATCAAATCGATCATTAATGCCTGCGCAGCTGATTATTCTCTTTCCAATTAGCCAACCACTTCACTTTGTGTATTTAATCCCACCTGGTGGTCCAGCTTGGTGTCACACGCAAAAGAGGGGGAGTGGTTGACCTCCAGCAGCCATGGCTGCAGCATCTCATCGAAAAGGATGTCAAGCCCCAGGATTTCAAAGCTGCACACGTACATGTTTGTGTGTGTATGTGGTATATATGCACGTGTGCACGAATGGATGTGTGTGCTCTTGTGTGTGCACTTGCATTCGTGCAAGAATACAAAATACTTGAATAGCGTGCGCCACTATTACAATGTAAGTTCACACGCTTATCAAATTTGCTACACCCTCGTGGAGAGAGGACCGGAAAGGTTGCGTAGCGGTTATAAGCGGCACCAACAACAGAGGAACAACTCAACCTTTCACCAAGAGGAGCGCAGGAAGAGCAAGTGCAAACACATGGATGCACTTTCCGTGGAATCCGCGGGCATACCGGAAAATAACCAACATACTGAACAGGGAACAGAGAAGGTCGTCAAAAAGGGGAGGAGGGCCTCTTACCATCTTGAAGGCGCGCATCCACAGGGGTTGCTGGTGATGGGGGCGGGGGGGTAATAGTGTAAATTATTCCCTGTCTTGCTACTGGGGTACACTGCAGTGCGTTGAGTGAGTGTGTGTGAGCATTGTGTGTGTATGTTTTCAGGTACGTACGTAAGTGCGTGAGGCACACCCCCTGCCTTGCTGCTGGGTTTTCATTAGTAATGAATAAGCATGAGTCAATAGGGTATATGATTTTGCCAGCGAGGCTCGACGAGCCTCGTCGAGGGCGCATACAAGGGCGCATACAAGCACACCCTTAGTAATGAGCTATCGTGGCTGTGCTTGTATGTGTGTTTTGTGTAGGTACCAGAAAGCGTATTTAGCAAAAAGGCAAAGGTAGGAGATGAGCTATCGTGGCTGTGCTCTTGTGGTGATTACAGTTCAGTAAAACATTTGCTGCAGTGTTTGGAAGGTGTGATACTACCTTAATATGGGAACAGTGTCAGGAGGTAGCTTGGAAATTTTAGGCTTGGAGGGGGGTCTATCTATATTAGACCATCGAGGCAGAGAATCGGAAAGAAAGTGGTAACAAAGAGGGGGAGATATGTGCCTAGAGGGAGGTGAGTATTTCTTGGGCAGTTATCAACGATGAAGGTGAAAGTTAAGGACAGTCCTTACAACAAGGAGGGTGCACGTTGGTGCAAGAATCCAAAAAGCTCAAAAAGTGAATTTCTGTGCTTGAAAAATTATCAGTGAAAAGTATGCGGGGCACGCAAGTATTAGAAGCAAGCCCCCTGTCCAATATCCTTCCAAGCTGCCACGTGCTCCCAGCAAGACTACAGCCCTCCTTTATTAACTTCATTTTGTGCATGGGAGTGCATTTATGTATTAGAAGCAAGCCCCCCGTCCAATATCCTTCCAAGCTGCCATGTGCTCCCAGCAAGACTACAGCCCTCCTTTATCAACTTCATTTTGTGGCATGAGAGTGCATTTAAGTATTAGAAGCAAGCCCCCCGTCCAATATCCTTCCAAGCTGCCATGTGCTCCCAGCAAGACTACAGCCCTCCTTAATCAACTTCATTTTGTGGCATGAGAGTGCATTTAAGTTCAGCCGAGGTTCTAAGCCACCTTTCCCTCACCAGAAAGAGAGAGAAGGTGGCCCAAACCCAGCAAACGTAGCGTATTGTGCGCGCTGTACACAAAATTACCACCCTCACAACTTACACCCTCACTAACATCAACTTGCTCACCAAAGTTGCTTTTGTTCTGGTGTGAGATACAAATACTGTGCTTTAGATTTTCATATGCCTCGATGTCTGTTTCCGTTTTTGTTCACACCCAGCATTACCAGAAGGCTATCCAACTTGGGTCTTACGCAAGACCCAATTCCTTCCATTTCTTCCATCCGTTTTTTCCATACAACCACACCACCATTGATCCCTTTGCATCCCTGCTGGATATATACTGTTGTGCGTGGATGATGGATATCATAATCGCACGTGCACGTGACTGCACTGCCTGTCTGCCTCAACAGCTCTCTCACCAGCATCAGGGTGGAGGTGCCCCTGGTGTGTACATTGGTGCCCAGGCACCTGTTGGCTGGTACCAACTGACAAGCTTGTGTGGTAGGTGTGGGCCAGCAGGGGTTGAACAGCCAGCACCTGTGGCGCGTGTTTGTGCGTGTGTGTTTGTATGTAATTGTATTTCTTTGTGTGTGTGAGTGTGTTTGTTTGGTTATGTGTGTGTGTGCATGTGTGTGTGTGTGTGTGTGCTGCTGCTGCTGCTGCTGCTGCTGCTGCTGCTGTTGTTGTTCTGAGCAAAAGCAAGCGTCACTGCTTAACATGTTGTAAACTTGTTTTAGGTGTGGATCTTGTTACACTAGTTGGAGCAAGCATGCTGAAGAGTGAGAGGATCAGGAAAGAGGAGAGAGTGGATGTGTGTTTGTGTGTGTGTGTGTGTGTGTGTGTGTGAGCGCGCACAAGGGGAGGAGAGAGGCTTTGATGTACAGAGGACAGGCTTCTGACAAATACTCACATACTATGGTTCAAAGACGTGTGTAAAACAACAGAAGCTGCAATTCTTGAATAATCAATTATCAGGACTTGAACAACAAAAAGCACAGTCCGTTACAGCTCTTAACACAGGGAATGTGTATGCTCCCACTGTTTTGTTGTGTGTCAATATGAGCCTGCAAGGAACCATGAACACAAAGGGCACACACACACATCACTCATCTGTGTCTCACCGTTTTCACTACGATGGATGCAATTGCGTCTACCAGAGAGGCTTTGGTGACGTTGCCTGCACTGGCCACTGCTTGCAGGACCTCGCTGGCCGGCCGTTTGGTGGCAGAGATTGGCTGCTGCACACCTGCACATGTGCAAACACGCTGAATGGTATGTAAAGTATGTAAACGTACATGTGCATAATTTCAGTGCTTGCAGGACCTTGTTGGCAGGTCGCTCTGGTGGCAGAGTTTGGCTGCTGCACAAGTTCATGATGAGGCGTAGAACATGTCGTGCTATATGCATACACACACACTTACAGTGTACAGATTTACACAAGTTTAGCGAGTGATTTAATATACACAGTCTTCTACAGGGCCCGTACATAGGGTTGGCCAGAACCGTATATGAACACCATATGTGACCGTATATTTGGTGATTTCCTGCCAAAAAGACTGTATGTAAACCATATATTTAGGTGTATGGTTCTAGCCAGCCCTACACATATGTGACATGTCAGTATATACGCAGTTCTGGCAACAAAGTAACCACCCACCTGTGCTGGAGCCTCGGTTGATTGCGTAGTTTGTCAGATGCACCGTAGCAGTGCGCAGATTATCCACGGAGGGGACCTTTTCAAGTGACGGTGGGCGACGGTAGCAAAAGGAGATGTGTGGTTTGGGACATAAGGCATACTAGAATGTGCTTGCTAAGTAGCCAGCAAACAGATCAGAGTTGCATGCTGATGCCTGACCTGCTTTGTCTGCTTAGCGTAATTAGGTGCGACGAGTACAAGCATGTACGCATGCATGTGTGTATGCACTCGTCCCTTAGGTATATATTGCTTCTCACCTTGCACCTAGCTACAAGCTGTGCCTCTGAGCTGTTTGTAATACCAAACACACACACTCAAATACTGGCACACATACACGTACACATGCACATACACACATGCACAGCACTTTTGGTCAGGATGACAAAGAGCGCCATCGTACAAATATTTGTTGTTTGCATGTTTGGCGCCAACCCTGGACTACGTGGTCGACACAATGACGCTGGAAACAGGTTCGAAACAAGGCAAGGCGCAGCAAGGCCTACGGCTCTCTGCCTCTATACTGACACACGTGAGATCGTGGACTTAGGCACCTGGTACTCGTCTGTGGCTAGTCGTGCCAGACCCTCGTCATACAAAAAAATGCGGAGGGGGTCAATGGAAGCCACGAGCGCGTAGATGCGCATGTCGAACTTAAAGCCTTCGAGCAGCAAGGGGTTAGGCACATACGCCTGAGCCACCATGTTGCCTATGTCTGGCAGGTCTTGGAGCTGCTGCAGCTGTGGATGAGAGGGGGGCAAAAGGAGGTCGGTGTGTGTGGTTGTGTGTGTATGCAACAAATAAGCACGTCAGTGCGTATGACAACAGAGAATGAAGGGGTGTGAGTGTTGGTGTGTGTTTGCATGTGTGTGTACACATTATAGAAGGGGGAGGCTGCATTCAAAAGATGGAAATACAAAATGGTCAGGTGTATGGACATAAAAGGATGAGGGAAGGCCTATGTTCAGAAGACGGATGAAGCAGGCATCCAGTACAGGAAGGCAAGCAACCCTTGGTTACCGCTGTATTTGGGCAATAATAAGACGTGGATCCTTGCAAAAGACCAGCTTCTTCTTCAGCTACACATACTTGCATTTTCACCACCCCCCCTAAACATACTGGGTGGAGGTGAAGTAGCTTTTCTGTGAATGACTAGCTTTGTGGGGTGGCGGTGTACTTTAATGGCAGCACCAAGGCGGCAGCTAGCTGTCTTCGTGTGGAATCCTGTTGCCTGCGTCACGCAAAGCATCAGAAAAAGCTACACAGGCAGTAAAAGTACCCCTTTATTTAGGAGCAGGAGCTGGTGTGTTCCCCCCCACATATGGCAAACAACGTACGACATACATCTAGGCTTGGCCAGAACCATGTAATATACGGCCGAATATTGCTTTTCTAGTTTTTGTTTAGTAGATTTCCAGTATTTCTACAGTTTACGGTTTATACGTCGTTTATACACGTAAACAGAAATCCCGCATCCTGGCCAACCCTACATGTAACATGACATAAGACCAGCGGAGTTCAAACTCCACTCCTGAAGAGAGTGGTAAAGCGTGCGTGCAGATGTCTTGTAAGGATGCTCCTTCCTGCATTGCAGCCGTTACATTCTGCAAAGCCACAGACCAGAGCTCAGGATTCTGTCCGAGTTCATGGCTGTGTTGCACATACACCGTCTGCACGAGGGGATTCCCATTGTCCACAATACCTTTCGAGGCAAACAAACCAATAGTCCTGTTTACTGTCTGGGTTCATTGCTGTGTTGCACATTGCAAACACACACACACGCGCGCACACACACACACGCACGCACGCACGCACGCACGCACGCACACACACAAACACACACAGGCAAACACACATACCGTCTGCACGAGGGCAACCCCTTTGCCCATGGTACCTCCTGAGGGTTTTAAGATGAATGTGGACACGTTCGTGTTGCCGCTGTCAATCTGCAAAAGGAGTAATGGACAAGTGTCAGATTACCTTGCAAGGAGTAAAATGATCAAATGCAATGGCATGGCTTTGTGTGTGAGAACACCACTCATCAAACGTGCAACGTGAAACACTTGCAGATGCGCAAAAAAAGCTGGAGTAGTCGTGTGGTTGTGTGTTTTGAGTGCACATACGTACTAGCGCCTGGGGGAGGGTTGTAAAACATTACTTAACCTCAAATGAAGCAGAAGAAGACGTACTAACTGCCTGCCCAACCACTCACCTTTGCCTTGTTCTTTTTGAGCTCAATGATCAGGTCGTCAAGCTGGTCAGGCAGGACCATTGAGTGAGGGTAGAAGGAGAACCTGGTGGTGGGTATGAAGCACGGAGCGTCATGAGGAAGCACACCTTGCATCAGATTCCACTTCAGAAGATGGCATAATTGAGGGCGATGGAATGAGTGGTGGCGGTGAGTGTGAGGCACGGAGCGTCATGAGGAAGAACACCTTGCATCAGAATTCACTTCTATCAGGACTGCATTACTGAGGGCAATGGCATAAGTGGTGGGGGTGAGTGTGAGGCATTAGATTCTGTGACAGAGTGCCTTCTTTAGAGCTTTTGAATATAAACCTCTTTTTAAAAGACACACTCGAGGCAACAACCCTAAAAGAATGTGGCGCACAACTTGGGGATGCTTCCTCTTTGGGTTTAATAAGCCAAAGGAGGAAATGGCGTGAGTGATGCTGGGACTAGATCATTTAAAGCAAATGAGCAGCAAAACAAACCAAAAAGCAAGAAGCAACGTGGTGCTAAGATTGTGAAGGTCAAGGGGCTGTTTCAGGCATTAATGGGAGCATGCAAAGTAAAGCAGAGCACAATCTTCCACTCCATTGTTATTTGTATTTTTAGTATTGAAGCCATTCATGGTTACCAGCCAGACACGTGCGTGCCAGGTGCCACAAGCAGTTGATTAAGTCAATCGTGGAACGTATTATGGGATCTGAAGTACGTATTAGGTAAGTTTTCTGGGTATATTGGAGTAAGAAAACACGATCTGAGCCAGGAGTTACCAATACACTTGTGAGGCATACCTGTGACTTGCACGCATGCAAGAGAGACAGGCACTGTTCTATGTAGATGGTGTGACAGGATGCTGCTGGGTCTAATACCTTTAATCTGACGCAAGGCACAGGGGGCTGTTTGAGAAGAATGCAGCTGGGCCTGACACCTCTCAAACTCACTCGTGAAGCAGGCGTGCATACATACAAGACAGACAGGCACCGTTTTGAGTCGGTGGTGTGATGGGATGCAGCCGAGAATGACAACTTCCTGAACTCACTCGTGAGGCAGGCATGCGCACACACAAGACAGACAGGCACCATTTCTGAGTCGGTGGTGTAATGGGATGCAGCTGAGAATGACAGCCTCCTGAACTCACTCGTGAGGCAGGCGTGCGCACATGCGCGCCAAGTGCCGTGAGAGGGCCGCTTTGCGGCAAAGCTCCAGCATTCCGGGGAAATGATTGAGGAGCTGAAAGCTCTTAAGGCGAGACACGCGCTCGATGGACACCTGGCCAAGTCAGGGTGTAGGAGGGCCAGCTGTGAAATGCCTCGAGCACAGATTAGAAGGATTACTATGCCAAATGGGTTCAGCTGCTCGAAGGCAAGCTGCTCAGCGCTGGGCCGTCCCTTATTTGCTCAATACGGGCATGGTCATGCTACCATGAAGGCATGATGCGGAGACAAGGGGATCTCCTGCCAAGACAGTGGTCATTGGACCTACGGCCCTCCTACAACAATAGAACCCGGGGGGACCTTTGGTAAGTG
>Ga0307967_1001820_pt1 | contig 12574 bp, 9 predicted proteins | sample OrgLakmetagen648_FD_201828 | JGI IMG/M metagenome (GOLD analysis project Ga0307967, IMG submission 201828) | Saline water microbial communities from Organic Lake, Antarctica - #648 | ecosystem: Environmental > Aquatic > Non-marine Saline and Alkaline > Saline | place: Antarctica: Organic Lake... | reverse complement strand
CGCATTGCAGTCTGGTGAAATCGACATTCTTTCCCGTAACACCACCTGGACCCTGACCCGCGATGCCTCCCTGGGTCTTAATTTTACCGGCGTCAACTACTATGACGGCCAAGGTTTCCTGGTTAGCAAGAGTTTGGGTGTAGACAACGCTGAGCAGTTAGACGGCGCAACGATCTGTATCCAGGCGGGCACGACAACCGAACTGAACCTGGCGGATTATTTTCGCACCAAGGGCATGAAATTCAACCCTCTGGTATTTGACACTTCCGAACAGACTGTCAGTGGCTTCGCTGCTGGCCGTTGTGATGTTCTGACCTCTGACCGCTCACAACTGGCTGCCTTACGCAGTAAGCTGGAAGACCCCAGCAGCGCTATCACGCTGCCGAACATCATTTCCAAGGAACCTCTTGGCCCTGTCGTTCGCCAAGGCGATGACCAGTGGTTCAATATTGTGAAATGGGCGCTGTTTGTGCAGATCAACGCGGAAGAGTTGGGTGTCACCCAGGCCAACGTTGCAGAGATGAAGTCGTCCACAAACCCTGAAATCCAGCGTTTGCTCGGCACCACCGGCGACATGGGCGAAAAGCTCGGCGTACCAGCTGACTTTGGTTTCCGCATCATCCAGACCGTCGGCAACTACGGCGAAATGTACGATCGTAACGTTGGACCAGACACCCCTCTTGGGCTCGACCGCGGTCTGAACGCATTGTGGAATAACGGTGGTATTATGTACGCACCGCCAGTTCGTTAATACCCGATAGCCATGACATTCCGGTTGCTGCGCGGCCGGAATGTTTGACGTTCAGTTGCCCCTGAGAACCAGGGGCGTATTTCGGGTTTATCTATGAATAAAAACGATATGACTCCTTCGCATGGCGCGCGGCCAAAGCCCTGGAACAATCCCAAGGTGAGGACGTTCGTATTCCAGACTCTCGCGCTGGCAACTGTTTTCTGGTTTGGCTGGACACTGTTCAGTAACACCCTCAGCAATATGGAAAGCCGCGGTATCAGTACAGGTTTCGGCTTCCTGGATCAGACATCCGGCTTTGGCATCATCATGAGCCTGATCCCCTACGATTCCACCATGACCTATGGCCGCACCTTTTTTGTGGGTCTGCTGAATACCTTGCTGGTCTCAGCCATGGGTGTTGTAGCGGCCACCATCATCGGGTTCGCTGTTGGTGTAGCACGACTTTCCAACAACTGGCTAATTGCCAAGTTGGCGTTGTTTTATATTGAAATCATTCGGAATATTCCGCTCTTACTGCAAATTTTCTTCTGGTACTTTGCGGTACTGCAAACGCTTCCCAGTCCGCGTCAAAGCATTGATGTGGCTGACATGTTTTTCCTCAGCAATCGCGGCCTTTACTTTCCGACTGCGGACGCAGAGCCCGGGTTCGGCTGGGTAATGGCGGCATTGGTTGCAGGTATCGCAGCGGCGGTTTTCGTACACCGCTGGGCTAAGCAACGCCAACTCCGTACTGGCCAACTATTTCCGGCCTTACGGGTTGGGACGCTGCTGATTCTGGTGCTGCCGCTTCTGATGTTCGTACTGGTTGGCAGGCCCCTGGTTTGGGAAATGCCGTCGCTGACCGGTTTTAATTTTACCGGTGGGGCCTCAATCATGCCGGAGCTTGCAGCGCTCTGGATTGCCCTGTCGCTCTACACTGCAAGCTTCATCGCGGAGATCGTTCGGTCCGGCATTCTGGCGGTCGATAACGGCCAGACAGAAGCGGCCAGCGCACTGGGCCTGAAGTCCAGCTTTACCCTGCGGCTGGTCGTCATTCCACAGGCTATGAGGGTCATTATTCCTCCTTTGACCAGTCAATATCTGAACTTGACTAAAAACTCGTCGCTGGCAACTGCCATCGCCTATCCAGACCTGGTATCGGTGTTTATGGGCACTACCCTGAACCAGACTGGACAAGCTGTTGAAGTGGTGGCCATCACCATGGCTGTGTATCTCACGATCAGCCTGATTATTTCGGGTCTTATGAACATCTATAACCGCGCCGTAGCGCTGCAGGAGCGATGATGAGTCTGCCATCGGAATTACCGCCCCGACAGGACATCGGTGTAATTGGCTGGGTGCGCAAAAATCTGTTCTCAACCTGGTACAACATTGTGCTTACGCTGGTAGCCGCCTATTTGGTTATTACAAGCGCGGGGCCGCTGCTGAACTGGGTGGTTCTAGAAGCGACGTTTACCGGCGAAAGCGCCGCTGATTGCAGTGGTGAAGGCGCTTGCTGGCTATTTATAGGTCAGCGGCTTAACTTCTTTATTTACGGGTTTTATCCCGATGAGCTGCAATGGCGCGTCGACATCATGTTCGGCCTGCTCGCGGTAGCTTTTGTGCCTCAGTTTATTGAGCGCTTCCCTCGCCGCAAGTGGTTTGGCATTTTCGGGCTGACAGGCCTGCCGCTGATCGGATACATCCTGATCCCCGGCGGCTGGTTTGGCCTGGAAGAGGTTCAAAGCAGCCTCTGGGGCGGCCTGATGCTGACGTTGATCCTCGCCTATGTAGGGATTCTCGCGGCACTACCCATCGGTATCGTACTGGCACTCGGGCGCCGCTCCGATATGCCAATTATTCGCGGTATGTGCGTCGTTTTTATTGAAGTGTGGCGTGCCGTGCCGTTGATTACCGTGTTGTTCATGGCTTCCGTGATGCTACCTTTATTTCTGCCAGACGGAGTCAACTTCGAAAAGCTGATGCGGGCATTGATTGGCATCACTCTGTGGCAGTCGGCCTATATGGCGGAGGTGGTGCGGGGCGGTCTGCAAGCGATCCCGAAAGGCCAGTATGAAGCTGCAAGCGCCCTTGGACTGGGCTACTGGCGCAAGACTGGCCTGGTAGTGTTGCCGCAAGCACTGACACTGGTCATTCCCGGTATTGTTAACACCTTCATCTCGCTGTTCAAAGACACCACGCTGGTTCTCATTATTGGCCTGTTTGACATTTTGGGAGCGGTACAGTCCACCATCACTGACCCGGCCTGGCGTAACGTCACCACGGAGGGTTACGTCTTTGTGGCCTTCTGTTTCTGGGTTTTCTGTTTCGGCATGTCCCGATACAGCCAGAACCTTGAACGAAAACTCGACACTGGTCATAAATCTTGACGGGACACCAACATGACTGAGCACAACACAGCACAGAATCCGGAGAATGGGAGCACCTCTCCGGGTGAATACACGAAGCGCACTGACAAGACCATCATCAAAGTTGCAGACATGCACAAATGGTATGGCACCTTCCACGTACTCAAGGGCCTGAATCTTGAGGTAAAGGAAGGTGAACGGATTGTTATTTGTGGTCCCTCCGGTTCGGGAAAATCGACATTTATCCGGTGTATCAACCGGCTGGAAGAACACCAGCGCGGCCAGATAATTGTGGACGATGTCGAGCTTACTAACGATGTGAAGCAAATCGACACCGTACGCAAAGAGGTCGGCATGGTGTTTCAGCACTTCAATCTGTTTCCACACCTGACCGTGCTAGAAAACTGCTGTTTGGCACCGCTGTGGGTGCGCAAGGTACCCAAACGGGAGGCCGTTGCTACTGCAATGGAATATCTGGATCGAGTGAAGATTCCAGAGCAGGCTGGCAAATTCCCGGGTCAACTATCCGGCGGCCAGCAACAGCGCGTAGCGATTGCCAGAGCGCTGTGCATGAAGCCAAAAATCATGTTGTTTGATGAGCCCACCTCGGCGCTGGACCCGGAGATGATCAAAGAGGTGCTGGACGTTATGATTGAACTTGCCGGCAGTGGCATGACCATGATCTGCGTTACCCACGAAATGGGTTTTGCCAAAACGGTAGCAGACCGGGTGATTTTCATGGACCAGGGCGAGATCGTAGAGTTGGCGCCGCCGGAGGAGTTCTTCTCGAACCCCAAAGAAGCGCGGACACAACAGTTTCTGAATCAGATTTTACAACACTGATACAGAGGTAGCTGGTGGCAGCTAAAGTCTTTACGAGAGCTGCGCCAGCGGAGTGAACTTATTGTCATTACCCCAATCACTGTCTTATAGTGCATCGCCTTAACAGACTTACAATAAATTTATGGCTAACCCATCTCCAAAAAGCTACCGCGTCCGGCTTCCTAACGTTTGGGCGATAAGCACTTTTGCTATTGCTTTACTGGTGGCCCTGCCTGTGATCGTTATACTCGCTCACGTGTTTTTTCCCTCCGGGGAGGTCTGGCAGCATCTCGCCAGCACGGTTTTGGGGCGCTATCTAAGCAACACCGTCGTGCTGAGCGTAAGCGTTGCTTTGGGTACCACGCTTATCGGTACGGCTTGTGCCTGGCTGGTGGTGATGTGCCGCTTTCCTGGCAGGCGCATATTTGAATGGGCTCTTTTGCTGCCACTGGCCGTTCCGACCTATGTGATCGCTTACGCCTATACTGATTTTCTGCAATTTGCAGGGCCGTTGCAGAGCGCGTTGCGCGAATGGTTTGGCTGGCAGCACGGTGATTATTATTTTCCGAATATTCGTTCATTGGGCGGCGCTTCCCTGCTCATAACCATGGTGCTCTACCCATACGTTTACCTGCTTGCCCGTGCTTCCTTCACGGAGCAATCGGTGAGTGCACTCGATGTGGGGCGCACCCTGGGATTAGCACCGTGGAGTATGTTTAGGCGCGTGGCTTTACCCTTGGCACGCCCAGCCATTATTGGTGGCGTTTCCCTGGTATTAATGGAAACACTCAACGAGTTCGGCGCGGTTCAGTTCTTCGGCGTTGACACATTTACCACGGGTATCTACCGCACCTGGTTCGGATTAGGTGAGCCGGTCGCCGCCGCCCAGTTAGCCGCCTGCTTACTGGTGTTTGTATTCATCGTTGTGGCTTTGGAGCGCGCCTCGCGCGGTGGCAAACAGTACCACGCACCCTTTCGTTACCAGGCACTGCCACAATACTCTTTACGTTCAGGGCAGGCCGCTCTGGCATTTGCCGTCTGTTTCTTACCGGTGCTGATCGGTTTCGTTCTTCCAGCGCTGGTACTGCTCGAAATGGCAGTCACTACGGGAGATAAGCTCTTTGGAACCCGTTTTCTGACCTTCGCGTTTAACAGTGTGAGCCTGGCCTCGGGCGCGGCGTTGGTCGCCGTTGTTTTAGCCGTGTTGCTTAGCTACGGGGCAAGGCTGAATGCCAGCCGCTGGGTCAGAGGAGCGAACCGCGTCGCGTCGATGGGATATGCCATTCCGGGCTCCGTCGTCGCGCTGGGCATCTTGATTCCTTTAGCCTGGCTGGACCAAACGCTGAATCTTTTTTTGCGTGACAATTATGGTTTTATGGTCGGGCTGATCTTCACCGGCACGGCCTTTGTGTTGATATATGCGTACGCAGTGCGTTTCCTGGCGGTGTCTTTCAACACCGTTGAGGCAAGCATGGGGAAAGTGACCCCTTCCATGGATGCTGCTGCACGAACGCTTGGGCAAACCGCTGGCGGCACGTTGCGTAAAGTGCACACGCCCATTATGCGCGGCAGCCTGCTTGCCGCGGGTATTCTGGTATTTGTGGATGTAATGAAGGAACTGCCTGCCACGATTATCCTGCGGCCATTCAATTTCGACACGCTTGCCGTACGTGCCTACAGCCTGGCGTCTGACGAACGGCTGGCCGAGTCTGCCACGTCATCGCTGTTCATCGTGGCGGTGGGAATCATCCCGGTTGTGCTTCTGAGTTTGGCAATGCGTCACTCTCGCCCCGGCAGCGACAAACGCTAAAGCTTAGAGCCGGTCGCACTGTTCGAAGAAAAATACCTGCGACATATCCAGGCTCAAAGACACGGGTTGCCCTTCTTTTGGCAGAAAAACACCGGGCACACGGGCATGCAAATGCGTTTCTTGACCGCCCATATCGTGCGCGCAGATATGCAACAGGCTGCTGGCGCCGAGCAGCCGTGACATCAAAATATGGCTGCTATGAGCGTTGCGAACCTTGTCAGTCAGGGGCGTAACTTTTACCGCCTCCGGGCGAATCAGAACCTTTAAAGTGCTACCTTCAGAAAAGTTGCGGGCGTCCAACTGGCCGAACGGAGTCCGGATAACGCCGTCGCGCACGACGCCAATCTGTTTATTCACCTGGCCGAAAAAGTTCACTACAAAGGGATCAGCCGGGCTGCAATAAAGATCCGTCGGCGTGCCTGTCTGAACAATCTTACCCTCGCGCATCAAAGCAATGCGATCCGCCATAAACATCGCTTCTTCTGGGTCGTGTGTCACTAGCAGCGTTGCCGTATCCAGCTCTTTGAGAACATGCAGCGTGTCATCCCGAATTTGATCACGCAGACGTGCGTCAAGACTTGAAAATGGCTCATCCAATAACATCACTTGCGGCGACGGTGCTAACGCCCTGGCAAGGGCAACCCTTTGCTGCTGACCACCAGAGAGAGTATGGGGGTAAGCCTCCGCACACGCGGCCATGCCTAGACGACTCAGCAAATCCAGTGCGTGGGACATCCGTTTGTTACGTGGCAATGAACTGATACCAAAACAGACGTTCTCAAGCACCGTCAAATGGGGGAAAAGGGCCGACTCCTGAAACGCAACGCCTACGTTGCGTTTTTCCGGTGGCCAATGGGTTCCATCCGGTGCAGAAACCAGGTCACGGCCTACAAAAACTTTACCTTCCGAAGGCTTTTGCAGTCCGGCAGCTATGCGCAGCAACGTGGTTTTGCCGCAGCCGGAGGGGCCTAACAGACATACTACCTCACCCGCCTTTATATCCAGGCTGATATCGGCCACCGCTTTGTGCCTGCCAAAATGGCAATGGACACGATCAAGCATGAGAGCACAATCAGCCGAATCTTCGCCGATGGCGAGGCTATCAATGGATTTTCTTTGAAAAACACTCATGACGTAAAACCAGATTTTGTATCGGAATTGTTAGCTTACCGAAATCGTAATGTTATTACGCATTGTTTTTTACTGCAGATCTAAAAAATAATCATCCGCATTCATTGACATCTGAGCGCGACTCCTTTTAAATCCATTTGAGAATAACAACTATTAACATTATGAGCGTCAAAACAGAAGGAAATCAGCACCGTGATCAATTTCAAAATCAAACTAACAGCTGTTGCTTTGGCTGCCACCATGACGGCAGGTGGTGTATCCGCAAATGAAGTCAACTTGTATTCGGCCCGACACTACGATTCTGACCAAGCTATTTACGAGGCTTTTACGGACCAAACCGGCATCGAGGTAAATCTCATTGAGGGCAACTCGGACGCGTTGATTGAACGAATCAAGCGTGAAGGCATTGCTAGCCCGGCCGACGTTCTAATAACGGTGGACGCAGGAAACTTGTGGCGAGCTGACCAAGATGGTGTTTTTCAGCCGGTAAGTTCAGACATACTGAGTAGCCGCCTGCCAGAATCCATGCGTCATCCGGAAGGCCACTGGTTTGGCTTTAGCCAGCGTTTGCGAGGAATTTACTACAACCGGTCGACATTCGATCCTGCCCGGATAGATGACTTTGAAGACCTGACAAAATCTGAATTTAAGGGCGAGGTTTGTATCCGTTCTTCCAGCAACATCTACAACCAATCGTTAGTGGCAAGCCTGATAGAGCATTTTGGAAAAGAAGGCGCCGAGCAATGGGCGCAAGGCGTTGTTGACAACATGGCACGGGATCCACAAGGTGGCGATACTGACCAGATTCGCGCCGTAGCTGCGGGTGAATGTGACCTGGCAGTTGGTAACCACTATTATTATGCCCGTTTGCTCAATTCTGATGATGAAGCCGATCGGGAAGTAGCCCGCAATGTTGGCATTATTTTTCCAAATCAGTCCGGGCGCGGCGTCCACGCGAATATTGGTGGCGCTGGCGTTGTTGCGACAGCACCCAATCGCGAAAATGCTGTCCGTTTCCTTGAGTTTTTAGCGTCTGACACAGCACAGGAAATCTTTGCTGGAAGCAACCATGAGTATCCTGCAGTTAAGGGCGTGCTTAAGAACCCGGTTCTAGATTCATGGGGTAATTTGAACATCGATGACATCAACGTCAATGTGTTGGGCGAGAACAATCCGGAAGCGGTGCGTATTTTTGACCGGGTTGGGTGGCGTTAATTTTGACGTCGTTGCATTGATTTGATCTGATTTAATTTAATAACATCGAATCAGTGAAAATCTCTTTAAGCGAGTGCGACTAGCGTCGCACTCGCTTTTTTTATAGCGCTACTCCGGCTTATCCTCGTAGCTCGCCGCCCAGCTGGTGCGGCCGAGTTCTATTGCGCGTTCGACGTCTTCTTCAGGTAGAACGGATATGTCTCCCAGTTCCCTCGAATCGTAATGGAATACACACAAACGTGACGCAAATTCGGCGAACGGCAGCGATGCTTCGCCGAGCCGCTCGCCATTGCTTTGAGTCGAGCAGTTAATCCCCTGCCCCCAATCCTGGCCGCTGTCATTATTGGGATTATAAAAATAGATACGCATCTCGCCATGGCTATCAAGGCCGACGCGAATGATGGTTATGGCGTGGCGCCCCACCAATCGCCCGCCACTGTCGGTGACTGCGATACCAGCTGGTTGCGGGTGTATAACGGGTATGCTGCCGTTGTAGTAAGGGTGATAGCATGCGTAGAAATGACGTATAAAATCATGATAGTCATGAATTTTTCCTGTCTCGCAGTTAATAACGCTGAGGAAATCTTGTCCTACCCACCAGCCGTACATTTCCGGGTTGATCCATCGATGCAAATCATCGTCGCGCTCGCCGCACAAGCGCCCCATCTCCGCATAAATGCGATCAAGATGGGGCACCAGAAGCAGTGAAACCGGGTCCACATCGGTAGGCGGCTCTTTTGCAAGACCGGGTTCCAGGTGCTGCGAGGTGATTCGCTGACCTTCGAAGCGCATGATGACATCGTCATCGCGGGCCGCCCAGGCGACCAGCTGTAAAAGAAAATCGGCGTCGTTGAAGGCCCACATGGAAAGACCAATAACCGACTGACACGTCGGGTTATTACCTTGGCCAACACCCAGCGGTTGCCCAAGAATGCTTAATATACCGGCGAGTAGGTACACCCTTGGCGGGTGGGCGTCACCAAAAACCTCGCTCAGAGCACTAGCTGCTGCCGGGCAAAGTTTCAGTTCAAGCTGCCGCCACAGGCCCGACGCTACAGACGGTGTGAACAGACCACCACGCTCAAGAAATACAGCCAGACCGTACAACGCCTGGCGTGTTTCCGGGTGTACAACCTGGTCAATCAGCTCAAACACGATCTCTTGGTAGCATTTAAGAACCTCGATGCCGGTGCTGCTCAAACCCAGCGCCAAAGGTATAAAGTCATCCCGAAGCCCCCGCAGATGCCGTAAAAGCATAGCGTGGTAGGGCGAAACCATGCCCGTCTCATGCATTGCCTTGGCGAAGCCCTGCGCCTCTTCCGACAGTGCTGGTTCGTCCATGGCGGCCAAGCGTTCGCTGTAAACCGCCAAACCCGGGTCATCACGGCAACCTTTCGCTGGGCCAAACAAAGCACGAACAAGCCGCGCGGCCTTGTCCATCCCTTCGGTTTCTATGTTGGGATCAAACAGGCATTTGGCAATCTGGCCGACCATCTGCTTGATGCTGTCTGTCTGTATCGGGCGCTGGGCCAGCAATCGACGTACTTCATCCACCAGGCTGTCGAGAATGCTCTCGTAGCCCAGCCTGCTTAGCAAATACTGATAAAGAGAATTGACGATCTGCCCAAGCCCATGTGGCCGTTCCCGATCGGCTTCGCTCATCTGGCCAGACAGTAAGTCCAGGTTCAACGCCGTAACCTGGGTCAGAAACCGCTTGGCCTGCTCTGCCGAAATTCCGCGATGACGGTAATCCCCCATAGCCACGGCAAGTAGGCGAAGCTCACTCAAGGCTTCGATAGACGTGAAGTCTGGCGCTCCCAGACGTAACGTGCGTACGGCAATTGCGGGTCGCAGAATAGCGGGCTGGCCCCAATCACCGTTGGTAAATATGCCCTTAGTTTCCATTGCCGGTACTCGGGCGTACAACGCATCAAGCCCACCGGGCGCCTCCATCACGTGAAGTGCCGCTGCCAGCACCTCCCGGTTAGAGGCCATGCGATCGGCCTGACGGGCGAGCGCCAGCCGTTCCAGCGCTTCGTCAAAACTTGCCACTAACGCGTTGGTATTTGGGTCAAAATTGGTAAGAGTCACAACGTTATCCTTGCCTTCTCAATGGGCTGTTTGGGCTCGCCCAAAGATGCTCTTATAGGGTTCAGGAAGCAATTGATTTCAGCATTTTCGTTTCAATTTGTGACTATACCGTCTATATTAAATTTGAGGATTACAACCAGTGACCTTCTAAAGCCGCGCAGTGAGAACGTCTTCAGCTTAAGTGTCTCGCCTAATTTCAGGTTACTCAACCTCCTCCACAAACGTAATTATTTAACGGCTTGGTTTCTGTTTTGCGCTTCAGATTCAGCGCAGTTTTTGGATACATCATCAAGGAGCACGTCGAATGTCAATGACATCTGAGAATGAGTTACCCCAATCGGTAGCATCCTGGCTCGACCCGGAAATGGACTCGGTTAAAGGTACCGAAACTCCAAAAGATCCGAATAAGGGTTACATTGCCCTGCTTGGCTGGAGCGTCAATGCGATCAAGGCCGCGCAAAAGTTCGACCGCCGCTACATCGTAATTGCACCAGATTGGGCTGCTGATTTTTGTACGGCAAACAAGATTCCTTTCATCGCATGGGATTTTCTCCGCTTGAATGATCGGTCCCTGGAGATTGCAAAAAGGCTTCAGGCGGAAGGTGTTGATGTGGCAATACCGCTGTTCGAAGAAACCGTCGAATGGTCCGGTGCTATCAACTCTGTCTTGCTGAACAGCCCCCGCATGTTCGGACAGTCCATCTTGTTTCGCGACAAATCACTGATGAAGCGCCGCGCTCAACTGGGCGGCATTCGCGTCGGGATCTTCGAGGAAGCACACGATAAAGAAGACATCGTTCGCTTCATGAAGCGTGTTAACCAGACGTTGCTGAAGCTTGACGGTGACCCGGACGACCCGATTCACGTAAAAGCGTTCGACAAGGCCGGTTGTCTAGGCCACCGGATGATCCGCAAGGTTGAAGAAATCGACTACATACCGGCTGAAGATTACCCCCTGCTGATGGAAAGTCACCTGGATGGTTGGGAATTTGCCGTCGAAGCCTGGATCCACGACGGAAAAATCAAGTTTCTGAATATTTCCGAATACGTCACCTTGGGTTATTCGGTGTTTGTTCCTGCTACCGATCAACTGGAAAGCTGGCGCAACGCGATCACCAAGCAGATCGAGTTGCTGGTTAAAACCTTCGACATTCAGTTCGGTTTTATTCACCCCGAGTACTTCGTAACGGCTGACGGCGAAATGTACTTTGGCGAGGTTGCTTACCGCCCGCCCGGATTCAAGGCGTTCGAGCTGATTGAGAAAGCTTACGGGTTTAGCGCTTACCAAGCCTCAATGCTGGTGTTTGATCCCAAGAGCACAAAGGAAGAAGTGGATGCCTTTTTCCCACGGGAAGTAGTTGATGCGAAATGCTACGCAGGTTGCTTCGGCGTCTATCCAAGGCGTCGTGTGGTCAGCAAGCTGGAAATGCCCAGCGAGACCATTGATCACCCCTACTTCGAGTCCCACGAACTGGTAGCTCCGACAGAAGAGACAGTTCCTGACCGGTCAGCATTCGGAACGCACTGGGGCCTGATCTTCTTCAAAGGTGACGACCCCATCAAGATGCGGGACCTGCTAAAAGCCCAAGAGGATCTGGACTTTTACGTTTAAGGGTTTGGTTTAATGTGCCTGGTTTCCTCATTGGGAAACCAGGCATTTTTTTGTCTTCAAGAATTTGCTCTGCTAGCCAGATCATGCATTTCAATGATCACTTTCCGTTTTTAGAAAACGTGTTCCGCCAGAGCGCGAATTCAATTGCTCTATGGCAGTCGGTTCCGTGGAAACTCGCTCTTGATACCACTGCTGGTGATTTGCCAGATTCTGGGTCGGTCCGGTCTGTGGCGAAGACGCAGATCATAAACAAACGAATAATGAACGTCGCCAGACAGTATCACGAAAATTTCGGGGGTACGGGAATGACCGAAGATGTTCAGCAGCACATTGGCGGCACCCCTGTGTCCGGATTCTGCCGCAGCGCCTTACTGTCGCTAACACAACTGCCACTAAGCGCCTCTTCGTAAAGGCCCAGGCGTTCAATTAGGCTGTGTATGGCCTTCAACATGGGGCCAGCAACATCATCGGCGTAGATCTGGTCGCCGGTCATCATCGACAGGGCCGGCCGTTTTTCAATAGTATCCTGAGTCTCCAGCAGTGACTGGTCTACCCGCACAAGCCCATCAGCAACAGCGGAATGAGGCCGCCTGCACGAGCCATGCGCTAGCCGATCCAACCGCCCTTTAATCACAAAATCAGGCCAAAGGGCGTCTGGCAGGCAAAGGTGTGGGGCCCAGTCCTCTATCCAGGATTCGTCAGCGCGATCACCGTCACGCCCCAATGCATCGGACACGCCCAGGTCGTATCCGATGCGGGTATTTTCCGGCAGTGAGTCGTCTAACTTAAGATCA
>Ga0307967_1001814_pt1 | contig 12594 bp, 8 predicted proteins | sample OrgLakmetagen648_FD_201828 | JGI IMG/M metagenome (GOLD analysis project Ga0307967, IMG submission 201828) | Saline water microbial communities from Organic Lake, Antarctica - #648 | ecosystem: Environmental > Aquatic > Non-marine Saline and Alkaline > Saline | place: Antarctica: Organic Lake... | reverse complement strand
TGTCTAGGTATCAGCTCATTTTACTAAAAAACATTCAAACATATAGAAGTACACAACACCACAAGCACTTGCACACACACATGCAACCATGCACACGCAAGCTCAAAAATACAAACACACGCACACAAACAAACACACAAATACACACCCACTTGCGCACACACATACATACCCACACTCACGCACATGTGCAAGCATGCACACACGTACACCTACAAGCTCGGATACAAACACGTGCACGCATGCACAAAACGCAACAGACACACACGCACACACTCGCAAGCACATATACACACAAGCGAGCACATGCGCACACTCATGTAACACTTGAACATACACGCAATCATACAATCATACACACACGCAGACACACACATGCAGACACACCCATAAGCACACAAACACGCAGTGACTGGCCTTGAAGATTGCCTAGGCATCACTGACATCAAGAAAGCCCCTCTTCACCTCGGCAACAAGTGCCTGCTGCACCAAGACCTTCTATCCGCTTGCATTGAAGGCCAGCAGGTGAGAGGCAGCGTCCGAGCATCACGCGCACGTCTGTAGATTGTTTCGTGCATACATTGGTGTGTGGCTTCACGCCGTTGCCAAAGTACCTCCGCGTGCGTACATTTCTCTTTTTTGCACGTGTGTTGGAAGTGGGAATGCTGTTGTCTCCTCTCTCAAGAGCCGTACAAGGATTTTCTGGGCCAGATATGCTTCCAGGAAGCAGTGCGCCCTAGCACGCATGGCCGTGACGTTGATTTGTGGAGGCATGACCTGGTCTGTGCAAGTCTGTACACACTCGTGAACATTTAGCCTTGCACACATACCTGATCAATCACAGCCTGTGCCTTCTACCTTCCCGCTGACTTGCTGTATTATTCATACAGTGTATTTTTTATACAGCAATGCCCGCCCCCTGTGCTTGCTTAATGCCTCACTGCCCGTTCTCCCTTTGCTTGTGCGCACACAGGCAGCATCTGAAGCACGCACAGCAGCCTGCCCTACCAAGAATAAGAACAAGCAGACCAAGCCAGAATAGAAGCCTCCTAGAACGCAAAGCTTAAAAAACTTCAGACAGCAGTCAGCTGGACAAACGCACAGGAGCGGCCAGCAGCAGGGTAGACAAGCAGCGGGTGGAGAAGATTTCATAGGAGCTTATGCCTCCTACAACACGATCGCGATCAGGAAGCAGCAGCAGCACCTCTTACGCTGACGCAGGTGAGAGTGTTTGAGTCTGTGTGTATTTGTATGTGTGTTTAAGGGTTCACATAAGTTGCGGTGTGATCAATCAGGTCCTTCACTCCAAACGTTAGGTGATCCTAGGTCCTTTCTGGCTGAATTTCCCCTCTCCGTCGTTGAAGCTCAGGTCGTTACTCACACTTGCAGATGTGTGCACACGCGCACTTGCAAACAGGTACACACGCACACGTAATCTCATATGCACATGTTCACACACACACACACACACAATCACGCACGTACACAATTACAGTAGTAACAAGTACACCAGCAAGGCGTACACCCGAAAAGTCACCAGCACGTGCATCAGCGGGTACAAAGTCACCAGCACGTCCATCGGCAGGTGTGCGGAGGCAAACTTGTTAGGGTTTTACAAGAGCACGGTGCAGTGTCTCAGGTGAAAACAAAGTTGCTTTGCAGCCAATTCACTGCCTGTTAATGCCACCCCTTGTATTTCTGCATGACGGTTCCACTGCAACCCTCCGTGGCACGAGCATGTACACGCTTGTGCATGTAAACCCATGCATGCACACGCAGTGCACGTTGGAAAAGCTCCAATGTTGCTTGCCAGTTGCTTCTTTCACTTTCCTAGGGACCTATTTTTGCTGGTGTAGTTGCCCTTCTTTCATTCACCACTCACACACACACACACACACACACAACACACACACACACAACACATACATCGAAGGCCGAAGAAGGCACTCACAGCAGCAGCCTGCCACACACGAGACATCACCAGCTCGTCAACCGCCGCCTAGCAGATCCAACACCCCTGGAACCAGAACAGCACAGCGCAGGAGGAGCGGGGTGGCCGCAGCAGCCGCCACGCGTCGACCAAACACGGTGTGTGTAGTGTGTAGCCTCTGCCCCAAGGCAGGCACGCTGTGAGTGAGGGCTGTGTGCTGTAATTGACATGCCGGCTTGCAACTAAGGTAAGTTGAGGTCACTGGAAGGGCCGTGTGATGCAGGTATGACGTATGGCGGACGTTTTGACTGAGTCATAGGGCTCCAATGTCGAAAGGTCTGAGCTCGAGGCTTCTCTGCTAAATGCCTGAAAGGCATGGTCGTGTTTGGCACTTTTTGGTAAGGAAAGCCGTTGCTTGGAGCGTGGTGTTTAGGGTTAGCCTCTGTGTGGCATGTTGTCGCCAGGGAGCAAGGAATAGTGTACCTGCTGTTGCTGTACTCTATTTGCGGTATTAGACTGCAAGGTTTAGATGAGAAGCAAGCGGGACAAAGCTCCAGCCTCTGCAGCCATTGCTGATACTTTTGGAGGAATACTGAGCGGAGGGTTGAGCAGCAACCTGCCGGTTGCATTGAACAATCTGTGTCTACGTGAGCAGGGTTTATGACCAAACTTGCCACATGAACACATGAACGAAACAGGATGGAGACAAGAGGATTCTGCATTGAATATCTGAGTCCCGTTCATGCTAGCAGATTGTCATATAAGCCTCACAAGCCCAGCCGTTTTGAGACATCCCACCCTCCAACTTCTCACCCGGCATGTGGCAGATTACTGGTATTGCACTGTGACCAAGTCCACCCTGCACGTAATGTATCAGCCAGGATTGCACATTTGTGTGAACCTGGTGGTACATGTGTGTGTGTGTGTGTGCGTGTGTGTGTGTGTGTGTGTGTGTGTGTGTCATTGTCAATGAAGAATGTTCGTCGGAATTTGAGGGACATTTCCACGTTCGACCAGCTGCTGATTATCAGTTGGTGGCTCATTGTGGCCCACCATTGCCGTGAATCTTGACAGCCCGCCTCTGCCTGCTTCCCGCGTAGCCTGAGCACCCTCCTCCTGCCTGTACAGCGTCACGGCTAAAGCACTTGTGACCCAGGATGTGAGGACGGAGTGTCGTGCAATGCCTTTCATTGGTCTTCCACTTCTGATCTTGGCTATCTGGCCTATCTCTTGAGGGCCTGGTCTTGGCTATCTGGCCTGTCTCTTGAGGATGAGCATAAATGTACGCTCACACATCCCTCTGTGTTGTTTCCTCCAGCAAAGGACTCAAAGGACACGAAATTGCAATGTAGGCACGCCTTGAGGCAGCCATCAGAAAGCGGTGGCTAGGACTGTGCAGTCCAGTTGGTCGTCAAAACAACTGTCGGTACAATGCACTAGTCAATGCACTTGTCAACACACTTAGCGCAGCTGCATGACTCAACAGAGACCGTCCCGGTCTTACAGCCAACCCCTCAACTGCTGCTACACACTACAGCAGCAATCTGACCTAGAAGGCCAGCAGGGGGAGGAGCTGCTGCCTTACGCCCTCACTGATCGTCCCCCTCACACCACGTCACCCAACGACAGCTTCCTACGCGTGGGTGGTCATGAGGACTACGATGGGGGGAAGACAAATGGACGACGCATGAGCAGCAGACTAACGGATCGCCCCCGCCACACGTTTGGGGACGGCAGCGTTGGCGGGGGAGGGAGTGAAGGTAGGGTAGGGGATAGTAACACCAAACATCAAACATGTGTCATGGGCTTCAGCTAGTAGGATGTTGTGTGTGAGAGATGATGGTTGGGGTTGGCCAAATGTGTGCACCTATTTCAGGCTTGTAGATTCCTGTACGTGCTTGACGGTGCATACAACTAGAGAATAAGTTGACCTCCTTGATTATGAAGCCCTTTAATCATGACAAATCGGCGACTTTGTGGTAGTACCAATTTTAGGGTGAAGGTGTCGCGCCAACCAAGTTTGCGATTGCGTGAACAGAGCTAGCTTTTGGCATGTGTCTGGTTGTAAAGTAAGACAGTGTGTTGTCTAATTACTGGAGGTGGCATCGTGAGCCACATGAACACCCTGGGAAGATCAGCAGGTGCAGTGACGTGGACTGAGCAGAATTTGTGCCGCTCAGACTCATGCATGCACTCAATACACGCACAGGTATTCACACATATGCACACACGCAGACACGGTATGCACATGCACACCACATGCAGTGCTGCGTATTTTTGCATGAACTGCATTTGCACAATATATGCACACACACAAACACACACACACACACTGGTTGGCACCTTGCAGGAAGTGCTTCTGGGTTATGGGAGGAGCGGTGGCCGATGGCTCTCCTAGTGCTGCTGTACATGCTGCAAGGCATCCCTATGGGCCTAACGTTGGGGGCTTTGTGAGTGTTGAGAGGATATGTGATTGTTTTGTGTGCACTTATTGGTACTGGTGAACCTCTTTCACCAGTGAGCAATTGGCTTGCTGGAGTCAATGAGTCAATGAAGCTTTCATTTACTTCCCCACTGAGGCCCTGAGCTACTAGTCAATTGAATTATTTGTGAGATTGTGTTGGACCAGTGAGATTGTGTTGTGACCAGTGAGATTGTGCTGGACCAGTGAGATTGAGTTGTGAGATTGTGTGTGACCAATAATGACTTGTACATGAATTGCTGAAGGTAATGATTGTGCGCGATGAGATCAAAGGTTTAATCACAAGATAAGTAGCTCGTCACACTCGGTCTTGTCCTGCATAAAAAGTTCATCGCAAAAGATTGGCTATGTGCCACCCTACACGTGCAACACTCACCAATTACATTCATACACTCACAAACCACACATACACACAACAAGAGGAAATACTATGCCCCCTTTACACACACACACACAGATGTGCGCAACCGAACACACACGCAGCAAACACTCATACACATGCACAAAATACACACACCACATTGACAAACACAAACACACACACACCATTCCCACGCATACTTGCACGCACAGGCCCTTCATGCTCCAGTCCCGCCTATCCTTCTCCCAGATCGGCATCTTCTCCCTTGCCACCTACCCCTACTCCTTCAAGCTGTTATGGAGCCCCATTGTGGACAGCTGGTACAGCACAAGGCTGGGGCGCCGCAAGAGCTGGATCGTGCCTGTCCAGGTGAGTGCCTTCACGTCTATAAGACCAAAAATCCTCTACTGCTCGCCCATACACCATCTCAGAAGGATGCAACTGAGCAATGTCTGAGCGCATGACCCTGCATTCACTCCATCAATCCTCTGCTACTTTGTTTTCCCCTGAATTTATCCCCAAACGCCTCCGGAGCATAAGATTTTGCCTTTCTGGCTTTCGCCACAAGCTCACCACACGTACCACAATCACCACACTCACCACACTTACCACACTTACCACACACACCACACTTACCAAACTCACCTCACACAGCTCACCACGGGGCTCTTGCTGTTAGGCTGTGCTGACTGGGTGCAGCATCTGTTTGACAGCGCAAACGTGGGCATCCTGACCGCCATCTTCTTTGTGTTTGTGCTCCTAGCAGCGACACAGGTGAGTTCAGGTGGCTTGCTACATCCTTGCTGCATGCCCCTCGTTCACGCTCTCTTCACAGTGCTCTGCGTCTGGCCGGCAACTGCTCATGGTTGTGCTCTTGGTGTGTTCATATCTGGGACGGTAGGGAGACTGAAGTCGAGTCACTTATGTTCAGGATGCTGCCAGGGGGCCATCACAGCATGTCACGCCTTTTGCTTGTGTCCCTGTTGGGCAGAAATTGATGCCCGGGGTGTCATTGAAACCGTGTGCCTTAGCAGCGTACCTGCTCGTTATCTTCTTTAAATAACTAAAACGTTCTGTACGTTTTTGAAGTTTCCAGTGCTCGCACAGACTGTTGCATTCTTCATGTCATATTCAGAAAGGCACACTTGCAGACCCTTCTACACGTTCATACACGGAATTGGCTTATCCTTCATCACAGGATATTGCTGTGGACGGTTGGGCGCTCACACTGCTGTCTCCTCCAAATGTGGGGTACGCCTCCACCTGCCAAACTGTCGGGACCTCTACAGGCTTTTTCACCTCCTTCACTGTGTTTTTGGCCCTGCAGGTGAGAGGGAGTGTGTTAGGCAAGTCTGTCTCTGTGGTAAGCCTGCGTATGTGCTGTGTTTTTGTCGGCAATGGGTCTGTGCCCGTGATGCCTCTTTTTCTGCAGCATCTGTGAGACGCACGTCGGTTTTCTCATCTACAGACTTTGCAAACCCAGAGGGCAGACTTGATTTATAGGCCCAAATCATGCTCCCAACATGCTGATCAGATTTCAAACAGCTGAGGGGCTTTGCTTTCGAGTCGTTTTGGGTCCAACAAACAGGGTGTTTGAACAAGGCTAGTCCCCCCTTCCCTTTTCCATCTGCAGGATGCAAACTTTTGCAACCTCCACATCAGGTCTCTTGGTTGGGCTCAGAGCCTGTTTTCAATGGCTCCACACTCAAGCCTTGGGCTGGTCACCCTTTCAGGCTACTTGAAGTAGGTTAATTCAGGCTCTGCTCTTAGCGATTACCTTGACGTTATTGCAAGGCATTCCGTGCCTCAGGCAACAGGTTTGTTTATCCAACAACAGACTGGGCCATGTTTCTCTGTTACCTGACATCCAGCTGTGGTTGTTGCTGTCTCCCTTTTGCTTCACAGGTTTTGGGGCGCGTTCTTCTTGGTTGCGACCCTTGCCATCTGGGTGCTCAAGTCAGAAGTGCTTTCGAAGGAGGAGGAGGAGAGTGCATCCAGGAATGCTGTGAGCAGCAGGGCGTGTGGGTGCAGCCCACTCTGGGGTGAAATCAAGGCAGCATACGTGGCCCTGTGGCAGGTGGGCAGAACACGTGTGCCAGCAAGTTACCGTGTACCAGAGTCTTGTACTCATGCATGTGAGTGTGCATGTATGTATGTACTCATGGTTGCACGCGTAATTTGCTTTTCTAGCGGATGGGGATTAATGCAACACTGTACGTGCATGGCTGTGTGCATGCAATTGCCAGCGCAAGCGGCTCTATGGGAGGTCACTATATTTTGGCATGAAATTCTGAATACACACATGTGTTTATGCATGTGTGTTTGTGTATGTCGGGAAGGCTGCAAATGGTTTGTCCGGTGCATCTAGCTCTGGCAGAAAGTCAGGATAAGACTGTATGTCACAAATAAATGCCAAGATATCTTCATAGCTTTTCTTTGGCTGAGACTGCAAAGAGAAACAGAAACAGCTGCAATGCTTGTATGGCATGGATTACAGCAGGAGCAAATGAATGACCACAATGTCTATGTAATGTGACTGCTCTGTTTTATGCTGCTGCCTTATTTCCCTGCACCCAAACTCTCACACAGGTAGTAAAACTGCGTGCGGTGTGGCAATTTGCTGCGCTGCTGCTGACATACCGCTTGGGGATGCTTGTGGCTGAGTCAGCCTTTAGTCTGAAGCTCATCGATAAAGGGGTACCTAAGGAGACGCTAGCAGCTTTGGTGCTGTTTCAGGTGCGTGTTTGGGCTTCACGATTCTAGGTAATGAGTAAGCGGTTTTGCAATTGGGACGGACGCCTTGTAGGGTTGTGGAATGAGGAAATGCAGCTTTTCGTTTCTTTTGCCTTACGTCACTGAGTCTAATTACATTAAACTGGCAAAGTTACGTCACTTAGTCTCATTATATTAATAGGCAAATTTTTGGTGGTTTGCACCCTGCTTCAAATTCTTTCATGTTTTTGGTGGAGCTAAGCAATCATTTAGGAACCCCCTAACCTCCTGCTTGTCCCATTGGTTGCATGAGCTACAAATGCACACGTGTGATGCACTGCACAGCCTCCTACTGACTTTTGCTGCTGGTCACGTCTCACCTCACGGGTGCTTCACTGTGCCTTGCAATCTCCTGCTGGTCCTGAGTGGCTGCAAGCCACCTAGCTAGCACTCGTGCTTTGCTCTTGCCTTGCAGTTCCCTGTGGAGCTCGTGACTGCAGTAATTGCCGGGCGCTGGGCAGCAAACTACTCGCCTTTCAGCCCTTTCATCGTTGGCTATGGCCTGCGTCTAGTGGTGAGCACTGAGCAAAATGCTTTGCTGCTACGTACTGAATCCTATGCGCTGGGGATCTGTAATAAAGACATTTTTGTATGAATCTGCCAACCTTCAATATGACCAACATGCATCGGCTCCTATATGTTGTAATACCTAGGAAAAGAAAGCTCCTCCTGGGTGCAAGCAGTGATGTGCCAAAACGCCGTGTTTTCATTTCAGACCGGTCATGGTGTGGTTATGGTACAGTACGGTCAAAATCTGTATTACACAGTCAAAGGAAAAATATGGTCAAAGCAAGAAAAAGGTTCCGCCTTTTTTACCTATTTGCAGGTGAGAAAGAGGAATCTCTGGTCACAACTGTGTTTTTGCTTTTTCACCCCTTTTTTGTGTGCTTTTCCTTTTAACAAAGCCCCTGCATGTATGTTTGCTGTACAAGTATTTGCGCTGTGCAATATTTGAGCCCAAAACGACCCTGAACTCAAAAAAGGCCAGTCTCCAACCTTTTGCACTGTACCATAACCGTATCATATTTTACCGTACATATGGCCGGACCGTACTGTGCCATACAGTACACCGTACACCGTAATGGCAATCGCTGGGCGTAAGCTGTATTCCGTATCAAATTGCTCAAAGCTTTGTTTTTTGGCCGGTCGTGAGTTTTTAGTCTGAAATATGGATGTTTGTTTAAACCTCCTGCTTAAACACGAGCCTCCACCTCAACTTTCCGCAACATGGACACATTACACACATACACATTACACATTACACATTACACATTACACATTACACATTACACATTACACATATACACACAAGATACATGGCTGCAAGCAGAGCACCTAATGAATAGTCTGACAGTGAGTAGGCCCAACCATTAACAAGGAGGCCTCCTTCACACCACTATTAGTGTCAAAAGCATCGCTTGCTTTGTCTCACTCACAGGTGGCTGCCGTTGCTGTCATGGCAGTGAGAGACTTCCCAGGGGTAGAAGCCAAAGATGGCACTGGTGGAAGGCACACTAGCTTTGCGGTGCGTGCTCCAGCTGCAAAGCAAAAGACAGAGTGCACATGATTAATTGCTTGCTTGTGCCCTGGCGTGCACGCCATCTTCTATCCTACATTTGAGTGATTTGTTTGGAGTGTGTTTCAAGTGTGTGGCGCGTGACATCCGTCCTGGGATTTATGCTGTGTGCACCCAACAATTCACCTGTGTGCAACCGGACTGTCGTGCAAACTTAGTGGCGACTCATGAGTCCTGTATTGCATGCAGTTGTGTAGTCCAAATAGCATGCGTTTGTCACAGCCATGTGCTGTCAAATCCTTGCACAACCAGCCTTGCCACGCTTCCTCACCTGAACACCGGTGAGTGATGAACAAAAACAAACACTGAACACATCATCATCCACAGTGCATCTCACTGCTACCTGCACATTAAAATTTCCTCTTCCGCCTGTTGATTATCTAGGCCCTGACTGCCATCAGCCTGGCCACACCTGCTGTGAGCACGCTGTGCTTCACGGCCGTAGGGTCCTTTTCTAACACCATCAGCGACCCCGGCATGGTGGGTGTGGGTGCGTGTGGTGTGCGATAGATACAAGCTCCTGGGAGTTCTAGAGAAAGGAGGTCACAATCAGGAGATGTCACGGAGAAATCATGTGTATGCAAGCAGGAATCAGTGCAAAGCTAGCACAGAAGCCTTCAGGCCCGTCTACACGGGCAGGCAATATGTGCGTGTGTTAGAAGCCTTCAGGTCCGTCTACACAGGCAGGCAATACGTGCGTGTGTAAAGGGGGAGAAAACAAGGGAGACATTAATGAGGTTTGATTTGTAGTTTGAGTTAGATTGAGGTGTATTGGGGATTGGTGTTACTTTGTGCGTCGGTTGTGGGCTAGGTCTGTGGTCTGTGACAGGTATCCCTATGAGCTTTGTTGTCATTGGCAATACTTACTTAGTGGTGTGCACGCGTGGTTTGCAACCTGCTGTAGTATCTGTAGCACTGGGCAAGGTTGGGTACCAAATTGTAAACCAGAATAGTCATAACCGATGCATGTAGCATGAGCGACCATTATCAGTAGGCAATGCTAACAAGCAAGTCCAGCGGGCCTCCCCCCTGCTTACTAGACAGATGCGCCTCAATGCATCCTGCAAGTTGATCCTGCTCTGTTTTGCTTGCGTATTGAGTAACCACAGCCTTTGCTCAATGCCAAACACTTTTCCAACAAATGCTGCTTGCTGGATTGATGTATCCATGCATCCTGCAGGGTGGTGCCTACCTCACGTTGCTGAACACCATTGCCAACATGGGCATCATCTTCCCCAAGGCCCCCCTGTATTACCTTGTGGACATGCTCACTTATACGAGCTGCCTGCCCCCGCAAGATGGCTCAGCCACCGATACTGCTCTGTTGCAGGTGTGTGTGCAAATGTGTGAGAATGCATGTGTGTGTGCGTGTGTGAGCAGCATGCAAATTTGTTCAAGCTGCTTGTTGGAGCATACTCAGAACTAAAAATTGCTGTGCTTGTATGCATGATTTGAATAGGTGTGCTCAGTTAAATTTTGTTTGTAGGCTTTTCCCCTGTGTCTTAGACTGCCGCCTCATGCACAGCCGTGATAATTTGAAATTTTACGCGCTGCGCCTGATTACGGTGTGTTAATTTGTGCCTGCAAAAATAGTGCTGTTATCATTCACTGCAGGGCCTTGCTTGTCCAAAGAAACCTTCTGAGCTAGCTGGGGTGAACGAGTGCGCTAGTGCAGGTGAGAGGATGTGACGCATGCATCAAGCCTTTAATGAGAGGATGTGACGCATATATTAAGCCTTGAATGAGAGGATGTGACGCATACATCAAGCCTTGAATGTTGCTAACCTTTCTAGCAATCCCGAGCGCTGCTACTCTGCTTGTCAAGAAAGGGCGGACACATATTCTAGCCCGACCAAGAACCACTTAATAATTTGTAAGGCAATTGTTGTAACTGCCTTTATCATGTCTTGGGTCAAGCCACTCTTACGCAACACATTTTCTCAACACTCCTTCTGCTTGTTCACCTCGTCTTCCTGTGCCTTGTAACCTCAGGTGGAACTTGCGCCATCATCTCTGATGGCTTTTACACTGTGTGCTGGGGCTCACTGGCCTTGGGAACGGTTCTGGGAGTGCTATATGCCAAATTCTTACCGCACCTGATGGGTCTGCCTATCGGAGTGTGGCGGGCCGGGGGTGGTGGGGGAAGTAGCATAGTCAAGGGGGGAGGGAACAAGGGAGACAAGAGCGAGGTTTGAGTTGTAGTTTGAGTTTGATTGAGGTGTATTGGAAATTGTAGCAGTAATGTTGATGGACAATTTAGGAGAAAACGTGATACAACGATGGGCATCTCGAAAGTTTTGGGATTTCCTGATCAGGCATCATTGTTTTTCTTTTCGGTCCTTGTCATTTCTGCCTCTCACTTGCCTCTTTCTAGGACTCTGCCGTGTATTCATGGTTTTGCCATGAGTTATTATATGCCGTAAATTGCAATTGGAATGGCGATTGTTTAGAATGACGAATGGCAAATTGGCCGATGAGAAAATACACGGCGAGACTGAAATAAGCGCTATGAAAGGGCCACACATGGGAGCCAATCTTGTCCTTACCTTACCATATCCTGTTTTAATTCTGCAAAGTTGTGGGGCTTGCACTGACTTCCTGTGCGCTACCTGGCAGCTAGTCCAAAGCAATTGTTTTAGTGGCTTTGAATATTTGATGGCATTGTGAGGAAGCTTTGCCTCTTTCCTTATATCCTGCAAATCATATGCTTTTAAGTGCAGCGGAAAAAATTAATATCATAAACAGCGTTGAAGAACAGAACCATGCTACCAGCCCCCAACATGTTCATGCAGCAGCAACCCGTGTGGGGTATGCACAACCCCAATCCCCATTTCAATCCTTTCTTCCAACCTCAACCATTCCAGCAGCAGCAGCAGCAGCAGCCATCGTCCCCAGTCACACCACCTCCCTCGCAACCTTCTGTTGAGCCCCAAGCACAACTCCCCTCGCATTTCTTTGTGCAACTGGCAGACTTCATCATGCCCCAGATCGCACAGCTGATAGAGACCAGCAACAGCAGAGTCACGGGCGAGGTTCGCGAGACCCTTCTTGGCATCCAGGCGAACATGGACGATTGCAGCAAGACGGCCCGCCAGGCACAACGAGCAGCAGAGGAAGCGCAGGCAGCAGTGCTGCAATTCTCCGCAGCGTCAGCCTTCGACCAGCAGCAGCAGCTGTGGGCCGTCGCTTCTGAGATGGACCGTCCAGCAAGGGCAGCAAAACGGGGAGTCATATTTGTCATACCAAAGAAAAACAGCCCTCCCTTCTCCTCTGAATCACTCACAGCTGGAATCCAGCTCCGTGGCAGCATCAGCTGCAGCCCACCCCTCGGAATCATCGGTGGCGTGGAAGTGAAGTGCAGCCAGACAGAAGACTGCACCGCCATGCTCCAGCACCACAGGAACAGTCCCCACTTTTCGGTCAGCTTCAGTAGGACACGTACAGAACAGCTGAGAGACAAGCTGTACAGGAAG
>Ga0307967_1001809_pt1 | contig 12605 bp, 15 predicted proteins | sample OrgLakmetagen648_FD_201828 | JGI IMG/M metagenome (GOLD analysis project Ga0307967, IMG submission 201828) | Saline water microbial communities from Organic Lake, Antarctica - #648 | ecosystem: Environmental > Aquatic > Non-marine Saline and Alkaline > Saline | place: Antarctica: Organic Lake... | reverse complement strand
CACCAATCCCAGAGGGGAAATCACCCCAGTGCTTGCATATATATTATATATATGTGTGTTAGTATGCCCGTGTGCGTGCATATATGTGTTAATGCGTGTATTTGCGTTTGCGTTAACATTACTGGTATCACCTTGTTTGGAGAACAAGAATAATTATGTAAGCCGGGTTGTAATATAGAGTTGGTACGGTTGCTGATTGCTGGTGGTGGGCTTCAAATGATACTGACAGCTGACTTGCAGCCAGCAGATGTAGAACATGCCAGGAGGAGCATGGGGGCTAGGTGGATTGCCTCGCGCTAGTGAGCTTTGTGCTAAAGCAAGAGCCTTTTTTCCCTCTATAATGAGCAGCATTCAGGTTACACACAAGAGCTTCTGGGTTGGTGCGAAAGAGCTGTGGCGAGTAATGCACATTGCCATGACAGGAACATTGCCTTGACTGGAACAACTTGTGACATAAAAGGATGGCGTTGGTAGCAAATACATGGCCCTCCACAGCCACCCTACAAAGCTTGTGCATTATGTAAACAGCTGTCGCCCTCAAACTTCATAACTTGTGTGTGTTGCTGGACTGCTGATCAGCTTGTTGCTCTGAAAGAGCGACGTGGGCACTTGGGTAGCAACAACACTTTCCCATAACACTTTCCGCCACATGATAGCGGGACCTCGCTTTTTTTTACAGACACCACTCCTTTATGTTGCTCGCATTTGGGGTTCTGTTCCTCTGTTATATCCAGTGTCACAGCACATACCAGAAATGCAGCACTCTCAACCCGCTCTTTCCACTCTCACCCTTGTGGTGCTTGCAACTGCAGGCTGGGTGCGCGAGATGTATGCCTGGGATGCGGCTGTGGCGTTGCATAAGGAAGAGGTCAAAGTCCGCACGGAGCACTATCCTTACAGCACGACCATTGTGCAGCCGCCCTTTGATGTCAGCCTCGGCCAGGCTTGCATGACACATTACACCTGGGGGGCTTTGTACCATGAGGGTGTTCCTAGCAAGGGGGGCAAGCAGGTGCGGGGATGTGACATTCGATGTCGATTGTCCATGTGTGTAGGTTGTGTGTAGGTTGTGTGTGTAGTGGTTTATGTTTTTGCGTGCCTTTGTGTGCCAGTGTATGTATGCGAGTGCTCGCATGTGGTGTGCATGTGTGCGTGTGTGTGTCCGTATGTGCGTGTTTGCATGTGTGTTTGTTTGTGATGTTTAACACTATACCTTGCCCAGTGCCTTTTAAAGTATGTGTTTCACTGTTAGAGCTTTTAAGAGAGCGTGCTGTCTCTAGTCAATACTGCAGTATCTTCATCTCTAATTTAACGACATTTACCTCACCAATTTTCTACTGCAGGTGTACCGGTGGGAGAAGCGAGACATAGGCAGGCTGGAACAGTCGCTCAAGGTGTGCACGTGCAGCAGGGCTCAGACCTTGAAGGGCGCATGGCTGCTTGCTCAGCTGTGCCTGTTTGTGCTAAGCTTCTTGATGCATTGCTTGAGGCTGGCAAGTGCAGCAGGGTTGGCTGGATCCAAACAGCACTGTAGCACATGCACATGATCCGTGTGAGGAGCATTCATCAGTTGTGATGAGCAGGAAACCATGATGCTGTGGGTTTGTTTAACCAGTTGCATGATGTTAGTACGTACTACTTGCTTGATCTGGCTCAATTAATTGGATGCAGAAAATTGTCAGCATCATAGTTTCTGCCTCTGTTGCTGCACATAGGTTTCTTATGTATGTAAAACAAGTGGGTGTGATCCTACGGATCACAAAAAATGGGGCAGAGCCTGCGCTGCAACCTGCATTGAAGACCCAATGTAGTGAGAGCAATTCAGGGGGGAGGCTGTGCTCCCTCTGCACCCCACTGCTCCTGTTCAACCATTTCTGAGATGGCAGCCTGGTCTTTGCAATGAATAGCGGCATTGAAATGAGTTGACAGTTCAGGGGGGGCTGCGCCCCCCCTGCACCCCCCCTCTCTTGCGTTTGCACAGTCCCTGTCATACCATACCGTGCCTGAAGCTGTGTGACCTGTGCAGCGCCATCTCTTACCCTAAGTATTTCCGGTCCCCCATGGAAGTGGTGTGCCGGAAGCTGCAGCCTGAGTAACCGCGCGAGTTGCCCCACAGAATCACAACTTGGACACTTGATGATTAATTATTATTATTTTGAAACACATTGTACACTCGCACTTTCGCCTGAGACCTCGCAGCACCTCCCATGCGAGTGTGTTGACCGCACACCCGAGGGCATGGCTGGAATCAGCGCAAAATCAGCTTTCTGGCTGTGCCATTCTTTTGGCGTGAAGTGGCCTGGAAGGCTCAAAGCTTTATTCTTTCAGTGTGGTGACTCAGCAAGTGGAAAGAAAGTAAGCGAGGCTACGCCCTGGGGGGCTCCGCCCCGAAAATTCTACATAGTACGGGAGTTTGTCAGCCCCTTTGCAGGAGCACTAACCATCTGAACACGCGCTTGCCTGCTTGCAGATCGAGAAAATCCCCATGCCCATCCCATTCCGAGAAGGCCTGTTTTTAGAGTTTGATGCTCCTCTGACAAAACCCCGGCATGACCTGATTGTCTTGCAGCTAGCTCAGGTACGCTCAAGTAATCTCCAGTCCAGCCCTGTGTGTTTTGCATCGTATTTTCTCTGTGTCTGGACTCAGTTGTAGATTAACTGGAAAACCTCTATCCTGCTTCTCTAGTCTTTCAAGCATTCAATAAAGACGGGGTGCACTCTTTTACTGAAATGGTGCCTCTCAACTGCTGCTGCTGGCCTGTATACAATTGTGTAATATAGGGTCCCTGCACATCTATAGGAAATTCTTAAATAGGTCGAAGGGGAGGGGAGCTGCTGTTCAAGGCACATTCTTACAGCATGTCGGGTGTTTGTCACAATCGTTATGGCTTGGATCAATGTGTCCACTGTAATTTTTATCTAAATGGATCCTGAAATCAAGGAAATCTAGGTTTTTTGTATTTATACTCGAATGAGTATCATCTAGCCATTGTGTGAACTTGCATAACAAATGGTTTGATTTTACCTCCACAGACAGAATATTACACATCACACGTGGTTTTTCCTTCCTCCCACGATGCAGATGAACCGAGCAATCGACCTTTTACCGGATCTGACAACTTACTATAAGACTGTTGCAGAGCCTAGGATCCAAGCGGCCATCCATGAACGTGATGCAAGAAATAAGCTGACAACGGCATCATGATTGCGTTGTTCTATTTCTGAGTACTGCCACGCCGCCCATGGACTTGCTGTTGTCCACAACTTGTTTTGTTCCTTCGTGCAGTTGTAGCATTCTTTACCCTACAGTGTGTAGTTTTGCCTTCTACAATCATAGCAGTAAAGACCATCAGAATGTACTCCTTTTTTCTCTGTATCTGGTACCTCCCGGTGATCAAATCACATGCAATTAACATTTATCATTGAACTGCCAGTGTATGCACGTGATTAGAGACGGGGGTCTGTTTGGTTAATTAGTACATATTTGAGATAGAGCGACTTTTCTTAACGTTTGCCATTTAAAACAGGCCGATCTGTCAAATTACATTTGGCTATAAGCTGCAAGCCAACGACAAGGCTAGTAAGGATAATTCTTGTCAGTGGTTAAAACGATTAAGAAAAGTCAATTCAGTAAAGGCTGTTGCCTGCCCAAAACCCAATCAGCATGTGTGTCCACACCCAGCCAATTCCCAGCGCACAGTACATAGAAGTTAGCATGAGCGGCAAGAAAGGTAAGCGCAGCCCCCACAGGGCGGCATGCAGGAAACTGCAATACACCTCCAGCAGCACGAAGCCTGCCAGGTAGAGGCTTGCGAAGGGCCTCTCTATGTGTGTCTGCACGCCGACACCCCTTGCCTTCTCTGAGTCTCCTTGGTCCCCCAGACTTCTGTGCATCCCCCCCATGGACCCATAATCCAGCTCCGACCATGACAAGCGGCCCTGACTTTCTCCCAAAGGTTGCTTCCCCCTACTACATACACCTTTTACGACACTACCCTGATCCTCCTCTCCTCCCGACACACCTAAGCCCCTCTCCTCAGTGATCATCCCCCCTTCTCGCTCTTTCCTTTTTCCCTTCAGACCCCCTCTCGTTAAGGAATCAGCCAGGCTAGGTGCGGCGGCTGGTGTGCTATAGGTGTGCTCATTCTGGGCTTCTCTTGCACGTGCCCAGCAGCTCCCACTACTGTGGAGGGCCCCCAACCCACAGGAAGCTGCCCAATAGTAGGAAACCAGCAGCAGCAGCTTAAGTAAGTGCTCCTGCGAGCAAGTGCAAACAGAAAGGGGAGGTGGATAATGCCATTATAATCTAACTACTGTTTTCCGCAAGCAATGTTGCTAGGCGGTTGCCACCTCTTCCTGAATGTCATACTTATTTCAACTCATTTTGGTCGTCATTTCATTTAATTACGCCTGGGGTCACTACTGTCAAGTTCAATCAGGTGCTCCCTCAGTCTCATTTCTATCTTGAAGTTGCAGCAATGCAGCTTACACGTCACGCAAATCTCACCTGGGGGCGGAACAGAAGGGGTAAGAGGCCGTACAGCGCAGCTGAGGATAGCACCAAAAAGTCCCTAGCTGCAGAGCGGTGCCCTTGAACAGCAGGAATGGTCAAGGCTATGAGAGCCTGCAAGGTAGAAAGGAATATTCCAAGGGGAAGGAGTCATGGCATGTCACAAAAGGCCTGTCAAGGACTGCGATGAAGTACATGGAATGTCCAGCGTTTCAGCAGTGTATTTAATATTGTTCCAGTTCACAGGCAAACATATGCCCTTACAGCTGTAAACCTTGTAAGGTTTGTGGTTTAATCCTGAGAAGCCACAAGCTCACACATGGTTGAAAACCCTGGTAAGTCGTGAGACCAGTGTCCACATGGAGAGCCCCTGACCTGACACTCTCATGTGCGTACATACACAACATTCATAGAATGACAGAAGCACACATGCAGAAGGACAGGAGCGACAGGAGCATGCTCATGAGAGGTGACTGCTAAAATAACTGAATGCAATGCACATTCTTCTATAAATTTTGGCTCACAAACTGTAAAACTTGCAGGAACAACAACAGATTTCCCCCTCTCATCTTTCTTACCCAAGTCTGCACTCACAACGCTGCACCCACAACCCTTACCTTCTGCTGCAAGTGTCACTGGGGAAGATTCCTGTACCATGTCAACACAGCCTTGCGTTGCGAAATGATTCCTAGCATTGGAATGACTTCCTGTAATGCTGAAACACTCATTCCACCATTACACATATAATTCGAGCACACTTCTGCCAAACACGCTACTGGACCTACAAAACGTGATACTGCTCTTTGCCACTGTTAGACACCATACACAAACACACACACATCACCAAAATCTCACAACACACACACATACACACACAACGCACCGGCAGGATCGCTTTCTCGTGCACATGGTAGCCCAGCCAGAACCCACACAGGCAGGAGTAGGCGACCATGGCAGCAAAGCGCTGCGGCTGAGGGCGTGCCCACAGTGACGCAGCAGCAGGCAGAAGGGCTAGCAGCACCAGTGCAGCAGCCACCCAAGGGGCAATCATGGGTAGAACATGCAGCTGCGCGATGCCAACTGTGCCGCCTACAGGGGGGGTTGTGAGTGAGGAGGAGCAGAAGAGGGGATTGGAGGAGGGGGTCGAGAAGGGAACAGCAAAAGCAGCGGCAGTTCAGGAGGTGCAGAGGCAGAAGCTGAGCAATGCCGACTGTGCCACCTTAACGGTCATGAAAGAAGGGGAGTGGCTTGGTGGTGGGACATTGAGGAAAGTACAAAGAAAAAAGTGGCAGGCACTTCAGGGGCAATTAGGCAGTCGCTGAGCAAAACCGCCTGTGCCATCTTGAGGGTCGTGAGCAAGGAGAAGCAGAGGGAGCATAGAGGAAGAGAGTTGAGAGGGCATTTCAAGGCACAGGTAGAGGAGTGGGTAAGCTGCATCACAAAACAAGCAGGTGTGGCAAACCTAAAATGCAGATTGTTTCACACAAGATGAGAAAACATGAGGCAAAAGTGACGTGGCAGCGATCTAAGGAACACACCGCTTGGATGGTCGTGAACAAGGAAAGAATAGCACAAACGGTGCATTTCACTTCAACTTCATAAAACCAAAGAACACAATACTTGGCAGCCTTTTTGCGCTGACAAAAGTGCAGAAATGGAAGCATGGAAAGCGTTTAAGTAGTTTGGCCAGAACCAGATCTAAACGGTGTAAATACGGTAATTTTTGCCGGGATTTCATCAAATATACGGTCATATACGGCGTATATATACGGTTCTGGCTAACCCTACAATTAAGTCTATCTAGAGCACGGATTCCCTGTACTTCAGACGACTTTAAATTCAGAAGTAGACCTTACACTCTCAGTGCCCAAGTGATTTTCTCCCTCACAGTTTGACAGTTGCCAGTCCACACGCACAAGAAGAAGAACTACGCAGGCAACGAAAAGCACACTAAATAAGAAAAAGGGCTGCTTTGGTGTCAAACACCGGAAAAATATTAACAAAGAGATGTAATTAAGTCAATGGAGATCAGGCAAGTTGCAGGCTTGACCTGGAATTGGCTTCTGATGAGGTTAATTAGCACACACACATACCACATACGCAAACACACTACACTACACGATAAGACCCATCGTGGTCTTTTATTTTGGTACTCACTAGCAGAGTTAACTAACGGCAAGCCATCAGCCTCACTGTCCAGCTGCCTCGCCCATCCAGGGGGGACTACAGCTGCTAGGATCTTGTCAGCTCCGGAATACAAGGCCCACAGGTTGGCAGCCCAATAGGCGTGCGTGAGGCCTCGGCCAAAAGGGAACAAGCGAGCAGTCAGCTGCATGTGCGTTTGTGTGTTTCGTGTGTGTATGTATGTGCGTGTGTTTGTTTGTTTGTTTGTGCATGTGTGCGAGTGTGTAAACGCGTGTTTGATTGTGTGCCGCAAACACCCGTTTGGTAAATGGGCAATGTAGTTGCGAATCATGCAAGATAGCCTTACCACGGCCTTGCAATTACCCAGTCTCATCAAAGTTTCCCCTTACTCGCTCGTCCTTGGCTTGTATGCACAACGCACAGTCCTACTTTGTTCTGTTGCAACATGACTCCCTTCAAATGTTTGTACCTTGCCCTAAGGGGATCGGCAAGAAAGCGGTACATGCATGTCCCTCACGCTCATAAGAATTACAAGGTGCACTATGTGATTTGTTACCACAGCGCAGGGCATGTTCTAAAAGCATGCAAAGTTTTGAAATTTTTTGAAAGTTGATTCTTGTTGTTGTTGATGATCTTGGAGGGGAAAAAGTGGAGCTCCTTACCGGGTGACAAGCTAGTGTGCATGTTGCATGTTACATGTTACGTGTATGCACAAATTTGGTGCGTTGGCAGTGGCACCTTTGAACTCCTCTAAGTTGTCCATATGTCCCTGTCACCATGGCATTACACTCTGCCTTTTCACACACGCCTGAGCGGCCCATGCGTACGAAAGGCCCCAGTACACACCCCAAGGCAATATTTATTCCTGCCCGTCACCATGGCAATACACTCTGCCTTTTCACTCACACCTGAGCGGCCTGGCCCATGCGTACAAAAGGCCCCAGAACACACCCCAAAATGAAGAGCACAGTGCCTCCCATGGCTGCAAAACGCGCGCCCCCAGCCAGCCAGCCGCGTCTTCCTGAGAACCCACAAACGTGTGTATGTTTACGTGTGTATGTGTATGTGTGTGTATGGGTGCGCGTGTTTCAGTTATAAAGTGCATGCACGAGCAAATAAGGCACAGTACGCTCTCCAAGGGCACGCACTTGCAGAGACCTACCAGTTGTGCTTTCTCTAGCTCCTCTGCTGCTGCCCACACCGTGCACGCCAGCACACCAATGCCTCAAGATGTGCACAAAAAACACAGGGCCACAGAACAGGAAGAGGTGCTTCATGCACAGCAGGGTAGAAAACAGAGTGCCTGCCAGCCAATCGTGACCACGGTGCATGAAGTGGATGGACCAGAGCAGCAGGCCTGTGGGAGGGGTGTTTGTGTGTACTTGTGTGTGTGAGTGTGTGTTTGAGTATGTATCTGTGTATGTGTGTGTTTATTTGAGTCTGTGTGCGTGTGTACGTATATGTATGAATGTGTGTGTGTGCGCAGTCTATGATGGGCCTGCAGCCTGCAGGCGTAATCAATCTAGAATTTGTCGTCAAAAACCCACCCAGCACATGCAACCAAACAATCAAGTACAAGGCAGGCACGGCCAACACACTGGTGCGCACACATCGGTAAGTACATGGTGTGAGCTTGTGTGAGACGCAAGGCAACGGATAATGTGCAACACTTCTTAAACCTGAGCAGTCCGGCCCGTGTGAGCTTCATGCGCATTAAACGTAACATCAGGCAAAGACGAGGCACGCAGGCAGCTATGTATCAGAACATTGCAAATGGCTATTTATAGGTCTGACTTCAGTTTAAGTTTGAGTTTCAGTTCACACGCACAACGCACAACCAAGTGTATAGCAGCAGGACAAAAAAAGGACGCAGGGTTTGCACCTATGAGGAGGCCGTTGTACTGGAAATGGACGTGATCAACCAACAGCAGTCCGGCGTTGCACACAATGAGGCCAAACAGGACCACACCGTGGAGGGTACTGTGGCTGTTGCTGGCAGACCTGCGTGTTAAGAGCAAGGTCAAGCAAAGCAGAGCTAAGGGGAGGAGGGAGGGGCAGAGCGGGCTTCGAGTGCGTATAACGTTCTGAAAGGTCGTAGTTTGTGGCTTATGCTGGGTGGATAGGATGAAATTCAGATTTACTCTCAAAGTACTGCTTGTGCGCCTTATTTGTTCACTCCCTTCGGACCTCCTCATCAACGAGCAATGAGGCTTGTATGAAAGTGCCAACCATACAAAAATGGCTGTCCACTAATGTACCCACGCTCAGCTGGATCAGTAGTTAGAAGACGTGGTGTGCTGGTCCATCACTTGCTCACCTAGCAAGCGCGTAAGCAGCACTGAATAGGACCAAAATGTCAGTGACAATGACGCTGAGGCGCTGAAACAACACAGTCTGTGGGCTCGCGTAATCCAGGTTCTGCACAACCTGAGTTGGTGTACAAGCATCAGACTAGGTTTAGGCAAGCACGTAGAGATAGTCTGCTCCTTCTAGAACAGTGCGCTTCAGTCGCTTGTCATGTAAACGGTGTACGTGCGCATGCGTGTGTTTGTGTGTGTGCTTGTGTGTGTACTGCATGCTAGCGCTTTGTGAATCCTCACACAATTACAGTCAGCCGGTCAGTATAATAGCAAACAAGCCTAGCAGTGTGTCCTCACCAGCATGTCTGCGTCGAAGTGCTTCGCCACATGGGACAGGGCCCACTCAAAGCATGCAAACAAGGGCGGGTAGTCAAGGGTCCATGGGGAGGTGGCCTCAGTGTACCTGTCATTTCATGAAAGCATTGAACTCATCTGTGTTCTGTTCACGTGCTTGTGTGGGGATAAAGAATCAGTGTCCCTGCCATTTGTTGAGGAAAGAAAGTGTCTGCACTGTCATGCAAGTATGCCTGCACTGCTCACGTGCTCGCGTGTGTGGGAGCAGTTGACTACAGTTGGGCAAGGGAACAAACGCAATGTAAGCTGGTTGGGGGTGGTGGGCAACACACCATTGTGACAGGGGAAGGGAATGAGTGATGGCCAGCCAGTTGCGGTGCACCTCAAAATCGGTGGACCTGTAGGCTGGGACGAGGAGGAGCCTGCGCGTGAGCAAAAAGTCCGGGTGTTCAGGTCACTAGGCTCCCCTTGACGAGCTGCAGGAGACTTAGTAGACTCTACAATTACCTCAGTGCCACAGCAATGCAGGACACAGCGAGGCAGCACTTCCACAGCACGCTTGCCATGGTCACATGAGTTGTTCCTACAAAGTACCAAAGAGTTGCTTAGACTAATTACTAGTATAAATAAATAACTAGAAAAGGCAGACCCATTGCATTTTATCATGTCTTAAAAGAGGAGTAATGCTCAGCAGATGGTCTGGTGCAAGTCGCAAGCTTCTGAGCAAAGGATGGAGCAGACGGGGATGTTGTGAGCACTTTTTCAAACGCAGCAGAGAAGGGCCGTTTATTCATAGGTGTACAGGCTCGGCTGATGTGCACGACCGTGCGCGGCTAGTGATTAACAAGATCGAGCAGGTCCGCACGAAAGCCACGTATCTGTCACGCGTGTGTGTGTTTATGTGTGTCTGTGCGCGTATGTGTATGTGTGTGAGTATGAGTGGTGTGTGTGCGTGTGTATGTGTACAGGTATGTGCATGTGGGTGTGTGTCTGTGTGTATGTGTGTCACAATCAATGCTCTTGAACATGAGTTCAATTAAATCACTTTCATCTTCAACTTTCCAGGTCGTCAGAGAGCGTGAGAGCAGTCACCGGCGCAAGCGGATCGCAGGGTATAGGTGATGAGCTCGTGTGTGACGAGTGCTATTCTGTCTCGCAAGTCGAAAGCTAAGTAAGTATTATGTTTTCCTAGGACAGTGTGCAAGCACATCAGGTCTATCTTGCTGTTGTACGCAGGCATGAACTGGAGCAAATCATTAAGGAAATGCCTGCTGATGAAGCGGAGGCCTTGGAAGGTCAGCTCAGGTAAACGTTCATATTTTGGTTCTCATCTCTCCAGAGAAACTGCATGATAAACCTGTGTATTTCTGTTGCATGCTGCCCTGTTGCATGCTGCCCTGTTGCATGCTGCCCAGGGCTGAGCGTATGGGGCGTTCCCAAAGGAGCAAGGAGAAAATGAAAAAGGCCATGTCCGAAGGTGTGTGTGTGTGTGTGTGTGCTTGCCTGCCTTGCTGCCAGTCACAAAGGTTGCAGACATACATTTATAAATGTGTAAAGCTCCTAATTGGCTGCCTTTGTTACCGGTCTCACGCAGGCCCCAACATTGTAGTCGATTGCAGCTTTGCGCCTACCCACTGCAAGCCAGGTCTAGAGAGCCGCTCCTTAACAAAGCAGGTCAGAAATTTTTATTACTGCTTTGTGCTATGTTGTTATGCGTGCCCTTTTGCGTGCTATGCACGCTCAATTTTTTACCTGTTCTTGCTACCTATATTTGATCTATGTTCGTAGACACGCGTGCTCCTTCGTCCCTTCCCTGCTCCTTCATCCCCTTCTTTACTCAATGTACTCTAATTCCCTCCAACATTTCCCTTTTGCCCAGGTGGAGGCTGCCATGGCATTCAACCGCCGGCTTGACAAGTGCGTCTCAGTATTTGCTGTATGCTGCTTTATGTTGTGTTCAAAACAAACCCTTACCTGTCGTGACTTGTGGCTGCATCAAAACAATCGCTCAAATTATTTTTTGTCGATTTCACACAGACCCCTGGCGCTGCACTGCACAAGCTGGGCAGGTGGGATTGCAGAGACTTGGAAAACTGCTAGTAGTGAGAGCAAAATATGTCCTTTCTCATTTTTGGCTGTTTATAATAATCTTGCTTGTTTACTTATCTTTCAGGCGAATGTGCAAGTTTTGGGACACACATAGGTGAGCTGAGCAGCATTGGAGGGGAGTTGACGTCGCTGTCTCTCTGGCTGAAAGGCTGTTGGTTGGCTGCTGCAGGATGTAGGAGCTGTGACGCAGACAGAAAGAGAAGTTGCTCCTCACCTGGTAACAGCTGTCTCTGATAGGTTAAAACAGAAAATGAGGGCTGCGACGCAGAGAGGAAGAAAACGCAATTGCATTAAGAGATTCTTAGCTTTTACAACCCGGAGAGTAAAGGTGTGGTTTAAAAAGCGTAAGCCCTCCTGTTGCAGATCAGCCCAGGCAAACCCACCATCGCTTATACTGAGAACTCTTTGCTCATTATGCTTCAACGAGGTCCATCACGCGGAATAGAAGGAGCATGAAACACGTGTCACAATTTTATTGTTGTCAGGCTGCACAAAACCGACCTTTGGTGCGCTGTAGCAACTGATTTTGCGAAAAAAAATAATACCGTCAGAAGGAGTAACCACGTCTTTTGTGTAGTTTCTTTATGTTCCTACCACTGGAAAGGGAAAACACAGGTGATGTGGTAACACATCTGACATGATACTAGATACAACGATTATACAATCCAAATGGCAAGCATTGAACAAGGACTTAATGTTACCCGCGTCAAAGTTGAAAGGGTGATCCATTAGATGAGACGTGTGCAGAAGCAGTCACGCCCACTACTCCTCAGTTATCAATGCATTGGATTGTAAATGTTGTTTGCAACTGTGCCTGTTCCCTCTCTTCCCCGCGTAGGAGCTCAAAACTGGCCAGTGATTCTGCACACCGAAACGTTACTTGAAGTTTTTGACCCTACACAAATCATCATGCTCTCACCGGGTGAGTTTACACTGTCAGCTGTCGTGGCCTGGCTTTTAATGGCTTCAGTTGATTAGTTTGCCTCCTTCGCTGATCCTCATTCCACACTACTGCTCAAACTTGATCTAATGTTCCAATTCTGCGTTGCACACCCCCGCGGTAGATGCCCCTGAGCCAATGATGGAGTTTGATCCCACAAAGACTTACGTGATTGGTGGCATAGTGGATAGGACTGTCAGAAAGGGCGTCACCTCCACATACGCGGTACGTCGCTATGCCATAACTG
>Ga0307967_1001804_pt1 | contig 12617 bp, 12 predicted proteins | sample OrgLakmetagen648_FD_201828 | JGI IMG/M metagenome (GOLD analysis project Ga0307967, IMG submission 201828) | Saline water microbial communities from Organic Lake, Antarctica - #648 | ecosystem: Environmental > Aquatic > Non-marine Saline and Alkaline > Saline | place: Antarctica: Organic Lake... | reverse complement strand
TGCGTGATTACGAGGATGATGTGCTGCGATTTATGGATGAACCATTGGCCCCCTACACTAACAACCAGGGAGAGCGTGACCTGCGCATGGTTAAGGTGCAGCAAAAAGTATTGGGCTGCATTTGACCGTTTTGATGCCCATCAAGCGACTTGCCATTATACCAGTATGCTCGTTTTCTGTCGCCTCGGGGCTAGGCTTCAGGGTATACTCGCCTCCTTTTCTGGAGATGTTCAGAAGCCCGGTGACACCATACAGTTTTAGAGGCAATCGCTGTTGTACATCAGAGATCGATACCCTTGCAGAGCGTTAAGGCTGCTCCAATAATTAACTCCCGGGTATTGCTTGGATTATTTCCGATTTAATTCGCTCACCACCGGACTTTACCTCGCGGACCAGATCATCAAGGTTCTGTTTGCGGAACCAATCGTGAGAATAGACACGCGTAAGACTACCAAAGATCTGTCCTCCGTGGGCCGGACCAATGGGCACTGAAACAGCCGCAAGTTCTGGGATATTACGGCCAGCAGTATAAGCAAATCCGCGCTGCTTTAGAGTCGATAAATAGGTGCGGAACTCCTTCCATGTATCGCCCAGTCCGGCTTGCTGTATGGCTGGGGCGTTCTCTAAATACAGGTTCTGGGCGCGCTGTAGCGGAAGAAATGCCAGAATCGAGAGGCTTGCAGAGTTGCGAAAAAGCGGAACGGTCACCCCTCTGCCGTGCACAAGACTGATCTGGTCTTTGCCACATTGGATATACTCTGGCCCTTCGGAATGCAGGCAAATTACTCGGCCGTCGAAAAGGCCGCATAACCTCAGTACAGAGTTGGGCACCTCTTCCGCTTTCTGACGCATAATTTTTTGACCCACGTGAATCAATGGATCCGACAGTTGAAGGGTTCTGTCCAGCTCAACCACTCTAGGCCCGACACCGTAGTAGCCTCCACCGATGGAAGAAAGCAGCCCTATATCGTTCAGTGCTTCTATATATCGATAGGCCGTCGCTGGCGAGCAGCGCAAATACTCTGTTACATCTTCGGCCTTGATTCTCGGTCTGGCTGTTGAGAGCAGTTTCAGAATTGAAAGTGCTTTCTGAATACTGGTTTCAAATCTAGGTTTGCTTATTTCCGCTTCTGCCAGAGGTACAGGTTCTACAAGGTTTTCGGGTAACGATAGGGTCTTTTTTGGCATAGTTGTACAAATCAGTTGAGTCAGAGATTGGGGTCTTTTGTGGGGTTCTGCGGCCAGTTTGCCGGCAGAGCCAGATAACTTGGGTTTAGGTCCCGGATATCCGGACAGCCAAGTAATCCGATTACCCGCCGGACTTCATCAGTTAATATTTCCAGAACATGCTGTGCGCCTTTTTCACCGTTTACAGCCAAGCCATAGAGCGGCGCCCGACCAATTAAAACTGTGGTTGCCCCGAGTGCAAGAGCTTTCACAATGTCACTGCCACGACGAACACCACTATCAAGTAGGACCGGTATTCGTCCAGCTACCTGTTCAACAATAGCAGGCAACGTGTGAATCGGCGCTATTGAAGAGTCCAACATTCGACCACCGTGGTTACTAACAATAATACCATCGACTCCACATGCAATGGCCCGCTCTGCATCTTCAGCTCTTAAAATCCCTTTTATCATCAGTGGGCCCTTCCAGAGGTCTCGCAATTCCTTTAGATCCTCCCAGGTAACACAGTCCGATTTAGGCATGGCACGACCCATGGGTGCTGACGTAAAACGGGTCCGGTACGCTTCGGGCATATTTTCGTATCGTGGCAGGCCAGTGGTGAACGCGTACCGTCCGATTACGCCAGTCAACCAGCGCGGATGAGTGATACAGTCAACCACATTTCGGTGGGTCAGTCTAAATGGCAAAGTAAACCCGTTCCGGAAATTGTACTCGCGGTTGGAAGGTACTGGTACATCCACGGTGACAACTAAGCCTTGAAAGCCTGCGTCTTCAACCCTTCTGACTAGCTCACGTGACATTACTTTGTCCGGCCAGATATAGAGCTGAAACCATTTGTTTGAGTTCTCAACCTCTGCGATTTTTTCGATCCCTGTCAAAGACCCTGTAGCAAGTGTCTGCGGGATTCCTACGGTTGCGGCGGCGCGCGCCAGTGCTAACTCCCCCTGATACGCCATAAGCCCGGCTGCACCCGTTGGTGCGATGGCGATTGGTGCGGCTAGCTCGCGTTTGAAGAGCGAAATCCGGGTAGACCTTTTCGAAACGTCCACTAGCGTACGAGGTATCAGTTTAATGTCTCGTAGCGCTTGCGCATTGCTGTCCAATGCCACTTCATCCTCAGTGCCCCGATCAACGAATTCAAACAACCCCCTTGGCAGGCGTTTTTTAGCGGCCAGGCGATAATCTTCAACGTTGTACATTAACTTATCCTCTAAAATTACCCGGTAGGCGTTACCGGTTGTAGCGCTATTATTTGGTTGCGTCGGATTAGTTCCTCAGCTACTCTTTATCAATATTGAGGAACAATACGCTTTTCTCAATATAAAAGAAAATAATTTTTTTAGCATAAATGGTGAATGATATGAAAAATAAGACTTTCCATCCCCAAGGGAATAGAAGCTTCAAAAAACTGATTACTATGCTCACATTCGGCCTCGCCGCTATTGCGGCTACCGCAGCGCTGGCTGAGAACTCTATACCAGCTGGCCCAGTATCCATTAATGTGGCTTACGCACCTGGCGGTAGCACCGACCTAATGGCTCGAACACTACAGGGTCCTTTTTCTGAGGCGCTGGGACACTCTGTGGTTGTTGAAAACCGGGCAGGTGGTAGTACCATTATTGGAACAACCCATGTTATTAACGCCGATCCCAATGGCCAGGTACTTTTGTATGGTACAAACGCTACGCTCCTGAACCAGATATTACGCGGTTACGAAAATTATGATCCTGTTACGGATCTGGCGCATGTTGGAATTGCAGCAACGCAATCATTGGGCGTATTGGCTCACCCTTCCCTTGGCGTGGGCACTATGGAAGAGCTGATCAACTACGCTCGAGAAAATCCCGGTTCGATCAACTTTGCTTCTTCCGGCAACGCTTCTCTGCAGCATATTGCCGGGGAGATGCTTAAATCTGCAGCCAATATTGATATTACGCATATCCCCTATACCGGTGCTGGTCCAGCCATGACCGACCTGGTGGCAGGTAGAGCCGACATAATGATCACGTCACTGCTGGGAGCTGGCGATTACCTGGATTCCGGTCAGCTGAAGTTACTCGCTACAACAGGACCACAACGTACGGCAGCTAATCCTGAAGTTCCCACTGTTGCCGAGGCTGGATACCCAGACTATGCGGCTGTTTCATATCAGGCATTTTATGCTCCAAAAGGCACTCCTGAGACTATAATCAATCAACTGAATTCGGCATTGCGAGAAGCAGCGAATGAAGATTTGGTTGCTCAGGTTCTGGGAAGAGGGCTGGAGTTACGTATCACGTCACCATCTGAAATGACCGACTTCTTGCGTGCCGAAAAAGAAAAATACGAAACTATTATTGAAGAAGTTGGTATTTCTCTGTAGCGCCATTCATTCTTCGATTAAGTAAACTCTGGCCGCTGCCTGAAGGAAGCGGCCTCAAATCTCTACTTGTAAGATAAGGGCTCGTCCATGCCGTCCGTTAATCAGTCTGATTTTATCGGTGGAGCTTCACTTGTGCTTTTTGGCGCGGCCACAACCGGTTATGCCTTTATTGAACTTCCTCTGGGAACTATTCGTCGAATGGGTCCGGGGCTTTTTCCTGGGGCTATTGGTTTGCTGCTTGTATTTATCGGCATTTTTATAACTCTAGGTGCGCTCAAGGGCGCCGACCAACTGCCTAAATTCGAAGTTCGATCTGGGGTGGCCGTGATTGCCGGACTGTCAGGGTTCGCGCTGACTATTGATCGATTCGGGCTAATCGTGGCCATTTTTTTGCTAACGTTTTTGAGCAGCTTTGCTAGCCGAAAGCTCACACTGCGAGCGATCTTTGTGATTGCCGTTGTTCTGTGTTTTCTGGCGTGGGCGATTTTCCTTTTAGGGTTCAATATGCCTGTTCATCTCTGGGAGTGGCCTTTCTGATGGAATTTTTTAGTATTTTGGGCAATAACGTTGCGCTTGGCTTGGCCACAGCCTTGATACCGGAAAACTTGTTTTACTGTGCGCTCGGAGTATTTCTCGGAACACTTGCCGGCGTTATTCCAGGCATAGGCACGCTGGCCGCCATGTCCTTGCTGTTTCCGCTTACGTTCTATTTAAATCCGACAGCTGCTCTGGTGATGCTGGCTGGCATCTATTACGGTACAACCTATGGCGGCTCCACAACATCCATTCTGCTAAATCTTCCTGGAACGCCATCGGCTGCAGTTGCCTGCATCGATGGTCATCCAATGGCCAATCAAGGGCGGGCGGGTGTAGCACTCTTACTGACAACGGTTGCCTCCTTTGTTGGAGCAACTGTTGGCATACTGCTCATGATGCTTTTTTCGCCTATGATCGTAACCGCCGCTTTGAAGTTTGGTTCCGCAGAATACTTTTCTCTAATGACACTGGGTCTTATTGTCGCAGCCACCATGTCAAATGAGTCTCCCCTGAAGGGACTTGCCATGATACTGGTAGGCATCATTATTGGCTTGGTAGGGCTCGATATTTATACTGGAGCGGGTCGTTTTACGTTCTCGTTACCGACCCTTTATGATGGCATAAGTATTGTGGCTCTCGCGATGGGGTTATTCGGCGTTTCACAGATTATTGGGAGCATCCGTATTGCGGAAAGTAAAGTGGCGACGATCCAAGACGTATCAATTCGATCTATGCTGCCAACCTTGGCTGAATGTCGACAGTCGATCAAACCCCTGCTGCGTGGTGCTGGTATTGGCTCGTTTTTCGGCGCGCTGCCTGGATCTGGTGGTACTATCGCCTCCTTTGTTGCCTATGCTACCGAGAAAAAACTATCTAGGACTCCCGAGCGATTCGGTCACGGTGCAATAGAAGGCCTCGCTGCCCCGGAATCTGCGAATAACGCGGCAGACCAGACTGCATTCATCCCGACTATGGCTCTAGGTATTCCTGGCACTGCGAGCATGGCCATGATGCTTGGTGTGCTTATGATCCACGGCATTACTCCAGGTCCTAGCTTAATGACTAACTCACCGGATTTGTTCTGGGGTTTGATCATGAGTTTCTGGATTGGCAACTTGCTTCTGCTGCTGATCAACATTCCGATGATTGGTCTTTGGGTTAACCTTCTGCGCACTCCTTACCAGTTTCTTTATCCAGGTATTCTGATGTTTATTTGTATGGGTACCTACAGCGTGACCAATAGCACTATTGATCTCTGGCTGGTAATTGGTTTTGGCTTACTAGGATATGCATTGCTTCGCCTGAATTTTTCCTTACCGCCGCTGCTGCTTGGGTTTGTTCTGGGACCACTGATGGAAGAGCACTTTCGTCGGGCTATGCTTTATTCCCGTGGGGACTTGACCACCTTTATCACCCAACCGATAAGTGGCAGCTTCCTAGGACTCACCGTATTGATCCTGGCAGCATCATTCTACTTCTCGTTACGCAAAAAACAGTAGCGCGTGTTGACCTCGTTTTTGCCAGCCAGCAGTTGTAATACTTAAAAGAAATAGTTCACCAAAATTTGAATTTTAATAGACTGTTGAAATTCGCAGAATTTCAGTTCCTGCTACCAGAATATGGATGTTCTGGTGAAAGCAGCGACTGGTAAATTGTTGATTTCGTGTTTTGGAAAAAGCCTTTTTCGACAACCTGTTAAAAATATCTGTTTGCAGTGGAAGAATCTGTAACGTTAACAGGCGGCAGTCACTTAAGCGGGAAGCCCAGGCGAATCAAAGCATAAGACAACTGGTCCCGACCATTGAGAGACTCTGGTCCTCGTATTCGATTGCCGGAATGAATCGACCACTGTTTTTGTTCCATGTTCTGAGCCCGATAGAAGCGCAGCGACTCCTCATCATAAGCTGCAACATGTTCGGGTTGATTTTTTATATCGTATTTTTCTTTGAACCAGACCGCTGCTTGGGGTAGACGTGGTTTTATCTGCGCTGGCTTCTTGTCATCTGCATATCCGACGCACATACCGAATACTGCAAAACACCTCTCTGGTAGACACAATAGCTCAGCTACTTGCTCTGGGTGGTTGCGCAGTGCTCCGATGTAAACCATACCCAATCCCATCGACTCAGCTGCCATAGCTGCATTCTGTGCAGCAATAGCAGCATCAATTACGGACACCAGAAACACCTCAAGAAAGTCCACACCATCCGCAACAATATTGTGTTCTCCAGCGGCGGCGTGCAGCCGTGATAAATCTGCCAACCAGACAAGTTGTAATGGTGCCGCCGCAACATGCCGCTGTCCACCGGCAAGTTCGGACAGTTTGCGTCGTGTTTCCTCTTTCTCTATCGAAATCACGCTCCAAGCCTGAAGATTCGAGGATGTTGATGCGGACTGAGCTGCAGCAACGAGTGCTTCAATCGTTCCTTCAGAAAGAGGTCGGTCACTGTATGCACGCACCGACCGGTGACGCAAGAATACAGGGTCCAGCGCCGCAGAAATTATACTTGCCTGTAGCTGGCCATACCTCTCTCTCAACAGCCCGTTTGTATCTGTTTCTTTCATTTACAGAGCTCCATTTGTTATGACCTATTTACTGGTTCAGGTTTACGGCGCCTACGTTTCCGGAAAGCCTGGCTCGAATACGCGGTCCGCCATAACCTGGCAGCGGATCATCATCCGGGCTTCGTCCGTGTCGTAATCCGCAATTGCCTTATGCAGCGTGCCGATGTTGTCCCAGATAAGGACATCACCCACCTCCCAATGGTAATTGGTGGTGTATTGATCTTTCAGTTGGTGCTCAAACAGGAAGGACAGAATCCGGTTACTTTCATATTCTGGTAATTCATTGATCCGGATCGCATAGCCCGGGTTGGCATATAGTACTTTTTGGTTAGTTATAGGGTGGTCCAGAAAAATGGGATGCACTGATGGTGGTCGCTTTGCTTTCTGTTCGGGAGTCAATGGAGCCCGACCAGACCCGCTGGCCACCGCTTTCGACCAGAACTTATTGAAATCGTGCGTTACCGTCTTTCCCTTTAGTCGCGTCTTAATCTCGTCCGGTAGACCCTCGTAAGCGGCATGCATATTAGCAAAACAAGTGTCTCCCAATGGAACGCCGTTTCGCTTTGGCACATGCAAGGCGTGTAGAACATTAACAAAGCCGATAGTACGGCTATACGACATGTCTGTATGCCAGTCTTGTCCCGCGTCCGATAGTCCCAGCGGTGATCCGTCTTTCGACATATTCGATAACGTCATGACTTCGGGATACTCGGGATCATTGAATAAGCCACTGACTGATGTCTGCAGACCCCCAAATCGCTCGGAGAATCGTTTCAATTGCTCCGGATTCAGTTTTTGACTGGGGAAGGATAGGAATCCATGCCGACTGACTGCTCTAACCAGGGTAGCAAATGTCTTAACTGGCAATGCAGCAGAAAGGTCTAGCCCGGTTACGATAGCGCCGACAGGTTCTCCTGTCGGTTTTATTTCTATGGTCATAAAACACCTCCATTTGATGCTCAGCAGTCAATAGTTGATTATGTTATCATGTTGTCATAACATTTCAAATTATTCTTACCGGTTCAGCTCGTACGAGTTGGAAGTCAAAGTGCAGGAGTGCGATTTGGATCATTACATGGCCATAAAAAGTGATAAGAGCCTGCATCAGCAAGTGATGGAGGATCTGTTACGACGGATTGCAGACGAGATATCACCTATCGATATGCTACCCAGCGAAAAACAGCTGTGCGCTGAATATGGTGTCAGCCGAATCACAGTTCGTGCAGCAATTTCAAAGTTGGTGGATAAGGGCCTGGTAATTCGTAAACGTGGGGTTGGAACCTTTGTGAATAGCAGTCACAGTGCGTCCTCTCGCACTTTCACCCTGGTTGGTTTTCTGGATGAAATCCAGTCTCACACTTATGAGATTGTTTGCGATCAAGCACAACCCGCCACAGAGAAGGTCGCCGCTCATCTCGGCCTTGAGGCAGGCCAAGCCGTGCGGCACATCCGAAGCGCTGTTAAACGTCTTGGTGAAGTAATCACTGTCTCGGATTCCTACACACCGGACACGCCTCAGGCCCGGATAACTGCCCAAGATTTTAACGCTGGCGTACCAACCTTTCACGCTCTGAGTCAACGTCTCGGTATCAAACTCGACCGAGCTACCCAGGCGTTGTCGGCTTCGGCTGCGACGGGGCAATACGCCACGCTGCTAGGCTTGGCTCAAGGGACTCCTGTTATCCTAGCCGACCGCACCTATCTGAGTCGTGAAAATACACCCGTACAGTTTGTAGAGATTCACTACCACCCAGAGCGCTTTCAACTCTTGGTGGATCTGGTTTTGCGAGAAAATACTACACTTCATTTTTAGTCCAGACCCGGCATAAAAGCCCATTTGAGAGCTTACTATCATGCAGTTTATTTCGTACCTCGATACTCATCAAAATCCACAGTGGGGAATCTCCACTGATCATATTTCCGCGTTTTCAAGTGTACATTTGGGTCTGAAACAACTCACCCTTAAAGAAGCCATTGCCTCAAGCGAGCTTGCGGAAGCCGAGAGACTGACGGAGGATCGACAGCCAGATTTGAGGCTTTCCGAAATGCAGCTGATTCCACCTGTCTGGAACTTTGGCGCCATGTACTGTACTGGCCTCAATTATGCTGACCACGCGCGGGAAAGTGGAGTGTCAGCACCAGCCGCACCCCGCATCTTTCTACGCCTACCGGAAACACTTGTGGGCCACGCACAGGCAATTGTCGCACCTGCTGTCAGTGAAAATTTTGATTATGAAGGTGAGCTAGCAGTAGTGATCGGCAAGCCGGGGCGCAATATCTCGGAAGCCCAGGCTGAGGAGTACATTTTCGGCTATACCTGTTTTATGGACGGCTCCGTCCGTGACTGGCAAAAAATCACTACCACCTTAGGCAAAAATTTCGAACAATCTGGATCCCTGGGCCCATGGATTGTTCCAAGATCAATCGTTCCCGATGTTCAAGCGCTAACACTGACTACAAGACTGAATGGTCAAGTCGTGCAACAGGCCAATACCCGTGACATGATTTTCTCGGTTGCACAGTTAGTAAGCTTTGTATCTCGCATGATCACCCTCCAGCCCGGTGACATCATTGCCACCGGCACGCCAGACGGCGTCGGACAAAGTAGAACCCCTCCAGTATGGCTGAAAGGTGGTGATGAAATCAGTGTGGAAGTTGAACAAGTGGGCAAACTGACGAACAAGGTACAGTGATGACAACGTTACGAGCTGAAGACTATATTCAATGCCAGATGACCCTATTTAATGTAGCCCGTGGATTGGACACCCACGATCCCAGTTTGGCAGCCACACAATTTTCTGAGCACGGGACCTGGACTTGGAAGGGAAGGGATTTACATGGTAGAAAGTCGATCGCTGCGGCGCTTGCTTCCAGGGATCCCTTGGTTGTCACGCGACACATCACGAGTAATCTTGTCTGCGAGATGTCAGGTCCAGATACTATCAATGCCACCTGCACTGTGGTTACTTATAAGAGCCGGGCATCCGATACCGACGAACCAGCTGCACTTGAACAGCCGGTATCGATACTCGATTACAATGACACGCTCGTACGTGAAGCTAGTAGATGGTTGATTATTCAGCGGTCTTCAATGCGGATACTGGCCATATGACTGGGTACCAGTTGTCACCATGAGACCAATGTTGGTGGATCTACGGCTTCTGAACAACACCGGTATCTTCGGTGGTCTGCTTTTGTTTCTCGTCATGGGCTACATAAACCCCTTTTTTACGCTTTACTTGACTGAGTTGGGACGGTCCAGTTCCGATATCGGTTTTCTGGTCATGCTCAGGGGCATTGCCGCCATTGCCATCTCCCTGCCTACCGGTCACTTGATAGACCATAAGGGTGTTTTCCTTGTGCTGGGTATGGGCCTGATAGTTATGACTGCCGGCTTTCTTTTACTTTTGGTTAGTTCGAATGTTTGGGTCATAGGACTTTCTCAGGTTTTCTATGGCATCAGCACCACTATTCTTGTCACGGGGTTTCAGGTGTTGGTCTCAAAGGGCAACCGTGACACTCGCAATCGTGAAATTAAAAGGTATTCAATGTGGATTGCCGCGGGCACCATGGTGGGGCCTTTACTGGGCAGTGTAATCGTCGGATTAAGCGCCGATGCGATTACTGGATACAAAAATGCTTTCCTGTTTTCGGCCTTTTGGTCCAGTCTCGGTGTTGTTAGCCTGATGATTTTGCACCGGCAGCAGCAAGTCCCACAGAGCGTTGACAACTCAAGTTGCCCTAAATCAGAATCGTCATTGTCAGACTTATTTATGGGCAGCCGTGTCTTGCTGAGCATAAAGGCGGTTCAGGCAGGTCTGATCATCACCTTCATTATTATGTTCATACAGGGGCTCTATATAAGTTTTGTGCCCATCTATTTCCACAACAGCGAATATTCGACCCAATGGATTGCTGTCAGTCTGTCTGCCTATGGGTTTGCCGGTCTTGCTGCTCGCATGTTAATACCGCGACTTGGCAAGGCTATTGGTTTGATGCCCCTGTTGCTATGGGCTGGCACTGTATCTTCGGTCTGTGTTTTATTGATGCCTGTAACCGTAATCAGTCCGCTGATGGGGCTTGCACTCATGCTTGTCATGGGTGGTGCAGTTGGCCTCAATCTTCCCATTAGCATTATGCTGATGGTCGATTGGGTAGATGGACCGAATCACGGCAAGCTCATGGGCTGGAGGCTCCTTGTCAACCGAACGGCCCAGATGATTAGCCCGATGCTGTTTGGCATCATCGCTCAGGCTTTCGGAATGGTATCGGCCTTTTTTGTCTGTGGTATGTTACTTCTGGTCGCTGTGGCTGGCTTCATTGCAATTATTCGCCGAACACGCAAGGAATCACTCCATGTTTTATAAAACATCCGATGGTCATGGCCTTCCACATGATCCTTTCAAAGCACTGCTGGCACCACGACCAATTGGCTGGATATCCACAGTTGACACTAACGGAGTTCACAACCTAGCACCGTATAGCTTCTTTAGCGCACTATCCAGCAATCCTTATATGATTGGGTTTTCCAGCGAAGGGTTGAAGGATTCAGTGGTAAACGCTCAGGCAACTGGTGAATTTGTTTACAACGTTGCTAGCATGGATCTTATGCATGAAATGAATGCCACTTCACTTCCGGTTCAACCAAATGTGGATGAATTTGAGTTGACAAAACTTGAATCATTACCATCGTTCCTAGTCGCCCCGCGGCGGGTTGCCCAGGCCCCTGGGGCCATGGAGTGCCGTGTAATTAGTTGTACCCAGCTAAATGACTTAGACGGTAAGCTCACTAACCGGTACATAGTGGTTGGACAGGTGATTGCTATTCATATTCGTGATGATCTGTTAAACCATGGTCTTTTTGATACAGTCGGTGCATCGCTTATCGCCCGCTGTGGCTATCAAGACTATTCAGCTGTGGAGCGCGTTTTCCAGTTACAACGCCCAGAGGTAGCAAAAAAATAACGTAATTATTCAGCACTATCTAACAGGTGCGTGAACTTTTCCAACATAAAGTCTGGCCAGTCACCATTGAATGCCGCCGTTAATGCCTCTGCAGGCTCAACATCGTTTTTCTAACAAGTGAGCAAGTACGAGCGTATACGGCAGAACGCTTCGGCCCCCTCTACGGAGCAGAAGCAGCCTGAGATTTTCTGCTGAACCTTTGTCATCCGCAGATCCCGTTCGCCCTGATTATTGGTAAAGGGTACCTCAGCCTGTTCCATGAAGCGCAGGATCTGGTTTAGGCAGCTTGATGAAATATCCGGGCTAGGATATTCCCCCTCATTTCTAATGAGGGGGAATATCGATCTGCGGTGCTAACCTACCCATCGACGATGGCCTGGCTGCCACTTACATCTGATGGGCCGATAAAGCCGACTAACCTCGGGCCTTAGCCTTTTTACGGAACGCGTGCAACAGTGGCTCGGTGTACCCATTGGGTTGCTCCTTGCCTTCGAGTACCAGCGACAGTGCCGCGTGGAAAGCGATGCTTGCTTTGTAATCTGAGGCCATCGGCCGGTAGGCAGGATCGCCGGCATTTTGCCGGTCCACCACCTTAGCCATGCGCTGCAGAGTTTCCTTCACTTGTTCCTTAGAGCAAATGCCATGGTGCATCCAGTTGGTCATGTGCTGGCTGGAAATTCGCAGTGTCGCGCGGTCTTCCATCAGGCCGACATTGTTGATATCCGGCACCTTGGAACAGCCAATACCCTGATCGATCCAGCGCACCACATAACCGAGGATGCTCTGGGCGTTGCTGTCAAGTTCATGTTGGATGGATTCCGCCGTCAGGCCGGCGCGGTCCTGCAGCAACGGCAAGCTCAGGATGTCGTCCTGGCTGGCCAGTTTGCGCTGGCGTAGCTCCCCCTGGCGCGCTGTCACGTCGACGCGATGGTAATGAACGCTGTGCAACACCGCTCCGTTGGGCGACGGCACCCAGGCGGTGTTAGCGCCGGCCAACGGG